>Ga0111186_1006_pt1 | contig 37733 bp, 27 predicted proteins | sample DeeMarSWOR324_28_FD_80243 | JGI IMG/M metagenome (GOLD analysis project Ga0111186, IMG submission 80243) | Phycisphaerae bacterium SM23_30 | reverse complement strand
ATTTTATGAGCAAGAAGCATTCTGAAGCGTTTTTGCACCCTAAGGCTCTAGTTGATGATAATGTAACGGTGGGAGCGGGAACACGGGTTTGGGCCTTTGCCCATTTATTGTCGGGCGCTGTGGTAGGCAGCGAGTGCAACATATGCGATCACACTTTTATTGAGGGAGCGGTACGTATAGGCGATCGGGTCACGATAAAGTCAGGCGTTTATTTATGGGACGGTCTAGTAGTTGAGGACGATGTGTTTATCGGTCCGGCAGCGGTGTTTACGAACGATCTGCGTCCGCGCAGCCGCCAGTACCCCCCTGAATATGCCAAGACTCTGCTTCGTCAAGGCTGCAGTATTGGTGCCAACGCCACTATTTTGGCCGACAACACCGTTGGCCGATACGCCATGGTGGCGGCCGGTTCGGTGGTGACTAGCGACGTTCCCGATTACGCTCTGGTGGTGGGAAATCCGGCCAGATTTCGCAACTGGATCTGCCGCTGCGGTCGAAAACTGGAATTTAATAATCATCAAGCAAACCAATGTCATTGTACATGTGGTTGTTCATTTCGTTTAGATACAAACAACAACACGGTAAAGGAGATTGCTTGATGTCGATAGATTCATGCAAGATCATCGAACTTCCCAAGATTGCAGACCCGCGGGGTAATTTGACGTTTATTGAAGGGAATAAGCATATTCCTTATGAGATTAAACGGGTTTTTTATTTATATGATGTACCGGGAGGCGCCGATCGAGCGGGTCACGCATTAAAGACATGCCATCAGTTTCTCATAGCCATGTCGGGTAGTTTTGACGTAGTTTTATATGACGGCAAGGAAAAAAAACGTGTTCATCTCAATCGTTCCTATCATGGATTATATATTCCACCTTTAATATGGCGGGAGATAGACAATTTTTCTTCCGGATCGGTATGTCTTGCTTTGGCCTCTGAGTTATACGAGGAAAACGATTATTTAAGAAATTATGAAGAATTTCTTTTGGCAGTGGGGAGTAAAAACAAATCATGAGCATACCATTTTTAGACATGAAATCTCCTTATCTGGAGCTTAAAAAGGAGCTGGATGAGGCCTATGCCCGAGTGATGAGTTCCGGCTGGTATATTTTGGGAAAGGAAGTTGAATCATTTGAAGAAAAATTTGCATATTACTGCGGGGTTAAATATTGCGTGGGGGTGGGCAACGGTCTGGAGGCGTTGCATCTAGCCTTAAGAGGATACGATATAGGCGCTGGTGATGAGGTTATTGTGCCGGCCAACACATATATTGCCACGTGGCTGGCAATTACCTATTGTGGGGCCACAGTAGTTCCGGTGGAACCGGATTGGGGCAGCTATAATATTGATCCTGATCGGCTTCGAGAGGCTTTAACGCCTAAGACCCGCGCTATCATGCCGGTGCATTTGTATGGGATGCCGGCGGATATGAATGGTATAATGGAGATCGCTGAAGAACATGGTTTGAAAGTCATAGAAGACAGCGCCCAAGCGCATGGAGCTCGTTATAAGGGGCAGCGTACCGGTTCGCTGGGTCATGCGGCAGGTTTTAGTTTTTATCCGGGCAAGAATCTGGGGGCCTTGGGCGACGGGGGAGCTGTTACTACCAACGACCCCGATTTAGCAGATCGGGTTCGAGCGCTGCGCAATTACGGATCCGAAAGAAAATATTACAATCGATATAAAGGTTTTAACTCCCGGCTCGACGAACTTCAAGCCGCCTTTCTTCGAGTCAAACTGGATAAACTCGACGAATGGAATCAGCGGCGCCGGCGAGTCGCCGATTTGTATTTTGAGGGTTTAACGGACTGTGAAGAATTAATACTGCCTTTAGTTCCAGAAAATGTCGAGCCAATCTGGCATCTTTTTGTTATTCGTCATCGAGATCGAAACGCGTTGCAGAAGAAGCTAGCCCAGGCAGGAATAGGAACCTTAATCCATTATCCGATTCCGCCGCATTTGTCGGAGGCATACCGAGAGATGGGCCGGAAAAAGGGGGCGTTTCCAATTAGTGAAGAGTTGGCGGAAACGGTATTGAGTCTGCCAATGGGACCACATTTAACCAAAGATCAGGTTGCAGATATTATTGAGCAAATCCGGGCGTAACATTTTATCATACTTTATCAGGAATCCTTTTGCCATTAAACCTTTCCAAGTTCAAAGAATATCAAACAAAACCTCATAATCTAAGGTCTGGATTCCCGCCTGCACGGGGATAACAGCTTTATTAGATTTTTCCTGAAGTTTTGTTCGGGACATTGAGTACAGATATTTTCCTTTACCTCTATGTTTTGGGGTAATCGGACCGATTGAATAGTTTTTCAGATCAGTCAAAAAGACATATTCTCAAGTCCACTTCGATCATAGGCGGTTCGTCGGTGATATCGATCGCCGCCGGGGTGGTGCGGGCCAAGGTCTTAGCTTTGTTGTTGGGGCCTTTCGGTATCGGTTTGATGGGTGTTTACAACTCCATTATGAATACGGTGAGCACAATTTCGGGTATGGGCATCCATACCAGCGGAGTACGCCAAATAGCTGATTCACTGGGCATCGGTGATGAAAAGCAGATCGCCTGTGCCCGTTTTACCCTGATCTGGATTACGCGTCTGTTGGCTGTTTTGGGCGCTATAGGCTTGTTTGTACTGCGAAGAAACTTATCCATCTGGTATTTTGAGGAAGCGGGCCATGAATGGTCTATTGCTATTTTGGCGCTAGGAGTTTTTTTTACGGTTATTGCCGGATCACAGAAGGCCGTCATGACCGGTTTTCGCCGCATAGGCGACATTGCACGATCCACGATAATCGGTTCGGTGGCCGGAACGGTGTTGGCCATCCTAATCGTATGGCACTTGGGCCAATCGGGCATCGCGCCCTTAATAGTCAGCGTGGCTTTTGTTTCGGTATTGATCAGTTGGTGGTACGTTCGGAAAATTCCCAAAACATCATATATTACCTCAATAAAAGAAGTATATTATGAGACCAAATCGGTACTTGGTTTGGGGCTGGTTTTTATGTCCACTGCTTTTATGCAAGTGGGCACGGCCTTCATAATTAGATTTGTGATCACCCGCAAACTCGGCTTAGATTTTACCGGATATTTTCAAGCCTCCTGGAGTATCTCCGCCTTATACACCAACCTAGTGCTGATGGCCATGGGTACCGATTATTATCCGCGACTTACCTCCATTCACCAGGACCGGGCCGCCTCCAACCGTCTGGTCAATGAACAAACCGAGGTGGCGTTTCTTTTATCCGGACCAGTTATTCTAGCCATGCTCAGTTTTACACCTATCGTGGTATGGTTACTCTATTCGGGAAGCTTTGGAGCTACCCACATTATACTTCGCTGGCAGGTACTGGGAACATTGTTCAAGGTGGCTTCCTGGCCGATGGGATTTATCCTAATGGCCAGGGGTTTTGGCAAGACCTTTTTTGTTACGGAGCTGTTCTGGAATGCCTCTTTTTTAATAATCGTGTGTTTGGGTATAGATCGTTATAACATAGAGATAACCGGTATTGCCTTTTTGGTTTCTTATCTGGCCTATTTTTTTCTCATTTATCTTATTGTCTCCAAAATCAACCATTTTGCCTGGACCAAATTCAATAAGATCTTCGCGGTAACGCTGGCAGGCAGCTGCACGGTGATATTTCTTAGCAGTTTTTACGCTGATTGGCTGTCGTATGTCGTGGGGGGAGCGACCACACTCATATTCAGCGTGTATGTAATACGATTTCTGCACCGTATAGTGGAAGATGTTGCGGTTCGAGTTATAATAGACAAAATGAAAAGTTTATTTGGTTTCTAAGCGGATTTACAGGCATGGATCATCCACTGATTTCATTTGTTCTTTTATCCTATAATCATGAGAGATTCATTGGTCAAGCCGTGCAAGGGGCATTGGGGCAAGATTACCATCCTTTGGAAATCATAATATCCGATGATGCGTCCACCGACCGGAGTTATGAAGTTATCCAGAAGCACCTTGCCGGTTATAAAGGAGGCCATACTATTCATCTGCGTCGAAATCTGAAAAATTCCGGATATATCGGCGCCCACATAAACCGGATTATGGAGACGGCTCGGGGTGAATTGATTATCATTGCCGCCGGAGATGATATTTCTCTGCCGGAACGTACCCAAAAGATATTCGAGGCATTTAAGGATTCTCAGGGCCAAGCCATGTCCATCTATTCGGCCATGAAGATCATTGATGAACAAGGGCGGGAAATAGGTTTGCATGGATATCCCTTAAGAGGGCAAGAGAATGACTGGAGAGTAATCGCTCGGAACGGCTGCCGGGTATCCGGCTGCACCCATGCCTGGCACCGAAAAGTTTTTGATGTTTTCGGGCCGTTGATGAAGGAGACGGTCTTCGAGGACCGGGCGATACCGTTTCGTTCTTGCCTTTTGGGAAAGATAGCATATATTGATCAACCCTTAGTTTTGTATCGCCGACACACGCAAAGCGTCACCAGTAATGTCGATCCTGATATTTTTGATGACATTAAAAGTCGTTCCCGGTCAAATTATTATAATCATATGGTTGTTTTACAGAATCATGCAAGAGATCTACAGAACAAAGCAGGGATGCTGGGTTTGAACCGCCTGGAGGTTAGAAGCGCCCTTAACCATTTGCATCGGAAGATTCGCGAATTATCTTTCCAATTGCAATTTGAGCGGGGGGGGATTATCAATCGCATTCGCACTATTTATCTCGGGCTGGTCGGCGGATTGGGTTTGATCAAAGTGACGCGCTGGGCACTGCGGATGATTTTTCCAGGTATTTATCGTCGATGGATTATTCATCAGAAAAAAAGGGATTACCAAGACAGGATATTATAGTGCAGGTCGGTTCCGAATATATTTATTTATTAGAAATGGATCTTGAAATACACCCAATAAGTTACTCGCAGAATAATACGACAGGAGTTCCTGGTTGAAGGTTTTGTTTGTCACCAGGCCGCATATCGGTTTAAGCAAAGGGGGGCTGCAGAAACAAATAAACTGTACGGCGGAGTGTTTAGAGAACCGAGGGGTGGAAATATTGCGTTATGATCCCTGGCGTGACCAGCTGCCGGAAGCGGACATTTGTCATTGTTTCAGCACCAATGCCCAGATGCATATGCATGTTACTGAAGCCAAGCGAAGGAATATTCCGGTGGTGATCTCTCCGGTATTTGCCCCTTATGATATCCCTTTGTGGAAGATGGTGTTGAAAGTGAGATTGGCCGAGAAGATACCCGGCATGATGAATCATTTCAAGTATTTAAAGCAGATGTTACAGACGGCGGATCGGGTTTTGCCTCTTCATAAAGAGGAGGCCCGCCGGCTGGTCAAATGTTTTGGAATATCTCCGGAGAAAGTCGAGATAATCCCCAATGGGATTGACCAAAGGTTTTCCGGGGCGGATCCTACCTTATTTGAGGAGAAATACGGTATAAAGGACTTTATTCTTCAGGTAGGGAGCATTGATCGCAATAAGAATCAATATCTGGCGATCAAGGCCATGCAAAAACTGCCCTACAAGTTAGTGATTATTGGGGAAACAATGATATCTTGTCAAGGATATGCCCGCCGGTGCCGAGAGGCGGCCGGGCCGAATGTTTTATTTATAGGTCCGCTGGACCATAATGATCCGATGCTATTATCGGCGTTTGCCGCGGCGCAAGTATTCATTTTGCCCAGTTACAGCGAGGTTATGCCGCTGGTTTTGTATGAAGCGGCCCAAATTGTACCGGCGATAATTGTCTCGAAAAATATACCTCTGGAAGATCATGTACGCGATCTTGTGATGCGGGCGGATCCGAGCGATGTGCGTCGCTGGATCGAGTTGATCGAAGAGGGCATGCGGATGCAGCCAAAGGAGGAATTATGTCGGGCTGTTTTATCGATGGCCACCTGGCAAGGGATCGCCGATCGGATCTTCGATATTTACCAATCGTTGTTGAAATAGAAGTTTACTCTTGATCAAGTGTTTGAATAGAGCAAACGAAGAAAAACGTGGCGGATTTTGTGAGAAGGGAAATTTGCTTGGAACGCATCGTTAATAAATATTCAAATTTTTAAAACAGCGTATGCTGTCAACTTATTTTAGATTTAGATTGAATTATCATCAAATCACTCAAATAGGGAAGATCGGCGATGAAGAAATTAGTGATGGGTTTTCTAATTACGGTTCTTGTTTTAGTTTTAAGCGGAATCGGTTGGTCCCAGAGTTTTGGAACGGCGTTTTCGTATCAGGGAAAATTATACGACGGGGGATCTCCGGACAATGGCTTCTTTGATTTTGAGTTTAGGCTTTACAACCATGTGAGCGATACCGGCGCTGGCAGCCAGGTGGGCCTCACTATCACCAAGGAAAACATCGAGGTCAAGGAGGGGGCATTTACTGTATTATTGGATTTCGGCGGCGATGTATTTAATGGAGATGTCCGCTGGTTAGAGATAGCTATCCGACCGGGAGAGTTAGCTGATCCGAATGTTTATACTACTTTGACGCCACGTCAGAAGGTCACTCCGGCGCCGTATGCATTATATGCTAAGACTGCAGGCGGCGTTACCGGGCAAATCAACACCAGCGGCACCGGAGACATCTTGGTGGCCGCCGCCGATGCTCCCGAAGATGTGAAACAGAGGGCAAAGTACATTTGTGGTGGTGCTGACGACCAGAATGTCATAAACGCCGCTATCAATGAAGCGTTTAACCGGGGCGATCAGGGTATGGGTTACGGAAAATGCGGGTCGGTGGTTTTGAGCCAGGGGGCATTCAGCATCTCCGGTTCCATTATTATCAAAAATGGGGTGTCTCTGGTCGGCAGTGGAATGTGGTCAACCCAGATAACAGGCATACAAGATATGTCGGAAAGCCCCAAATCAGGCAAGGCGATAGGGATATACTTTTCCGGAATAGACGGCTACCAGTCAACCTTTCGGCTGGCGAATTTCTATATCGGAACTAATGTTGCCCAGAGTGTCGGGGAGGGCTGGTCGATTTATCTGGAAACAGGCGGATCGACGTCCCTCTACGATAACATCTACGAGAACGTCTATGCCGGTTATGGAAAGACCGGTGCTATGTATGTAGAAAAGGAATGGAGCGGGCACTATTCCAAGTGCACCTTTGAGCATTCGGCGGGGGTGGGCTATAAGTGCGACGGGGCCAATAACAACGAATACCACGGTTGTTACTTTGCTTTGAATGGCGGTCATGGAGCTTTAATCAAAGGATCGCATCCCTTGTTCACCAACTGCGCCGCCAACGGCAATGGAAATGACGGTTTTCAGATTAACTTGACCGGTACGTCGCATCTGCAAATGGCAGCCATAATCGGAGGGTATGCATCGGGAAATGAAGACAATGGTTATCATATTTACTCTGGTTGGGCCAATTTGATCGGCGTGTTTGCACATGAAAACAATAAAGACGATAGTGCTTCCACCGGAGGAATAAAAGTGGGAACATCAGGGGCAGCTTTACTGACCGGCTGCCGTTCGATCAGCAACAAGGCTCTCGGTTCACCTAGCAACGGCACAGGTTTGGTCCTCTTGGGTGAGCATCATGTGGTCAACTGTATAACCGGCAAAAACAAGATAGGGATTGAGTTTGGCCCAGAGACCAAACAAAGTTACATAAAAAGCCATCACTTTATGACCGGCAGCGATGCCGATGATGTAAAGATAAAGTTTTGTTCGACATACACCAGCGGCAAACATTTCGGGGTTGGAACAACCTTCAAGGATACTTTTATAGGTATGACCGCCGCTAGCACCAGCGCCATCAAGGCCAATGTCGTAAGCGAATATAATGATGAGCCCAGTCTGGATGGACAGCCTGATGTACCTCGTAATATAACGGTGACCGGTATCGAGGGGGCCAGCGGACAGGTGCGGGTATCCGGCATGACGGCCGACGGGCGCTGGTTAAATATGTGGGGTGACCAAAAAGGATACGAAGCTATAGAAATAAAGGGCAATAATACTGTAGAAGGGAATATTGCCTTCGCGTGGATTACCCATATTCGAGTGATCAACTTGATCGGCACCGTAAATATAGGATTGGGAGATAAGTTAGGTTTGAGTAATCCAATTGCCGCCGAAGAATGTGTGGTGTTGGTAACAAAGAACGGGTCTCGTATTGCGGAGGATAATTATACGCTGGATACCGATAGAGGTACAATTAATGTGGGGATCATAAAGGAGAACGATGATGTGATAGTGTTGTATCGGAGCTTTTATAGACCTTAATGTATCTTGTAAGCAAATAATACCTCTGGATACAATGGCTATCTGAATGGACGCCACCAAGTACGGTAAAGGCTCTACTGTGTATCATCGCTTAGCCAAAACAACCAATGAAGTTATTTTATTTTACCGTTTATGATTTAGCTACTTGCCAAACGGGGGCAAAGACTCATATAGAAAAAATAATTGAGGGATTGGATAGGCTCGGATGGGAAATCACGTTGTTTTCCTGTACGGAAAGTTTAAGTAACATCAAGCCTAGATTTGATTTTAAACATATATGTATTCATAGGCGCGACATCTCTTTGGTACAGCACATTCGAACCCAGATGCGAATTACAAGGAGTTTGATATGGGGCAGGCACGAGAGGCCGGAAGCTGTTTATATTCGCGCATCATTTGCCAATCTGGTTCCGGTGCTATGGGCGGTTTGGCATAGAATCCCATTTTTTTATGAGATAAACGGGGCGGCGGAATTCAGCACTTCCCATCGGCATTTACTGCCAGTGGTTTTAAGTTGGGAAAATTGGGTATTGCGCCGCGCCGCCGGAGTAATAACAACGACGCAAGAAATGGCCGATCATTTTAGGGCACGCGCCGGGCTGTCAGACGAGAAATTTGAAGTGATTCCGATGGCGTCTGGTTGTCCTGATCTTGCGGGGCCCGGCGGGGCGGGTGAGATTCGAGAGGGCAAGCGGGGCCGGATCGGATATGTGGGCAGCCTAAGTGAGCACTGCGGCGCCGAGACGCTGCTCAGAAGCATGGCGACGGTCGGCGCAGCTTATCCTGACGTTACGCTGAGGATTGTAGGGAGTGGTCCGGAAAAGCAAGAATATATAAGCTTGGCGGCGGAATTGGGCATATTCGATAAGGTACAATTTTTTGAAAGCCTTTGGGGCGATGATGTTTTAAGATTTTATAACGATTGTGAGATTCTGGCCGCACCTTATTACGGAGGTTTTCGGTACCAGAGACCCATGGGATCGCCGACCAAAATATTCGAATATCTGGCCTGTGGCAGGATGGTGGTGACCAGTGATTTGCCGGCCCTAAAAACATTTAGAGGTTGTCCTGGGATCTGGTTTTGTCGGCCGGACGATCCGGAAGACCTGGGGCGGGTAATAGTCGAGATACTGTCGTTGCCGGTCAAGCGGCGCAAAGAGTTAGGCCGACGGGCGCAGGAGTACATCAAAGCCAATCACACATGGCGGCACCGGATTGACCAGACCAGCAATTTTATATTGCAAAGATGCAAAGGCAAGGTTTTATGAAGCACGATGAGGGTGAACTTCCAGATATTGAGCGGGAGCTTTGAGAAGTCGAGGAATAATGCGGACTCTTAATATTTTATTTATTCTGATGTCCTTTCTGGCTACCGGTGGGGGTTGCGAAAAGAAGCCCCCGGCCGGCATGAATTGCGATAATGAATCCATAGCCGGAGAATTTTCTGAGTCTCAACTTGCCGGCCTGAATCGACACCAAGATAAGATACGAGCAGGTTATCTGGGAATCAGCGGGACAGATCTTCCGGAGAAGTTGGCTCAAAACGGGATGAATCTGGCTCTGGTGAAATTCAACTATGTACATTACCCCCTGCTGTCGGAAGAAAAGGAACTTTTTCTGAGATGGGCGAAAAAATGTCAAGAAGCGGGGATTAAATTTATGCCGGTCATTAATCTTTGGGGAAGGCATGAAAATGAATGGATAAAACCGAAACACACTCTTTATTTCGGCGGCTTACACTATAATCAGACACCCTGTCCGCTGGATGAAGAAACCTATCAGCTGGCGGTGCATAAAAGGATTTTGGAAGTGGCCCGTTTGTCTCACGCCGCGGCTATTGAGGGCGTCGTGATTGATCCGGAAATGTATGGTGCCAACTTGACTAATTTCCCCGAATATTGTTTATGTGATCATTGTTTTAATCTATTTGCAGAAAATGAATTTTTGGAGTTGCCTTTGCGACCGGAGCTGCGTCAGGATTACTTAATCCGGACCAAAAAGATTAACTCGTACCGTGTTTTCACCGAAAAAACCATCGAGATGCTGACGGCGGAAACTCGAAAGCAGTTAGCATCCGTCGCGCCGGATTTTAAAATAGGGATTTTTCATCATAATATCGCGCGTCCTTATTACAGGGGGATTCTCAAAGGTTTGGCGACAGGGGCGGATCCTCTGTTGGTCTTTACCGAGCAAACATATTCCACCGGTTATAGTTCTTTTATTCGGTCCCTGCAAGACGAATGGTCCGTCTTGGGTGTTAAGGCTCGCTTGGTTGTTGGCATCTGGCAGGATAAATTTCCTCCGGAGAACCTGGCGGAACAATATTATTATTGTGCTAAAGATTCATTTGGTTATTGGATCTACACTACCGAATCACTTTCCCGGAATATGAATAAAGTCCTGCCTTTTAATAAAAATCAATATTGGCAGGCCATTCGCGAGGCAAACAATGAGTTGGACAAACTGGAGAAATATCCAGACTATAAAAGTTCTCTTCGGATTCGCTCTTTTCTACCGCCCTCTACCGTTCCCAACATATCCAATATCAATATTACGTCGGTGCAATACGTCGGGAAAACATCTTTAGTTCCGGGTGTGAAAATTATAAGTGACCTTAGTTTTAGACAAAAAACTACTTTGGTTTTTATCGCCCGGCAAAGAGAAGAGATAAACTTTAAGATTTCGATGCGTAAATACGGCCAAAATAATGTACAATCTGCCATCGTTGTGCTTAGTAACTATTCAGGTGAGCAACTGGCACACTCTTTAGTAACTTTTCAAAAAAACGCCGAACTGCGATTCACGGCGCCTTATACGGGCGCTTATGCAACGGCATTTAATCCAGGCGGTAATGCCGCCAAAGTCGTATCCTATTCTCATCCGTTCAGCATAGTGGTCAACGAAACAGTCGGTTTATTAGGACCCAAGCAAAGTCTGTTCTTATGGAAACCAGCGGGCAGCATGGAAGCCCGGTTATGGCTAGAGGTTGACGGTCCGGGAGAATCTGTTGTCGCCACTTTTAAAAAGGGAGGCGGGGCAATTCTGGGTGAATATGATATACTCCACCGACATAATATAACCTTAGCGCTGCATAAAAACCAACAAGGGGAAATAATTGAATTAATTTTTCGACCCAGACCCGGCGCGGTGTTGGAAGACGTGCGGTTAAAAGTTGACTCGGGTCTGGGAAAATATATGTCGCTATCCAAAGATAGCCTGCTTCGCGATATTGAGAGACAAATGCCTATCCCTGGATATGTTCATTAATGATAAAGTTAAATTGGCGGTTGTAACCGTATTAAATAAGGGATTCAGGTTATGGAGACGCTAAAAATAAAATCAGAACTTTTACAAAAATTGCGTTGTCCGTGTTGCATGTCAAAACTGCGATTGTCATCTGATAGTCTCACCTGTAGTAATCAACAATGCGGAGTTGCTTTTCCTGTTGTCAACGGTGTATGTATTCTTATAAACGAATCTGACAGTCTTTTTTCCATAAACGATATAATAGGTCAACAGAATAATAAAGGGAAATCTTTACGTAAATCTCAGCGAGTATTATACATGCAGAAGGCAAAAAAAATATTGCCCCAGTTGGGACGAAATCTGAAAGCCGAAAAAATATATGCGAAATTTTCAGATATTTTGCACCAACAAAAAGAACGTCCCCAAGTTCTTATTATAGGTTGCGGGAGAGAAAAAGGAGAGGGCCTCCAAAATATTCAGGACGATAGTAGCATATATTTTGTTGATACAGATATTACAATTCATGATCGTAATTGTTTAGTATGCGACGCACATGTTATACCCTTTGCGGACCAAACCTTCGACGGTGTGATTATACAGGCCGTATTGGAACATGTAGTTAATCCATTTCGCTGCGTTGAAGAGATATGGCGCGTTCTGAAAAAAAACGGTATCATATACTCGGACACACCTTTTATGCAGCAAGTACATGAAGGACGATACGATTTTACCAGATTTACCCATTTAGGACATAGATTTTTGTTCCGAAAGTTTGAAGAAATTGAAAGCGGTTCAGTGCTGGGGCCAGGTTGCGCATTAGCCTGGGCTTATAATTACTTTTTACTAAGTTTTGTACGTTCAAAGTTATCTCGAAACTTTATTAAGATCTTCGCGCGATTAACTGCTTTCTGGTTGAAATATTTTGATTATTTCTTGATAGACAAACCCGGCGGAATAGATGCTGCCTCGGCAAACTATTTTCTGGGCCGTAAAACAGACAGGATTATTCCTGATCGAGAGATGATAAAACAATATCGTGGGGCTCAGAAATGAGAACGGCTTATCACGGCGAAAAATATAATAAATGATCAAAATTGTCCATATAGTAACAGTTTACAGTTCTACCACCTCCATACTGTACACAAAACTGAAGGAGCTAAATCGGTGCGGCGATATTGATTTGACGGTTATTTCATCACCCAAAACCAAGGATTACTCAGCCACCCCCCCATCTAAACATATTGCGGTTAACATGGATAGAAGTATAAATCCAATAAAAGACCTAAAAAGCATCTGGGAGTTATATAAGGTATTAAAAAGAGAAAAATTTGACATGGTGCACTCACACACAGCTAAAGCAGGTTTCATTTCCGCCCTAGCTGCAAAAATAGCGAGAGTACCGTTTATTTTTCATACCTACCACGGGCTTCCATTTTACGAAGGTCAAAACAGAATTTCATATATAGCATACAGTTTTTTAGAAAAAACAGCCTGTAAGTTTAGAAGCCATATATTCACTCAAAATAAACGTGATATGTCTGAATGCATTAAACTTATCGGTACAAAAGATAAAGTATCGTATGAAGGTAACGGAGTTGATATTGATTTTGTAAAAAAATTAGCGGCACTACAATTATCCGAGGCAGAGAAAGATTATCCTGAGCAGGGCTTCAGAATTGTATTACTAAGCCGGCTGGAGAGAATAAAACGGGTTGACGATTTCTTAAAAGTAGCATGTAAACTTATTTCGAAAGGCATTGATATCGCCTGTGTGGTAGCGGGAACAGGTCCCCAGGAGCAACAATTGAAAAAACAGGTTCAAGAAATGGGTTTGTCGAGATTAGTGAATATGGTAGGGCGCAGCACCAGAGCACTAGGTCTTATTGAAGCCTGTGACATGGTGGTGTTATGTTCCGAGAAGGAAGGCATCCCGCGTTCTCTCATGGAAGCCATGGCTTTAGAAAAACCGGTCGTGGCTACAGATGTCTTAGGTACACAGGAATTGGTTGTTGATGGGCAAACAGGTTTTTTGGTGCCTTTGGGAGATATTGATAAAATGGCCGAAAAAATTGAAAATCTTATTAAAGATAAAAGTTTGCGAAAAAATTTCGGGGCGGCCGGTCTGAAAAGAGTGCAGGAGCATTTCAACGATATAAAAATCGCGCGACTCCTACACGAATTTTATCTGCGATCCGCACCCTAAAATATCATTATTTTTCGTGATCGATTCTGAACTGAGTATATAAAATTATGGCTAGAGGGTTATATGCCGACTTCGCAGAGACAAAAAAAGAGGTCTCCGATTAAATTATTCTTAGCCGTCATGGTAGTAATTATGGTTCTGATGGTTATTGTGGAGCAAAGTTCGAATCGGATGATAGAGGTGCCTCTCCCCAAGGGCGTCGGAGTTTTAGACCTTTCCACCTGTGGTAACTTATTGGCGGCTATATTTAAAGACCGTAAAATCCTACTATGGAACTGGGATGATTTATCTATTGATCCTCAAAGAGGCATGACTCCAACCTTAGAAGCAGTAGTTTTGGATGCGGAACGGGTTGCGGCGCACCGGCGGACCGGCCAAAATTCCCTGGTGGTAAGTCATCTCCGGGACCAACATATAATTCGGGAAATTCCACTTGGTCCTGATAACAACCTTAAGCATCTCGCCGCCAATCGCGATCGAAGCGTGCTGGCGGTATTATTAGGGGGAAGTTCGATAATTGGACCTTCCCGAACGATTTATCAGTTAACAAAGATTGATCCTGATGAGGTACAAGCCGATCTAATTGTAACCATCGATAAAGACGTCGACGACTTTCAACTGCACCACGGGGCTATATCCGATGATGGTCGATGGGCGGCGCTATTGGGCGAGCAGGACAAAGAAGGTTTGGTCATGGTGGTTGACATGGCGGCCAAGAAAATAAAGTGGGAGATAACCATCCCGGGCCCGCAGCAACTTTACAAGGCGGCTTTCGGTCCGGACGGGAGTTGGTTTTTCGCGGGGGATGATAATCTTATTCTATATAAAATACAAACGGATGACGGTCGGGTATTAAAACGGATTGTTGCCGATGAGGATATTGTTCGTATTATCGGCGACGTAAAATTCTATGATTTGGCCGTCAGTCCCGACGGTAAAATGGTTGCCGCCTTAACTAATACTCGAAAGGGCGGCGTGTGGGATTGCGGATCGGGGCAAAATATTGTCAAATCCATACGCACTTCCGAGATCGCATCAAATGTGGCCTTCTCTCCCGATGGGCGCTGGTTGGCAATTTCCGATCTACATCCCAGCGGGAAAATAAGTATAATACGCTTACCCGATTAAAACGTATATTGCCATAAAGCATACTATATCGTTTAACGGGTAAAAGATATGGGATGCGAATGGCATAATACTGATGAGATAATTTAATAGAGCAAAAACAACTTTTAATTCCCGGGATTTTCTTTCGTCTCTTTAAAGGGTAGGAGTTTGAGTGAGCTATAAAAGAGCCGTTATTACGGTAACACACAGCCTCAGCAGCACCAGTATGGAATTTAATGAGTTCGTTCTGTTTCGCGCCCGACATTTTCCGGAGGAACTACACTTTTTAGTTTCTTATGCGCCCATTGTTGAAAATCAATTACGCTGCTGTGATCCTGAATTATTAAAAAATATAAGAATCCTTGATTGCCAAAGAAGCCCTTTTGTGATGCGTCAACGACTTAAAACAGTGATACATGATATTCAGCTTCTAAATATCCCCTCTGTATTTCACTTTGGTCATTTGAGACCCGCTCTATTAACCCACCTCTTTTGCTCAATATCACGGCAAAGGCCCCCGTCTCTTTTCACCATCCACAGCTCCTTTAAAAACTATCGTTTGCCCAGCAAAATCTTATCGTTGGCCAATTTCTTTTTGTCTGATCATGTTAATTATGTGGGGCAGGCTGCGTGCGATTCTTATCCTCATTGGCTCAGGCACGTAAGGAACAGTTCAGTTCACGTTATAACCAACGGCGTCGATTTGGATCGCGTAGATATAATTTGTAATTTATATGGAAGGGGAAATCAAGCAAAATTGGCTTGTGGAGGCAAGGCAACGCAAGAATTCAAGTTGATAAATGTAGGGCGTCTGGTCGGCGCAAAAAACCAGAAATGGTTAATTAAACTCATGACTGAATTGCCTGATGAAATTACCCTGACGATCGTAGGCAGCGGTAATTTGGAGAAAGATTTAATAAAGTTATCTTGCGATTTACAAATAGACCATCGTGTCAAACTTACGGGCTCGCTGGAACGTGAAGACGTTTATAGAGAAATCCTAAATTCAGATCTTTTTGTATCAAGTTCAATTCGGGAAGGCCTGCCTATTGCGGTACTGGAAGCTATGGCGCTGGTTCGCCCCACGATACTTTCCGATATCCCCCCCCACAAGGAGATTGGACAATATGGCGAAAGCGTCGGTATTCTTGCCCTTGACAAAGCTCTCTGGAGGGAACGAATCGACAATTTTAGAAAAAATCAGGCAAAATTAAGGCAAATAGGCCAGGAGAATCGCAAAATTGTGGAATCCCACTTTTCGCTGGCTTCCATGCATAATCAATACACAAAGCTTTATAGATTAATGTGGTCGAAATTTAAATCTGCAGGAAGAAATTATACCCAGCGTTAGCGGCGTTTCAAGATTGCAGGAATTTCCCGCCTTACGAAAAAGTAACATAAAAGAAAATATGAAGAATTATTTTCAGATTATTATGATCGAAATTTTCTGGTTCCGGTAACTATCAGCGGTTCCACCGACACATTTTTGCCTTGCTAAGGAAAAAAGGCCCGGCATAATGACTTTCTGAAACAATCCTGTTTGCGATTTCCTATATATAAGATCTTTGGGAAAAAAAATGAGAAATGATGTTCTTGTTGGATACAGTTGGTGTCGGTCAAGTTATACAGCCATCCGAAGTTTAAGCCGATATGGTCTTCGTGTAGCCGCGGCCGACAGCGCTAGATTCGGAATGGGGCAAAATTCAAGATTTATATCTGAGCGTTATGTCCATTGTGATCCGCGTAGTAATCCAGAGCAATTCATAGAAGATATGAACAAAATATTAAGAAAATCGAAAGTGCATTTTTATCTTCCGGGCCACGATGAAGGTCAGATAGTCACTAGATATAGAAAGCATCTACCAAGACATATAAAAATTCCTCTGCCTAGCTATAATATTTTATCTTTGGCAAATGATAAAATGCGCGCGATTGAATTTGCATCTAGAGGGGGAATACCAACTCCTAAATATGCAGCATTTAAACATATAAGTAAAATTGATAATATTATCAGCGAGATTGGGGAATCCGTTGTTATTAAACTTCACAGAAGTAATAGTGCTAAGGGCGTATTTTACGCTCAAGGCAAGGAACTAATAATAGATACGCTTGATAAAGTAATAAGGCAATTTAATTTAAAACATCAAAACTATCCCATAATTCAAAAGAGAGTTAAAGGAGAAGGGTGGGGTGTATCTTGTTTATATTGGCATGGTAATAGAATTGCATCCTTTACTCACCGAAGGCTTAGGGAAAAAATTAGTACCGGAGGTCCAAGTACATTACGCGAATCAGCCCACAATCGCGTGATGGAAGACTGTGCGCACAAGCTTTTAGATAAACTTAACTGGCATGGGTTGGCAATGGTCGAATTTAAATGGAACCCAATAGAAAAACAGCCTTGGTTTATTGAGATTAATCCTCGTTTATGGGGCAGTATTGCGCTACCGGTTGCATGTGGCGTAGATTTCCCGGTAATGACGTACATTGCGGCTACAAAGGGTATAAACGCAGCACGTTCAATGTATAAGGATTACCCTGATGGAATTGTGGCGCGATGGTATTTGGGGGATATGATAATTAGCATAAAATCCCTATCCAAGCTCAATCTTCTTGAGGCAATGAAGCTCCTGTTGCCTGGCAATGAAGATGTATATGACGATCTGTTCTATGATGATATTGGTGCGACTTTTTCTGAGTTTCTTTCATATTTTCTTAGATTTATAAAATATCGATCTACAAATCCAATAGATCGAGGTTTTGTGGAGTAGGATGATGTTTTGGTATTACTATCAGGATAGTTAGGTTGGAGGTTCAACATGTCAACGCATAATTATCACAAAAAAGAATATGAGCAATTAGAGCCTCGTAATATTCCAAAAGAATATTATGATTTTTCTTTCTATGTTTCCAAGGAAAGGATGATTACGTATTGGCATCAGGTGGTTGACGTCTTGTCCAAAAAACCAAAAATAATCCTCGAAGTCGGTATCGGCAACGGTATCGTTTCGAACATTCTAAAAATATATGGCATAAAAGCAATTACTACAGATATTAATGAATCTCTACGCCCTAATAAGGTTGTTTCGATTACTGAGTTGGATACTGTATTTGAACCGGGCGAGTTTCCTCTTGTACTTTGCGCTCGTGTATTACATCATTTACCTTTTTCTGAATTTGATAATGTATTATCCCAGTTGAATCATGTTACTCAAGAATATCTTATACTTACGTTACCTGTTGAAACATTTCGAATTTATTTCACATGCAGAATTACGGGGTGCAAGTCGGTTTCAGTATCAATTCCTTTTCCACTAGTCCTAAAACGATGTCTACAGTGGGCTCTCAAGATTACGGAAAAGAGCAAGACTCAAAATTTTTGGAAAATTAATTCGAGCAAAGAGGTATGTATGTTCAATATTCGGGCAAAAATAAAAAAATATTTTTATATCGAAAAGTACTACCAAGTGCCTGAGGATATGAGTCATGCTTTCTTCGTTTTGAAAAAGAAATAAAGCTTCGATCTAGCGCAAATATGAGGCCGTTATATTACATTCAAATACAATATTACGCCTCTGCTTACTCTAGCCAAATGTATCTGCAACAAAAATATTAGTAATGATTATTTGCAAATTATTAAGCCCCCCGTTATGAAAACCATAATTTCATTATTCTTTGGTGAAAACCAATATACGCTATGGCAGATTATACGAGACTATGGGATAATCTTTCCCGTAGTCTTTATTGTGACTTTGGGGGCCACTTGGATTTGCCAATTTTTAGCTTTGAAATGGGGGATTATGGATCTTCCTGATGGTGACGTTAAACCCCATGAAAAGCCCACCGCATATCTGGGCGGAGTAGGTATATGGTTCGGTTTGCTAGTCGGATTGACTATCGGTCTAATAATTCTGCGCCGCCTTTCCATTGAAATTACAAATAACAAGATCTCTAATGTTTTAATGCTGAAGGGTATTTACCTTGGGGCCACAATCGCATGCATTGTAGGGCTTTTAGATGATATTTTCAATATTAAACCTTGGCAAAAATTTTTAGGACAAACTATCGCGGCCAGTGCGTTAATTTTGGTCGGCATTCGACCCGATTTAAAAACTATGTTTTCCCTTCTCAACATTCCCCTGCCGGATGTTCTGTTGACGATTTTAAGCGTTCCCATCGTTGTGTTTTTCGTCCTCGGCGCCACTAATAGTTTAAACCTTCTTGATGGATTGGATGGTTTATGCGCCGGTGTAACTGCCATTATATCGGCGGGTTTTTTTGTACTTTCGGTATCGTTGACGACTTGTTTTCACGATCCGATGGTTGATCCGATCCGTTTGATTTTGTGCCTGTCGTTAACAGGTGGATCATTAGGATTTCTGATTTTAAATCGACACCCGGCGAGAATATATATGGGTGACGCCGGAAGTATGCTTCTGGGTTATATGGCAGCAACTTTAATTATCTTGTTCATAGATAAGCTGGGGAACTGGTCCACAGCGGCGATAATTATTTTCGGTTTGCCAATTTTGGACACGTCAGTAACCCTGGTGCGTCGTTTTATTAACAAGCAGCCCATATTTGCTCCGGATCGAAGTCATATTTACGACCAACTAATATCTAAAGGACATTCTTTAAGAAAAACTGTAAATATTTGTTACGCTTTATCGGGTTTTTTTGTAATGATCGGACTGCCCATGAGGCTGTTCAGTTTTGAATACTCAATTTTGTTTTTTTCGATTCTGGTGCTGATCTCGGGATTTTTCATTTGGTGGTTTGATTTTTTACGGATGCCTAAAATTAGAAATTAATTTTATTGTAAGATGATGTACTCGATGCAATTTGCCGCCGAAAGTGAATGGTGAGATATTACCCGACAGTTGCAGGAGTAATTATCCGATCAAATCCCCGCGGATAAGCGGCCATGCTGAAAAATCTTCTTCCCCATGCAGATGATGAACCTTGCGAAGCATTTTTGGTAGGGCGTTTGTGTTTTTCGGGTGATTTGATAAATAAGGCTAAGGTGAAGCTGAATTATCTGCCGATGGTGGATGAGTTCATAGTGACTCATCATATGGGATCCCACAGCGCCGATCATTTTACTTCCAACAGTTGTGGTTTTTTCCGGCCGGCAAAGATGGCGGGGCGGGGTGACGGATCGACAGACATTTGGCAACGAGAAAGAACATTTCATGACGTTTTTGCTTGAGAACATTACCAGGGATGGAATTTTAGCAGAAAAAAACAAAATAATTTTCAAGCTATCCGTGCGAAAATTACAACTGGCAATTAAATACTTGATTGACTTTACCGCTGCGGCTGTGGGTCTGATATTGTGCAGCCCGATCATGTTGGTTCTAGCATTAGCCATCAAGCTCGCCAGCAAGGGGCCGATATTTTTCTGTCAGGAGCGTTTAGGCAAGGACGCCCGCATATTTCGGCTCTACAAATTTCGCACCATGATCCCCGGCGCGGTGAACCTCGGGGCAGGCCTGGCCACAAAGGAAAACGACTCCCGCATCACCGCCGTTGGCTCATTTTTACGTAAAAGCAGCCTTGATGAGCTACCTCAACTACTTAATGTCCTTAAAGGCGACATCTCCCTGGTCGGCCCCCGTCCTACCGTGCCGGAGCAATTGGAATATTATGGGCCTTTCGAACGCCGCCGCCTGGAAATGCGCCCCGGTATCACCGGCCTGGCCACCATCCGCGGCCGCGCCAGCATCCCCTGGTCAAAACGCATCCAGTATGATGTGCAGTATATCGATAATTTCAATTTATGGCTGGATTTGAAAATATTATTGAAAACTATTATAGTAGTGTTGCGAGGGGAAGGGACCTACTATGATTATGAAAAATACGGACCGGCTTTTGATTTGTCAAAACCGAGCAAATCGTCGGCAGAGATTAAAGAAAGCCAGGCAAATGCAAAGAATTGAAAAACCAAAGCTTGTTTCCGACAATATTCTGTTGCGGCCTCTGGAGGTAGATGATCTGGCAAATCGGGTGAAATGGCAGAATGATCCGGATATTAATGCGACTTTGATAGTTCATGAGGTGTTTACCCTGGAGAAGACTCGTCAATGGTTTGAAAAAGCCCAAGAGGATGCGACGCGACTGGATCTAACCATAGTCAGCCGAGAGGAGAAGCGACTGATCGGTTTTGCAGGTTTTCGTAAAATCAACAGGCATAATCGTTCGGCTTGTATATATATTTTGATCGGGGAGAAGGAATTCTGGGGCAAGGGGATCATGTACGAAGCGGAATTGAGTCTTATGGAGTATGGTTTTAGAACCATAAATCTGCATAAAATATGGGGGGACGTACTGGAACATAATATTGCCAGTTATATAACCATGAAAAAAATCGGTTTTCAGCGGGAGGGAGTTTTGCGGGACGAATATTATAAAGACGGCAAATATATATCCGTATATAGATTGAGTATGTTGCAAGAGGATTTTTTGAAAACTTATGAAGATGAGTATTAAGGATATCATTAAACATGCAGAACAAAGCGGCGGTTGGCTAGCTTACCGGCGGGCGGCGCAGAAGATCAAGGCGGCGTTGGCGGGCGGTGAGGTTGTGGCGGACTTTAAGGTGAAGGCGGCCTTTTTAAGCTCGTTCACCATGGAGCCGATTGGTGATTATGCCTTAACCGCCGCCGCCTCTCAAGGAATTTGGCTCGACTCTTACCTGGCTGGTTACGGACAGTTTCAACAGGAAGTTCTCAATCCCCACAGTAGCTTATATGCATTTGAACCGGAAATTACTTTCCTGTTTATGGAATGGGAGAGCCTAGCCGCCAAAACTAATCTGACCAACACCAACCAAATAGCAGACGAGGTAATTAGACAGATAACATCTCTGGCGAACACTTTTAAAAAACAAACTCCTTCCTTACTGATTATAAATACTTTGATTGCCTCTCCCGGTTGGCCGCTGCACATTATCCCCGATGAAAAAACCGCTCTAGGCCGTCGTGTCAATCGCCGGCTGGTGGAAAAATTCGCCGAAGATCCGCATATTCAAATCTTTGATTTAGATTCCTTGGCCGCCTATCACGGCTATCGCCGGTCCCTTTCGCCCCAAATGCTGCATATGGCGCGAAACCCTTTCAGTGAAACTTTTATGCCCCTGTTGGCCCAAAAAATCACTTCCCATATTAAAGCCCTCAAGGGAATGGTCCGCAAGTGTCTGGTGCTGGATTGCGACAATACCCTCTGGGGAGGGATCATCGGCGAAGATGGCTTCGACGACATCCAGTTGGGACCCGATTCGCCCGGTCGAGAATTCGTCGATTTTCAACATGCCATACTCGAATTATATCATCAGGGTGTCGTTCTGGCCCTTAACAGTAAAAATAATCACCACGATGTGATAGAAGTGCTTCATAAACATCCGCATATGGTTTTACGGGAAAAACATTTTGCCGCCTTAGAAATTAATTGGCAGGATAAACCATCTAACATGCGCCTTATAGCCCAAACACTAAACATCGCCACCGACAGTTTCGTCTTCCTGGACGACAATCCTGCCGAGCGGGCTATGATGCGTCAAATGTTGCCGGAAATCTGCACGATAGAAATGCCTGAAAACCCGGCGTTGTATGCCCGTACCCTGCGGGAAACCAATGAATTTGCCAAGACCTTTCTTACCCCTGAAGATCGCCAACGCGGTCAAATATACGCCGCCCAACGCCAGAGAGAACAACTTAAAACCTCCGTTGGATCATTGGAAGAATTTTTAAAATCTTTGGAAATGGTCGCCACCGTACGTTCGGCGCGATCGTCGGATATTAAACGAGTAGCTCAATTGACCCAGCGAACCAATCAATTCAATCTTACTACCCGTCGATATTGCGAGGCGGACATAAAAGCCATGCTCGAAGCTGAAGATTGGTACGTATATGTACTGGGATTGAAGGACAAATTCGGCGATAACGGCACCGTCGGCGTAGCCTTGGTCAACCAAGTAGAAAATTGCCGGCGTATAGACACCTTTCTCATAAGCTGTCGTGTCATCGGCCGCGGCGCCGAAGACGCCTTGGTGCATCGAATTCTGCAGGATGCCGCCAAACAAAATATTACCTCGATCCTCGCCGAATATTTACCCACCGCGAAAAACAGATTGGTCGCCGATTTCTGGGAACGAATGTACTTTAATCTAGACGAAAACCTTCCTAACCAAACATCTTGGAAATATGAGATCGCTAAATTTCATCCGCATACTTTTGCCTATCTGAAAATAATAGATGAATAAATATATATAGGATCATAACAAATAGAACAAAAGCTCGAAAAAATATTTAAGGAATCATTCGACCTGGATCATATCGATGATTCGATGTCCATATATAATGTCGCCGGTTGGGATTCCATGGCCCATGTCGGCTTAATCATGGCCCTGCAGCGACAATTTCACGTCTCGATCACTCCGGCCGAGGCCATTGAACTAACGGACGTACGCGCGATAAAGAAATTTCTCGATGAAAAAGGCATTGCCTGAGAACAGGTAAACAACCATACCTGGATGTCGTTCATAGGAGACTCGTTAAATGAGAATATTGTTGTCGAGCGTGGGACGGCGTGGGTATCTGGTAAAATATTTCAAAGAAGCCCTTGATCCCGGTGACGAAGTGTGGGGCGCCGACTCTAATAAACACGCCCCGGCTTTTCAATACTGTGACAACCGCGCTTTGATGCCTAAAGTAACCGAACCGCACTATATCGATCAGCTGATTCGGTTATGCCAGAAGAATCGTATTGATATGGTGGTGCCTTTGATTGACCCGGAATTGGAAGTTCTCGCTGCCCGTCATCAACAATTCGATGACTTGGGCATAATGGCGGTTGTTTCCCCGCCCCAAACCGTACAAATAACATATGACAAATATTTAACATATCAGTTTGGTAAAGAAAACGATATCCCGGTTCCCGAAACCGTGACGACTATACCCCCGGCAAAAAAATTATTGGCCGAGGGGCGCCTTTCCTGGCCTTTGGTGGTCAAACCGCGTAATGGCAGCGCTTCCGCCGATATCACTTACTGCAAGAATGAAAAACAATTGCAATATGCCTTTGAAAACTGCCCTAATCCTATGATACAAAAATATCTCCCGGGACAAGAATACGGATATGATATCTTCTCGGACAAGAATTATCGACCTATTAGTGTATTTTGCAAATTAAAACTCGCTATGCGCGCCGGCGAAACGGATCAGGCCGTCAGTACGGATAATCCCCGGTTGATAAAACTGGGACTGGAAATCGCCCAAAAAATTCGATTGTTCGGCCCCATGGATGTTGATGTGATAATGGATAACGGCGTTCCCAAACTACTCGAAATGAATCCCCGTTTCGGCGGGGGGTATCCCTGTTCGCACTTTGCCGGCGCCAAATTCCCCGCCAAACTTATCTCCCTGTGTAAAAACGAAACCCTCACCCCCGACATCAATTCATGCCGGGCAGGGATTTATATGCTGAAACAGGATGAGATCATCACACCCTGTCAAAAAAGCCTCGACGCGATTCAAAATTGGCGGTAATCATTAAAGTTCCCACACACCGGAAAACCGCTCTAACCCGTCTATAATCCCTGTAACCGTTTTGGAAATCCCACCATAGTGATTGTGCGCAAATTGTTCGCCCCTTCAAAAAGCGCATGCGCTCTATAATTATTTATGATTGGACCGATATGTAAAATATGTCCCATAACCTTCCCAGCCTGAGACTTGATAAGACGTAAAAACTGCCTATCTGATAAAATTGAAATCAAATCAATTCATTAATCAAAATTGTATCCTCTGACGGGAAAGGCTCGTTTGCATCAGATAATCCTGAATCATATATTAAAGTATGTAAGATAGGTGATTTAGGCAAAATATAACCCTCACAATATAGCTTACTTCCGACTTTCAAAAAGAAAAGGTATTGATTGCCTGCCTTAAGCCGCACTGTGATTTTGCTTTATGATGATAAGTTATATACAATATTTCCATGAGTCCGATAAATGTATGATAAAGGGAAATTCAAAATTACATTATGCCGCCTCATAATGGGATTGTTGGCAATCGTCTGGCCGGGGGCCGGTAACACTTTGGCTGATGATAATATCAACGCTCGGGAATATCTTGAGAGCCATAAGATTCGTGCCGGATACCTATCGCTGTTTTGCTTGGAATTGGTTCCCAAAATGTCCGAGGTGGGTATGAACCTGGCAGCAGTGAAAATTCAACGCCCCCAAGAAACTTTCGCTCCCCAAACAATCTCTTACATCCAGAACTGGGCCAATCTCTGCCAACAACATGACATAGTATTTATGCCGACAATTGATTTTTGGGGCAACAGCGAATCTACTTGGGTTCAATTTGAACATAGTTATACCGGAAACGCTAATGCGCCCTGCCCCATGGAACCGCAGGTATTCCAACAGGTTGTGACCAATTGTTTCTGTGAACTAGCCCAGATGTCTCTAACCTATCCTATGGCGGGAATAATCCTCGATAATGAATTGTATGCCAGTGAACTGGACGCCGTCTACAAAAAGCCCTGTATGTGCGACCATTGCTTCGACGCATATTGTCGGCAGACCGGTGTGTCCAGCCAGATTCCTTTATTCGAACGTGAAAGTTTCCTGGAACAAAACGGGCTTATGGATCAATATAACGCACATTTTCGCCAGGGGATAAAGCAATTGGCCCAAAACGCCCGAGAACAGATTCATCAAATCAATCCGGATCTTATTATCGGTTGTTACGATGTCACCGACCTATATCCGTTCGCTCAGGGATTGGTCGATGGCTTTGCCACTGAGCAAAATCCCCTCTTTATTTTGCACGCCGGTACCTATACCGACGGTTATTTCTCCCCTATTATGCAGGAAGTCCTGGAGAATTTCGCCTCTTTTGGAACCTCCGTTAAGCATATTATGGGCCTCTGGCAGAGTAAATATCCCCCCCCTCGACTTACTGAACACCTCTATTACTGTGCCAAAGATATGGACGGTTACTTCATCTACACTTTCGAAACTTACATTAAACCCTGGTACGCCCCTTTGTCAGGTGAACCGGAGGATTATTGGAATGCTATAAATCAAGCCAACCTTGAGTTGGACAATTTGGCAAACAATTCCGATTATCAAAGCCCTTTGATCCCTAATGAATTTACCGTGGTCCCTGTCATCCATCCGGATTCCATTGACAACAGCCCCACCATACGAGTTATGCCGCCGCCCTATACCGCTGCTGCAGAAACATCTGTGAACTTCCGTAACCGCAATCAACTTATTGTGTACGCGGAAAAGGGAAATACTATTCAGCTAAATCTTTCCTGTATCCAATTGGCCGACTACAATGATGCTGCCCGCCTGATTATTTCAGACAGCCTCGGCCAGATATTTCAGGATGTCACCATCATGTACGGGCAGACGCATACGCTCAATTTCGTCGTACCGGAAACGGATATATATGCGATCGTTTTGAATTCGGATCGCAATATCCTTAAACTCGAGGGAGCCACCCAGCCCTATGCGATCAATGGCAAAAGTATAATAAATGTGTGCGGTTCCGATTGTCCTCTTTATCTCTGGATGCCCCCGGGCGTTACCGCCGGTACCATCGAACTCAAAGGTGATGGAGGTAGCGAAAGCTATCAGGCTGTCTTACAAGATGATTACGGTAATATCCTGGCCGATGTGATTGTGGATCGAATAGCACCTGTAAACATAATCCTGCCGGCAAACCCCCACGGCATGGTCTTCCGGTTAGATTGTACCAAGTACCAGGATAATTATTTTGAAGATGTAAAAATTGAAATTATCGATGGTTTTTCCCCGTATGCTTCACCATTTCGAGCAGGATTGCTGGACGATAACCCCCCTGTCGCCGAGGGTATGCATCGACCATCTTTGCAGCCTATCGATGACAAAACCGTAACTCAGGGCGATTTTATTGATATCACAATGGAAGCCGCCGATGACGACGGCGATACCCTCTCCTATTACGCCATGCATCTTCCTGGTAATGCCGCATTCACCGATGATCGCTTCCAATGGACTGCCGAATTCCCAGGTCGTTATTACGTCATTTTTGTCGTGAGCGACGGCGTTTACCGTGACTATGAAATGGTGACTATCACCGTGAACGACGCCTCGGCGAATCCCGATCCTAACCAACCCAATCAACCGCCGGTGCTGCCCCCTTTTGAGGACTTTTCTATTGATGAAAATATCCCGCTTCACTTTACCGTCAACGCCGTCGATCCTGATAACGACCCTGTCAGTTACTCCGCAGATGCCCTCCCCCCGGGCGCTTATTTTGAAGGTGGATTATTTTATTGGCAGCCGGGTTATGATACCGCCGGCAGCTATTCGGTCGTCTTTACTGCCGACGATGGCCAGTACCAGGTCTCCCAAACTGCCACTATCGTCGTAAATAATATAAACCGTGCACCTGTCTTTGATCCCCTCGATGATAAAACCGTCAACGTTGACTCTCATCTGATTTTTGCTGTACATGCCGAGGACCCCGATGATGATGAATTAACCTATACTGCCGAAAACCTGCCCCCTCTCGCTTCCTTTGTTGGCGATACCTTTTCCTGGTCGCCCGTCATGGAAAACCGCGGCGTTTATCTGGTAACCTTCATTGCTAACGACGGCCAGACCGACGCACGCCAAACCATACTCATCCAGGTAAATCACCTTGCCGGTGATGTTGATCCGCCGATTATAACCAACTGTATCCCCAAAAAGAATGACCTGCAAATACCTCTTAACAGCTTGGTCACCCTCGAAATCAGTGATTACGGCGCGGGTGTAGATCCTGATTCGGTTACAATCCGCATTGAGGATGAACTGGTTTATAATGGTGATATTGATAACTATATTTCCGAATCCGGCGCCTGTCGGCGGATGGGCAATCATAATAATTATTTGTTTATATATCAACCTGCCTCGATGTTCGGCTACAATCAAAAAATCGACGTCATCGTCAGCGCTCAGGATTTGTCGGGTAATTCCATGCCCCCTTATGAATATGCCTTTATGACTGAAATGTACTCCTTCGGAACTGCCTACCGCGTCGATGTCGATACGGTGCCTTCTGCCAAAAACCATCCCGTTACTGTCATAGATCAAAACCACAACATTGTCTGGGCTGCTTGGGATGCCGGCCCTGATGGATCCCGAGATATTTATCTCAGTAAATTATCGGCTCAGACCTTTAATACTCTTACGCCGCCTATAAAGATTACCGACAATGCCGCCGATCAATGTTATCCCCGTTTAGCCTGCGACAGCAACGGCGCCATTTATCTTACCTGGCAGGACAACCGAAACGGCAACTGGGACATCTATCTGGCCTTCTCCATTGATGGTATAATCTTCTCCGAAAAAATAATCACCCCCTCCATCTACCATCAGAGCCGACCCGCCATCGCCCTCGATCAACAAAATGGGATCTATATCGCCTGGCAGGATGACCGCCAAAATAATCAGGATATCTATCTGGCGTACTCGTCAAACTTTTTTACTGAGATCGCTGAATACGCCCTGACTTCCGATCATCACGACCAGATCGAACCATCAATATCGATTGATGCCCAGAATACCGTTTACGTCGTCTGGTCCGACTCCAGAAATGAGTCCAAAGATATCTATGGCGCCGCCTCCAATCTAGGCCCGTGGACCAATGTCCCGATAGTAAATAAAATCGGCGCTCAATCTTCGCCCGTTCTAGTCGTACAACCTTACATCTCCCAACTGCACCTGCTCTGGGTCGATGAAGCTAGCGGCGACAAGGACATCTTTTACGCAGGAATCTTCCAAGGCTTGCCGGCCGAACCTGTTGAAGGCGTTAACATTATTGATGACTGTTCTCATGCCCATCAGTTTGCCCCTTCTTTATTACTTGCCGGCTCCGGACAAGACCTGAAAATATTCGCCTGTTGGCAGGATGAACGTAACGCTGCTGATGGAACCGACAGCGATATCTATTTTGCTCAAATTAACTCCGATTCCCCGGTTAACATCTTGGTTACCAATGACACCGGTTCCCAAAAGCAGCCGGTAATCGGTCTCGATGATGATGAAAATCCATATATTTTGTGGGTTGACGGCTCAGACCCGGATGAATCTATCAAGTATGCCGGGCTGACTGCCATCCTTGATCCAGTTATAATTGCCGGCCCTATCTCCGCCGTTCAGGGAGGGCGGATCGGTCCCCTTCCCGAAAATATCTCCGACCTGAATGACATCTCTATAGAAGTGCCCCCTCATGCCTTATGGTCCGATGTTATGTTATCGGTTCACGGTATTAAAAATCCTGCCCCGCCCCCCTTTGCCAACACACCACTTGCTGCATATGAGTTTGGCCCCAGCAGCCCCCTCGAATTTGCCGTCCCCATTACCATCACGATACCTTATCTGATAACCGATAACGATCAGCTTGGCACCATATATTGGTACAACCCGGCAATTGACTCATACAGCCAATCGGGATTGTCTGATATCGAACAGATTGTTTTGTCATCTGATTTACATGTAATTCGCTTTAAGACCACCCATTTTTCACAATTTGTCATCTTAAATCAGACTCCACTATCCTCTTCTCCTCAAGTGGGGGGCGGTGGCGGCTGTTCCATGTCGTGCGGATCGTATCCCCAGGACTATCTTATAAGCTATTTACTGCCCTATATTTGCCTGGCTTTGGCATTATTCATCATCAAAACTTACGATTCCAGGCGATCCCAACTCCAGCAGTAACACTATTTTACATAATTCCTCATGCGTTTAATGATAAAAATATATTACACCGTCACAACCTGATCTTGCCTTCCATTCGTCCTTGTCAAATAAGTTATCTTATTGGGCGCCGCGCATGATAATGGCGCGGGCGATTTTATCAATGGCCAAATAGTAACTTGCTTTACGATAACTGATATTTTGTTTTCGGGCCATGTTACTGACCTGCTGATATGCCTTGGTGATTTGCCGGTAGAGCAGATCATTTACTTTCTTTTCTTCCCAATATAATCCCTGGCGGTTCTGGACCGTTTCGTAATAGCTGACAATCACCCCGCCGCTGTTGGCCAGGATATCAGGTATGATTAACACCCCCATGTCGTTTAAGACGTCGTCGGCGTCCAATGTCACCGGCCCGTTCGCTCCCTCGACAATCAGGCGTGCCTGAACCATATGGGCATTTTCGGCGGTGATGGCGCCTTCCAATGCACAAGGTAATAAAATGTCGCAGGGGTAGGCTATGATGTCGTCGAGCAATTTATCCGCCCCCGAAAAGCCGACCACACTGCCGGTTTGGTTGACGTGTTGCACCAAAGCCGGTATGTTTATACCTTGGTTGTTGTAAATACCTCCATACACATCGTTCACCGCATCTACCGTAATGCCTCGGGCGGCACATGCCAGAGCAGCATGGCTTCCCACGTTACCGAATCCCTGAATGGCCACCGTGGGATCCTTTAATCCCAAATCCTTAATAGCCTGCATCATGGTACACACCATCCCGTTGCCGGTAGCCGCCGAACGACCTAGCGAGCCTCCCACCTCAATAGGTTTTCCGGTTACCACCCCGCGGGCCACCGTGCGATGTTTGCGATACTCGTCGTAAATCCAGGCCATTTCCCGAGAGGAAGTGCCCACATCCGGGGCCGGAATGTCAGAAGCCGGTCCTATATCGTTCAACAGACCCTGGGTGTACTTACGCACCAGGCGCTCCAGCTCCGCCACCGACAGTTTGGTCGGGTCCACTTTGATGCCGCCCTTGGCGCCGCCGAAGGGAATATCCACCAGAGCCGTTTTAATGGTCATCCAGGTGGCTAGGGCCTTGACCTCGTCTAGGTTTACCTCCGGATGAAATCGGATGCCCCCTTTATAACAGCCCAGCGTATCATCGTGCTGAACCCGGTAACACTCGAAAATGTCCACTGAGCCGTTGTCACGCTGCACATAGACAGTAAAGACAATTACCTTGTCGGGCTCTAGAAAACGCTGCACGATATTTTGCCTCGGATACCGTTCTTCAAGGTGCATTTTATCTACGATATCCAATATAAGACTGCGGACATCCTCATAGAGATTGGTAGGTTTTGGTCTTGTTGCAACTTTTGCAGCCCCCTTTGTTTCTATGGTTTCCGCGGCGGATCCGGTAATATTTTCTATTACTCTGGTCATAATCGAATCTCCAATTTATCAAGAGGGATTTTTAACAAACTCATGAGACTAATCTTCATCCATAAGAGACGCTTACCATCTGCTGGTTTCTTTTTGGTTACTGATATTCCTCGCAATACCAGACGCCACCTTCAGGCTTCGGGAAAACACAGGTATGCCGGTTTCGACAATCGCTGCATAACCCTTTATAATGCGATTTTTCCTCTCGATCGTTTTCTGCTCCAACAGAAGTGTTCATCTCCAGATCCTTTCTTTCTTTGATCGGGCGCGGCGCAACTTCGACGCGATCATCAAACTCTTCGCATTGCTGCACCGGCGTCATCGGATCCTGGGGAAAAGTGCAGTATTTGGCGTGGATGCAGGTAGAACACAGATCGTAAAACACCTTGGTCTTGATGTTTTGGGGCATGTGTCTTTTTTCTTTGGTTTTCAGCATGGTTTTGCTCCTTTTGATTAAGGTTTTATTTTTCCATCGTTTTCCATAAGGAACTTAATACAAAGGATGTGCCAAATGATCGGATCAAAACCTAAACCGGAAAAATTAAACGCCCCGGCATTTTTCGACGGCGTTAACCTTTTATTATACAACGATTTACAGAATTTCTCCTTAATTGCTAAAGTGAGATGCTTACCGACGGTGATCTTATTTGGTCGTGGAAACTTCCGGGGAAAAATACCCCGCCGGTGGAAAACTCCCCGCTTTTTTAAAAACACCTAACAAAACCAAGATGTTCTGTTTGAGTTATTTTTAGCGCGGCAAATAATCTCGTAGTTCCCTCTTTCATACGTAGGTAACCGATGAAGTATGATTGAGAAAAAAATTGAAGGGCAGGAAAAGGTAATACCAAAAAATTTATTTATTATCTTCTTCGATACTTTTTAATTTTTCGCGGAGGGTTTTACGGTCGATCCCCAACACTTTAGCCGCCCGAGTCTTATTACCTCGCACGCTGTCCAGCACGTGGCGGATATATTCCGCTTCTACTTGTGCTAACGTGCGATCGAAGCCTTTTTTCCGCAAGGCGGAAAACCGCATCAATGAGGGTAAATCCGGCGCTTTAATTAAGTTGCCCTCTGTCATCACCAAAAGCCGCTGGACCACGTTTTCCAACTCACGCACGTTGCCCGGCCAGTAATAATTACGCAATACCTGTAAAACTTCATCGGAAAACTGCACCGGCGGCCTGTCCATTTCCTTGGCAAACTTGTCGACAAAATACCGCGCTAACAATAGAATATCGTCGCCCCTTTCACGCAGCGGAGGCAGAAAAATCGAAATCACATTCAACCGGTAAAACAAATCCTCTCGAAACGTCCCTTTTTTCACCGCTTCGGACAAATCCTTATTGGAAGCGGCCAGAATTCTGACATTCACCTCGCGCAATCGGTGCGACCCTACCATACAGACCTGTTTGTCTTGCAGGACGCGTAACAATTTAACCTGCATGGAAAGGCTCATTTCACCGATCTCATCGAGAAAGATCGTCCCCCCGTCGGCAGCATGAAAAAAACCGGCCCGAGATTCAGTGGCCCCGGTGAAGGCTCCTTTGACGTGCCCGAAAAGCTCGCTCTCTAGGAGAGTCTCGGGGATTCCCCCGCAATTAACGGGCACGAACGGCGCCGAGGAGCAGCTACTGCCGTAGTGAATGGCCCGTGCTACCAATTCCTTACCGGTACCGCTTTCGCCGGTTATTAAGACGGTAGCTGTGGTGGAAGCCGCCTTTTCCAGAGCGGCATATATCTTTTGTATCGCTTTTGATTGACCGATGAGACCGCCCGGCCCCGTCTTAATCTTGGATTTACTGGCCTGCTCCAAACGTCGTATCTTAAGTTTTTCAAAGGCGCGGTTCACCGCCGTTAATAGCTCCTGGTCAGTGAAAGGTTTTGGCAGATAATCCTCCGCTCCGCTTTTGACGGCGCTTACCGCCCCTTCAATCGAGGCATAGCCGGTGATCATAATCACTTCAGTATTATGGTAATTTTCCCGCACATGTCGCACCAGGTCTAATCCGCTGATTTTGGGCATCTTCAAGTCGGTAATGACCAAGTCCACAGCCGTGTTCTCGAGCACCTCGACGGCTTCGGTCACTCCTGAGGCGGAAAAAACCTGATAATTTTCTGCGGTTAAATTGCGCTGGAGCAACTCCAGAGTGCTCTGAGAATCATCCACAATCAATATTCGTTCTTTACTTTTCTGAGATGGCATATCAACTGTTACCTTCCGAATCGTCATCGGATTTTATGGGCAGTTGAACCACAAATCGACTCCCGAAATTCACTTTGCTATCCACTTTTATCGTGCCCCCGTGCGCCGTGACGATCCCATGTACTACCGGCAATCCCAAACCCGTTCCCATTTCTTTAGTGGTGAAAAAAGGCATAAAAATATTCTCAATCAGCTCTTCGTCCATACCCGTTCCCGTATCTTCCACCATCAGGATGACATTATCTTCCGAGGCGTCCGTACGCACGGTTAATCTACCTCCTTCCGGCATGGCCTGGATGGCGTTTACTACCAAATTAACGAGTGTTTGATGAATCTGAGAGGGATCGGCCATAATATCCGGCACCTGCGAATTCAACTTCCGTACCAAATTAATATCTTCTTTGGTACAGCGCGCCTCCAAAAAAGATAGACCGTTTTCTACGAGCTGATTAAGATTGACCCGGTCTTTCTTCAACGGTTGCTGACGGGCGAAAAAGAGCAATTTTTGAATGATCTCCCGGGCATACAACGATGCCTGTTCGATCTTTGCTAAATCCTGCCGTACCTGCTCCGAAACTTCCGGCAGCTTTTTGGCCAATTGGGCAAATCCCAAAATATTTCCCAAAGGTTCGTTTAATTCATGCGCCACCCCCGCCGCCAGCATGCCGATCGTCGCCAGCCGGTCGGCATGTCGTAATTGATCTTGCAATTTGATCTTGTCTTCTTCGGCCTGTTTATTTTCGATAACCAGCTCCAATTGACGGGCCACCGCATTTATCAAATATTGTTCTTCTTTAAGAAAAGGTCCCACATCTATTTCAGGCTTCTCATCCAGGTAAGTGATTTCCAATTCTCCCCGATATACGCCGTTGATCACCACATCCGCAGATAACTTTTGATAACCTTCCCGAAATCCCGGCGTGGTGTAGGCAACTTTATCTAGCAATAACCGGGCTTGGGTGATCTCCGGGTATTTCCAGGCCGAAGGAAGAAGAGCAACTATTTCCTGGAGAGTGTCTTTAAGCAATTTATGAGGTTTGGCCGCTATTTGGGCAATTTGAAATAGACAGGTAAGTTCTTTGACCCGTTCCCGTAAGGCCGATTCCGTAGTACGATATGATTGTTCATCTTTCATAAATTTTCTTTTATTAAAGACTACCTTGAATTTCCCTTAATTATATCATATAAAAAAATATTAACAATCTTTTGAGTCAATTTCATAACTACTTATAATATAATGACTTAATTGACTTGAAGGTTTGACCCGGCAAAATAACTATCTTCAATTTGATTATTTATTATACTGAATATCCTAAGATATGGAGAGGTGTCCGAGTGGCTTAAGGAGCTGGTCTCGAAAACCGGTGTGCGGTTCACCCGTACCGCGGGTTCGAATCCCGCCCTCTCCGTTGCATTTTTGAGGGTGTTTGTAAGTGCTTAGAAATGGATAGGTTGTGAGGGGTTTGCAGAAAAATTGCCACCTGACTGTCCTATAACTGTCCTATTTTCCGGATTTTCACTGCTGAAGCTCAGGCTGTTCATCGCCATCTGGGAATGCCGGTCGTTCATGGTGAAGTACAAATCAAGGATGGCGCTGGAGGAATGGGAGGTTGTCCCACTTTCCGTTGAACTTTAGCATATAGCTCAGTTAGACTCCATGATTTTACGCTACCTTCTGCTTCTCATCAACTCCCTTTTCCAACGCCTGAATTAACAGCGGCAGCTCACGATAACCACGAATCCGGTGAAAACGCTTCTCGGCTTCCAGTAAGACACTGCCACACCAACGCCAGGCCATATTCGCATCCCGCCAATGCTTGACATTCCGACAGAGATCATCCGCCAGGGACAAACTGCTTTCAATCATATTGGTGGTGCAAAATAGCTTACGCAGGACCGGAGACAACTTCAACTTATTGACCGTCAAGGTCTCTTCCAATCCTTCCTCCAAGCTGTGAGCGGCGGCGATATTGATCGTGGCCAACCAGTCGTGAACTTTACGCAGTTCGGCCAGAGCTTCGGCGTAGTCGGTCATGTTCCAGGCCGTCTGCAATTTCATCCGCAACAAACGATGATAGTGCTTGGGCAAATGGCTCTGGAGGTTTCGCTCCTTATGCAGACGGCAACGCTGAATGAGACCGTGACGACCAAACCGCTTTTTCACCGCCTTCTTCAGGGCCTTGGAACCGTCGAGAATAAACAGATAATTTTTATCGACGGCCAAGCCCCGCTCAATCAATTCATCCAGCAATTGACCGCAGACCTCGGCGTTCTCGGTGTCTCCGGCCCATAAGCCCAGCACATGCTTGCGACCGGCAAAATCGACCCCCAAAGCCACGATCAGGGTGAATTTATAGAATCGTTTGCCGTCCAGCAAGAGGACCGCCAGGTCCAGATCCTCCAGAAGCCGCTGGAGCATCTGTTGGAGTTGGCGGGTGCTGGCGGCCTTCCAATGGCGGCTGACCGAGCTTTTGTCTATGCCATAGCCGTCACAGATATCTTCCAGGACCCTCTCATAATCCCGGCAGGACACGCGCCGGAGAATCCGTTCCTGGATCGCCTCCTGCATCCGCTGAGGATGACGGAACGCTTGCCGGCGCCGGGGGCTGGTTTAGATAAAGCGCCGGGGGCGGGGGCGGGTAATTTTCTTAAATATTTTGTACTTGCTATAAATTCATTAGAATCAATGGTTTACGAAGTGAAATTTTGGTATCGTCCCCAAAGCTGGGGTTATGGTTTTTAATTTTGATTGTTAATATCAGGTTATCTCGACGGTGGTGGTGGCGGCGTCGAAGAGCATGACGGCGCCGGTGTCCAACTGGAGCATAAGGCCTTTTTGGCAGTTTACGTCGATGACGCGGCCGGTGAAACGGCGGTTGTTGTTTACAAGGGTAAGGCGGCGTCCGATGTTGTCGCATAAAGCCGACCATTCATCGTGCAGTCGGGCGAGGCCCTGGTTTTTCACGGTCGCCAGCCAGTAATCCAGCTCGCGGAGGAGCTGGCGGGCCAGTTCCAGCCGATCGACGGGCCGGTCGGCAAGCTCCTGCAGGGAGGCGGCAAAGGATTGTATTTCGGGGGCGAAATCCTCATGAGTCTGCCGGCAGTTGATGCCCGCGCCCACGACATAACAGGATTTAGAGTTTATTTGTCTTGATTCCACCATAATCCCCGCGATCTTTTTCCGGCTGACGGTCACATCGTTAGGCCAGTTGATGCTGACGGGCAGGGGGCAGGCGTGGACTATGGCGCGGGCGACGGCAAGGCCGGCCAGCAGGGTTAAAGGTTCCCGGCGGAGGTCGGGTTCATCCTGCAGTAGTATGGAACATAGGAGGCTGCTGCCTTTAGGCGCCAGCCAGGTGCGGCCCAGGCGGCCGCGGCCGCGGCGCTGATGTTCGGCAAACACCGCCAGGCCGTCATAACCCGCTTCGGCGGCGTAATGCCAGGCGACGTCGTTGGTGCTGTCGGTCGTTTCGTACACCAGCACCTTTTTACCCACCCGCCGGGTGGCCAGGCCAAATTCGATCAATTGGGAACTTAAACGGGGCGCCGGTCCGGCCAGACGAAACCCGTTCACGGGGGCGGTTTCAATCTCATAACCTATCTCGCCCAGTTGCGCGATCAACCGGTGAATCCGGGGCGGCTCCCGCTCCAGCGCCAGGCGCAGGGCCTCCATCTGCACCCACTTTCCTTTATTGCGTCGCAATAATTCCAGCAGCTGCGCCCCGATCCGTTCATCGTCCGTTTCATTTTGATACGGGGGGGTCATATATTATCGCCACGACCTTACGGGTCGTATTTATTAGCTCAAATCCAGGCCGATATCCAGGCCTCTGACGGAGTGGGTCAGGGCGCCTACCGATATGCGATCGACGCCGGTCCGGGCGATTTGTTCTACTTTCTCTAAGGTTATGCTGCCCGACGCCTCCAACAGGAATTTCCGATCGCCAGACACCTCATCGCGCAGACGCACGGCCCGGGTCAACTGTTCGGTCGTCATATTGTCCAGCAGGACCATATCCACGCCCTCCACGCTCAGTACGGTCTGCAACTGGTTGAGGTCATCTACTTCCACTTCTATAAATTCAATCTTTTCGCTGCGTTTATGTATCTTTTCGACGGTTTGGGTAAGTTTTTCTTTTAGATCGCCCGTTCCTAAGGCTCTAAGATGATTGTCTTTGATCAGCACGGCATCGTAAAGTCCCCGTCGGTGATTGCGGCCGCCGCCGCAGCGGACGGCGTATTTCTCCAGTTCCCGCCAGCCGGGCGTGGTTTTGCGAGTATCGTATATCTTTGCTTTGGTACCCGCCGCCGCCGCCACGAACGCCGCCGTCGTGGTGGCGATGCCGCTTAGCCGCTGCAAAAAATTGAGCAACACGCGTTCGGCCGCCAGCAGCGACCGCAGGGGCCCGTTAATTAACCCCGCCGCGGCGCCGGTGGGTACTTCCTGACCATCGGTAAATGCCGCATCCAATATTAACCTTTCATCATATTGCCGCAACACCTCTTTTAGCACCGGCATCCCGCAGAGCAGGCC
>Ga0111186_1004_pt1 | contig 38514 bp, 31 predicted proteins | sample DeeMarSWOR324_28_FD_80243 | JGI IMG/M metagenome (GOLD analysis project Ga0111186, IMG submission 80243) | Phycisphaerae bacterium SM23_30 | reverse complement strand
CGGGTGGCGGGGCCGGGGCTGCCATATCATCACCGTCAATGATTATCTGGCCCAACGTGATGCCGAATGGATGGGGAGGATTTACCGCTTTTGTGGTTTAACCGTGGGTCAGATTCAACAGGGCATACCTGCCGCCGAACGCCGCCGGGGATATTTGGCGGATATTACCTACTGCACTAATAAGGAAGTAACGGCCGATTTCCTCCGAGATCGGCTGATTTTGGGACGTTTGAAAAGCTTGAGTTCAACCCTTTTGGCCCAAATCGCCACGGGCTCTCAACAAGTCACCGATCAACTGGTCCAACGCGGCCTGAATTGTGCTGTGGTTGATGAGGCAGACTCGATACTCATTGACGAAGCCGTAACTCCCTTAATTATATCTGGGCCGGCGCCCAATCCCGAGCGTGTCGAGTCTTTCTATCAGGCGGCGCAAATAGTGGACCGCCTGGACCCGGAAATTGATTATCGAGTCAATTTACAATATCGGGAAGTTAAATTAACTCCAAAAGGAAAAGCTCACCTGGCCAAACTCTCGCAGGCCGTAGGTCCCCTGTGGAAAGGAGTAAGACGTCGGGAAGAAATGGCCACCCAGGCCTTAACGGCTAAGGAACTGTTTCTCCGCGACAAGCATTACATTTTAGATGACGATAAAGTGGTGATCGTCGATGAGTTCACCGGTCGGCTTATGCCGGACCGTAACTGGCGCGACGGCCTGCATCAGGCTATCGAAGCCAAGGAGAAGGTGCCGATCAATCCGCCCAAAGACACCTATGCTCGCATTAGTTTTCAGCGATTCTTCCGGCTGTATCGTAAATTAGCCGGCATGACCGGCACCGCCCGCGAGGCCCGAACGGAGTTTTGGCAGATTTATAATTTGCCCGTTGTTGTTATTCCGCCCAACCGCCGGTGTATAAGGAAATATTTGCCCCCCTTAGTGTTCGCTACGGAAGCGGCCAAGTGGAAAAGCGTCGTGCAGGAAATCGTTCGCTTCCACGAGACCGGCAGACCCATTCTGGTAGGAACCCGCAGCGTACGGGCCAGCGAGTATCTCAGCCAATTGCTGAAAGCCGAAAATTTGGATCATCAGGTGCTTAATGCCATTTATCACCGACAAGAGGCCCAGATCGTGGCCGGCGCCGGCCAGGCCGGTAAAATCACCGTGGCCACCAATATGGCCGGGAGGGGCACCGATATCAAACTGGGCCGGGGAATCGTTGATCTGGGAGGACTGCATGTTATTTCCGGCGAACTCAATGAGTCAGCCCGGATCGATCGCCAGTTGTTCGGCCGGGGAGCGCGGCAGGGAGATCCCGGCAGCGCTCAGGCCATCATCAGTCTGGAAGATGAATTCGTCCGGCGATATACGAAAAAACGGGCCGGATGGTTGAAAAAAATCTACGACCATGCGGAAAAAAACATTTCCTCACCTTTAAGCCGAAGGGTATTTCTCCAGGCCCAACGCCGCGCCGAAAAGCTGGCCCTGCGCCAGCGCAAATCGGTTCTAAAAACAGACCACTGGCTCGACGAACAGCTTGGTTTTGCCGGCATTGAATAGTCGATCAATGAGGGGCTTCGATTATCGATAAGGTAAAAACTTGAGATAATCCCGAATTAAATAAAGTGAATAAAAAATGATGAAAAATTCTGGGCAAATAGTCAAATTTGAGTGATAATAATCCTATGAATACCGAACAAAAACTTAACATCTTGGCCGATTCCAGCAAATTTGACCTGGCCTGTGCCTGCAAATATAAGCATGAACCGGGCCGAATGCGGGGTGATTTTGGCCGCTGGATATATCCGGCAGCCCTGCCGTCAGGGCGCAAAGTATTTCTATTAAAGACTTTACAAAGCAACGCCTGCGTCAACGACTGCCGCTACTGCCCTTTCAATCAAAATCGCAACCACCCCCGATGCACCCTGAAACCGGATGAACTTGCTCATATTTTTATGCAACTACATAATTCAAAAAGAGTTAACGGATTGTTTCTATCGTCGGGAGCTTGCGGTTCGGCCGATGCCACCATGGCACAGATGTCGGCCACGGTGGAGATCTTACGCCGGCGACATAAATTCAAGGGTTTTGTTCATCTCAAAGTGATCCCGGGCGCCAGTGAAGCGGCCATTGAGCAGGCCCTCCGTCTGGCCACCAGGGTCTCGGTGAACATTGAAGCCCCCAGTGCTGAGCGGCTGAGACAACTGACCTCGAAAAAACGGTTTCATGAGGACATCATTTCGGCGATGCGAACGATTCATCGTTTAAGACAGGAGAAAAATACCCGCTGTCAACAGACTACCCAATTCGTGGTCGGCGCCGCCGGCGAGACGGACCGGGAAATCGTAACGGCGACCGAAAGACTTTACCGCAAATTTCGATTGGAACGGGTCTATTTCAGCACCTATCAGGATCCTGACCGGGCGCTTGAGGTTTTCCCCTTATTATTTTCTGATTTACCCGTGGAGAAAAAGACGGAGGCATCTGAAATATTCATGCGGGAACATCGGCTTTACCAGGTCGATTTTCTGCTGCGTAAGTACGGTTTTGACCGGGATGATATCTCATTTAACGAGGAAGGGAATTTATCGCTCCATCAGGACCCAAAAACTATCTGGGCCCGCAACCATCCGGAATTTTTCCCGGTGAAGGTAAATCATGCCGATCGCCGACAGCTTTTAAGGGTTCCGGGCATAGGCCCCATCGGCGTCCGACGCATTCTCTCGGCCCGTCGACAGCGAAAGATTAGCAGCCGGCAAGACTTGAAATATCTGGGGGTGCGAACTTCAGCGGGGGCCTACCTGGCTTATTAATCCAAAGACAGCCAAACCTCCGACCTGAGAATACCTATATTATATGGCGCCGGAAACCTTGTCGAAATCTATCACCACCAGAGTTTGATCGTCTTGAGGGGGTGTGGAGCAAACAAATTCACCCATTTCCCTGAATACTCGTTCAGCGAGACTCTCAGGTGAGCCCATCCTGGTCTGACAAACAATCTCAAGTAAGCGATCACGACCAAAAAGCTCCATTCCCGGATTACGTGCTTCAATAATTCCGTCAGTGAAGAGTACCAGGCGATCTTGTTGTTGGAATTGATGGCACGATTCGTTCAAAACTCCACCTTGAACGCCTAACAGCATGGTGGTAGAAGGTAAATTTCGAGCGTTTTCATCGCCCCGATGGTAAATTATGGGATGGGGATGACCGGCGTTGATATACATCAGCACTCCACTTGGCAAGTCCACCACCCCGTAGATTAAACTGCAGGTAACAGGTAGATCGATTAACTCGCCCAACCCGACCAACTGGTCATTGATATGGCTGACGAGTCGGCCGGGCCGGCGGGAATTTTGATGATCGGCCCTCAAATGACCTAGAATCAAGGTCATTACCAAGGCAGCGGGCAGGCCATGACCGACTACGTCGCCGATGGCAAAGGCAACCTGTCCCTGGCCCAATTGACGAAAGTGGTAAAAATCACCTCCCACCAGACCGCTCATGCGATTTTTTAAGACCATTTTGCCACACTCACATTCCGGCATATCCCCAGTGAGCAGGGCCTGCTGCACGGCGGCGGCTAAATGTAGTTCCGATAATTCGGAAGATTTGTGGCTTTTATCCATTCATTATACCTTAGTTATCAATAACTTACACCCCCGGTTGAACTTGGGCATACCACCAGCGCATGGGTACTATTTAACTTCAAATTAGCAAGAAAACAGTGATTTTTAATATTTTTCTTCAAATTATTATATGGTTTTTAGCCGCCGTCTAACATTTTATTTGTTATAAATTAATAGTTATATGTTTATTTATAGGTAGGGGATGGCTGCGCATTAAAAAGAAAACACCGGCTACTCGAGAGTAAACCAGTGTTTTCCGGAGGGGAGAAAACTCTTTATAATTATCGTCGCTGCCCTGAAAAAAACTTTAACATTGCGAAAAACCGCAGCTATAACACATTACACAACCCTCAACAAAGGACAACACCCCCTTACAGGCGGGACACCTGATCTTAAATTCATCCATGAAACCCTCGGGTTTTCCGGCCCGAAAGTCCTCAACTCCGTTTATCATAATTGCGGACACGCCAGTCTTGTCTTCATTTATATTATCACGTTTTTGCTCGGATGCCAAGAAAACTTCTCCCAGAAGCAAAGCTTTAAGCCCATATTTTTTCTTAGCCTTGAGGTATTTGGCCATCGCCTTGGCCAGTCCATCTCCCAGTGATCTGATTCTGCCTTCGCGGGCGGGGATAGTAAGGCTGCTGCCGATACCGTCTAATTGGTGATGGGCCAATTCGAGCGAGCCGCCGCATCGGAGCAGCAGAGAAAGCAACCGACAGATAGCTTCCAGGTCGCTATTGGCCAGGTCGCCGCCTTTACCCAACTGGGCGAAGACCTCCAATTCCCTCTCAGAGACAGGATCGACGGTAATCTTTACGTGCATGTTACCGAAAGGAGTCAGTTGCCGGACTCGAACGCAGGTCATGATTTCCGGCAGGGAGATGGGCTCCAGGGTCTTTTTGGGCAGCCCAGGCAGTCCTTTGTTACTCCATGGTACTGGGATTTTTGATTCTGCTTCGGCCGACAGGCTCATAGGCTGATCGGCGCGGCAGCCGTCCCGGTACACGGTAATGCCTTTACAGTCAAGCTCATATGCCAGATGGTAGATTTTATCGACCTGGTCCACCCCGGCATCGTGGGGAAAGTTGATCGTCTTGGAAATAGCGGCGTCACAGTGTTCCTGAAAGGCCGCTTGCATACGCACGTGCCACTCAGGATCGATATCATGGGCGCAGACAAAGACTCGTTTGACATCTTCCGGGATATCATCGCAATCGGCCAGACTTCCTTGTTCGGCAATGCGCCGGATGAGGTCCGCACTGTAAAACCCTCTATCCTGGGCCACCTGCTGAAAAACCCGGTTAACCTCCGGCAATTGGGCCCCGCCGAGGACATTTCGGGTAAAGGCGACCGAGAACATCGGTTCTATCCCCCCGCTGCAGTCGGCGATGATACTCAAGGTTCCGGTCGGCGCGACGGTGGTAACAGCGGCATTTCGCTGAGGTCTCTGAAACTCGTGATTCCAACGGCTATCCTGCCAGTTGCCAAACACACCTCGCTGGCGGGCCAATTCCTCACTTACCTGATGAGCCTGGTCGTTGATGAAGCGCATCAGCTGCCCGCCCACGGCGACCCCCTCGCGGCTGTCATACGGCACCGCCAATTTATACAAGGCATCGGCAAAACCCATCACCCCCAGGCCAATCTTGCGATTGCCCTTGCAAATGGCATTGATCTGATCGATTTGATAATCATTGATCTCGATTACATTATCAAGGAATCGTATTGCCTCCTGGACCGTCCGGCGCAGTCCGGCAAAGTCAACCCGGGCCAAAGGCTCTACCTCGGTGGCGGCGGCAATGACCGAACCTTCTTCTGTTTTAGCGGCCCGGATAAACGGGGCCAGGTTGATGCTGCCCAGGTTGCATGCCTCAAAGGGCAGAAGGGGCTGTTCTCCGCAGGGGTTGGTCGCTTCAATAGGGCCCAACTGAGGCGTCATGTTGTCGCGATTGATCCGGTCGATAAAGGCCAATCCCGGCTCGCCGGTGCGATGGGCGTTTTCGACGATCGTCTGCCAGATTTGTCGGCGGGTCCAAAATTCGCCCGGGGGAGGTTTTGATGGGGCCTCTGTCTGATCGGACGACTCTGCCAGCTCAGGCAAGTCGCCGATTTCATACCGCCAGACGTCTAAAGTACGCGGCAGGCAGTACCTTCGGTGCGTACGGGGATTCTGCACCACGTGGGGTGTATCGGGATCGGTCTTTAGCTTTTCCATCCACTCGTCGGTAACCTTGACGGAGATATTGTAATTGGTAAAGGCCTTCAAATCCTGTTTAGCGTGCAGGAATTTGAGGATATCCGGATGAGTAATATTCATCATTCCCATATTGGCGCCGCGGCGGAAGGCGCCCTGCTGAATGGCGTTGGTGGTCTCGCTGAGCACTTTCCAGAAGCTGATGGGGCCTGAGGTTTTGCCCCCGCTGGAGGAGATCAGGTCGCCGGTGGGGCGGAGGCGGTCGAAGGCAAAGCCTGTGCCGCCGCCGGCCTTCTGGATCATGGCGGTGTATTTGACGGCGTCAAAGATGCCGTCGATACTGTCCGGCACCGGCAGCACGAAACAGGCGCTTAACATACCCATTGAGCGGCCTGCGTTCATCAACGTGGGGCTGTTGGGCAGGAAGCGCATCGAGACCATCAGGTTATAGAAGCGGACTTCCCAGTGCCGAACCGTCTGCTCATCGGCTCCGAATTGCTTTTCCACCCCGGCTACATGTCGCGTGATCCGCTCAAAAAGCTCCTCGGCAGTCTCGATGGGGTTTCCCTGGGGATCTTTTTTCAAATAGCGGTCCGCCAGCACGAGGCGGGCGTTTTCCGTCAGACGCAACGAATCACGTCGGGCAACCGATTCGTTCTGACTCAGAGCAGACTCTTCCATCTCAACCCGATCCTATAATTAAATGCCAGATACTATCATTAAACCACTATATATTGTAGCAAGCAAGCTGATAATTAGCAAGTATATTAATTATTTAAAGGCTTCGGTATCTGTTTGCCTACCAAGCATTTACGCCATCGGAAGCAAAAAACTCACAGCTTGCCTCCAGATCGGTCTTTGCTAAAATGGAAAAGCTAAAAAATATACTGCTGGAGGAAATTTCTTTTGAACGGGCGCAAAATTACTTCGGAAGAGGCCGAAAAATCGCTGTTGAAGGCACCCGAAAAAGCTCAACGGGGCGATCGGCTCAACTTCGAGGACGGTTTGGCCCTCTACAACTGTCGAGACATCTGGCGTCTGGGCCGGCTCGCCGAGCAGATTACTTTTGACCGGGTGGGCAGAAATGTCTATTACAGTATCAACCGCCATATCAATTACACCAATATATGTCGGATAAATTGTCGGTTTTGCGGTTTCTCCCGACGGCCGGGTCAGGCGGACGGTTACGTGTTGAGCGTAGAAGAAGTCGCCGAACAGGCCCGACAAGCCCATCAGCAGGGGGCGACGGAGGTGCATATTGTGGGCGGGGTGCATCCGGAATTGCCTTTTAATTATTACCGGTTAATAGTAGAGGAGATTCGCAGGGCCTGTCCAAAGTTGCATATCAAGGCCTTCACGGCGGTGGAGATAATCGATATGGCCCAAAAGGCCGATCTATCGATGGATGAAATCCTCATGCAACTGCAGGAGGCGGGGCTGGGTTCGCTGCCGGGCGGGGGCGCGGAAATCCTCAGCGAGGAATATTTTCGCCGGGCCTGCCCGGATAAGCCCGGTCCGGAAAAATGGCTGGCGGTGCACGCCGCGGCCCACCGGCGGGGATTGATGACCAATGCCACCATGCTTTATGGTTATATCGAAAGTCCGGCGGAAAGGATTGAGCACCTGATAAAATTGCGTAAGCTGCAGGATGAATCGCTAAGAAACGGGAAAGGTCGTTTTCAGTGTTTTGTGCCGCTGCCGTTTATACGTCCGCACGAGAAACCCGGCGAACCATCACCTGCGACGCCCGACGACGATAGTACCGACGTGTTGACCGATTTGAAGACCATCGCGATCAGCCGCCTGATGCTGGATAATATCGATCATGTAAAGGCGTTTTGGCCCATGCTGGGAGTAAAGCTGGCCCAGATCGCCCTGTGTTTCGGGGCGAACGATCTGGACGGCACGGTGCAGCAATATCGCATTGTCGAAAAAAACCGCGACAATACCACCAACAGCCTTTCGGCGGAACAGATAAGGGCCCTGATCAGCGAGACCGGCCGCACCCCCGTCCGGCGGGACGCCTTTTATCGGCCGATTTAATGGACATATAAACAGGATTTATGAGAATTTTTCCAACACCTGTTGCGGGTGAAACGTCTAATTATTGAAAACTGATCGTGTCGATTTGACGATTGCAGGAGCTGATATTGCAGCGGCAGGCGGAAAAGCAGCTATTGATGGCGATTCGTGCCGGAGAGCGGGCGGCCTGCGAAAAGCTGGTGAAGGATCATTACCAGGCGGTCTATCGTTTTCTGTTTCACCTGACGGGCGACGTCGGTGCGGCCGACGATCTGACCCAGGAGACTTTTGCCGCCGCCTGGGCCGGTATGGCAGATTTTAAGGGACGCGGCAGGATAACCGGCTGGCTGCATCGGATCGCCTATGGTAAATTTGTCGATGCACAACGTAAAAAACAAAGACACGGCAACTTAAAGCGGCAATTGAAATATGAATCAGCCCGGCGCCCTGATGAGACTAATCCTTTGGGTCGGCTTATGACGGAGGAGCGGTCCGGGGTGATTTATCAGGCCTTGCGTGAGCTTAGTTATGAGGATCATGTGATAATAGTGCTGCACTATTTTCAGGATATGAGTTACCGGGAGATGGCGGCGGTATTGGATCAGCCGACCGGTACGGTCAAATGGAAGACCAGCAGGGCCCTGAAAGAACTGAAGAAAATCTTAATCAAAGAGTATGAACCATGAAAGATCAGAATGGTAAATTACCCTCATTTGATTTGAAAAGCCTGGAAGATGAATTGAAAAAGCTGCCCCCCCCGCCGATTCCGGCTGATCTGGAGAGTCGGCTTTTAGAGGCGATCCCGGCGGCATCCGTTCCAACGGCCCCCGCGCGGAGAACAGGGCTGTTATATCGCGCTGCCGCATTGGCGGCGGTTCTGGTTTTTGCCTTGACAGCATTACATTACTTAAATCCCGATCGGTTCGATTCGCAAAATCAAGCTGTCGAATCAATACCTGTCGTTCGTAACGAAGAAATCATGCGCACCATAGAAGCCGAGACAATCTCGGCCCGGTTGCTGGCCTCGGCGCATATTCTGGCCCGACAGGCCGGTGGGGAATCTTTCGCCCGGGATACCTACCAGTATCTGGCCGATTTTTACCCCGATACGGCCGCCGGCAGAGAGGCACTTAAATTGATTAAAAATTAAATCAGGAGAAACAATCATGGCTGGAAGAAATTGTTTTGTTATTACGTTGGGTTTGGTGCTGGGTTTTATCAGTCTGCCGACGATGGGGCAGCAGCAGGAGCAAATCGAGCAAGTTTCACAGCCAATCGAGTTTTTAGTTTCAAAAGACGGCGTTGTACGACGGCCAAAAAATTTAGGCGATGAGTATAAATTTGCTGCTATTGTTAGCGTCAGTCAAGATGACGTGCTTTGGCCGGGAAGCCTGACTCATCAGAAATTTTTAGAATTTGTTGAAGCTACCCCTATGAAATATTTGCTCGAGGAAGACATATGTCAATTATTCAAAACCCAGGCAGAGTTGATCTTTACTATCAAAACAATACCTGACCTTGCTATTAGAAAATATCATGAAACCTATCATGCCCATACTTTTATTTTTTATGCTCCTTCAGAACAAAAAGCCAAGGAATTGGTACGGGGTTTTGTTGATATTTGCACTTATGGTGGCCCTATTAAGGAGCGGCAGCGACTGGAGGGCTTGATCCAGGAGCAAGAGGAAAAAAAGAAAGAACTGAATCAGCAGATAGAAAAATCTCCTAAGGTAATTGCCGAAATAGAAGCAGAAATGAAACAATATCCCCGTTTATCATCAGAAGTCAGGGTAACGGTAGAAAGCAGAAAATGGTTAATAGAGATCGATCTAGCCGGTGTCAGGGCCCGAGTGAATACAGCCCAAGAAATGATCAAAAAATATACACCTTCGCGTGTGCCGCAAGAACTGGAAAATACCAGGATCACCGCCCAAATTGAACTGGCCAGCCTTTTGGCCCAGCAGGAAAAGATCAACGAGATATTGAAAAACGCCGACACACATGATGAGTTGAGTCGGGAAAGTAGTAAACATACAAACATAATGATTCGAGCCCAAAACAAGCTGGGAAATTGTAACTTTAATATAAGTTACTGCCAAGAGCATATCAAGGACTTATTATCTCAGACCTTCAAAGTCGAAAATAATAGGGTCACAATTCTTCCTCTTGAAGAGCGGGGCAAATAGAAATCGTAGATGAGTGAATAAGACAATATGGGGGGCAAATAGGCAATAAGGGGAAAATGAGCCGGCTTAATTACTTGACATACGTTTCCGATATGTTATAATATAGTTATAACAGTAGGGAGCTGGCGTTATGATCAAACAACTGCGTAAGGTCGGCAACAGCAATGCACTACTTTTAGACAAGGCGGTGATGGAGCTTATCGGTCTGGATGAAGACGGTCAGGTACAGCTTAGTGTTCGTAACGGATCGTTGATTATCACTCCCGTCAGTCCTCATGCGGTGGATAGACAGCGTTTCGAGGCGTGTCTGGAGCGGGTGACCACCAGGCGGCGCAGCGTCCTGAGGAAGCTGGCCGAATGAGTGAGACGATCGTTTTTTTGACCATCGAGCACATCGCGGCCGTTCATAAGCGAATGCTCGATGAATTCGGCGGTGATTCGGCGATTCGGGATCAGGATCTGATGGAATCTGCGGTGGCGATGCCGCGGGCTCAATTCGAGGGGAAGCGGCTGCATAGCAACCTGTCCGAGATGGCGGCGGCCTATCTTTTTCATATCTGCTGGAACCAACCCTTCGTCGATGGCAGCAAGCGAACCGCCCTGACGGCGGCGGAAATTTTCCTGCTGCTTAATGACGCTATGTTAAAGGCAACCAACAAAGAGCTTGAAAAATTAACCATTGGTATAGCAGAGGGGGCCGTCTCCAAACAGCAAACTATGGAGTTTTTCAAAGAACACGTAATACAAACCTAGTACAACCGGTTTATTTGTTTTTAATGGCTTGGGTGGCGATGGTTTTTTCGCCGAGGGGCGGTTGGCAGCCGAGCAGTTTGGTGATTTCTTCGACGGTGCGGCGGGTGGCGCCTTTATTGTCGAGGATGATCTGGCGGGCGCGTTGGGCCATTTGGTCGGCGGTGGTTTTATCCAACAGCAATTTTTTGGTTACCTCGGTCAACTGACGGCCGTCGGCGACGACTTCGAGGGCGGCGGCGGCGGTGAGTTTTTGGACGGTTTCCATGAAGTTTTCGGTATAGGGGCCGACGACGACGGGTTTGGCCAGGGCGGCGGCTTCGGCCATGTCGGAGCCGCCCATGGGCACCAGCGAGCGGCCGACAAAGATTACGCGGCCCAGGTTGTAAAACTTGCGCAGATCACCGAGGGTATCGCCAAGGATTACGGCCTTATCGTCGTCATGGGTGGGTTGATATTTACCGGTTTTGACGAGGCGGTAACGTAACAAACGATGGCCTTTGGCTTCGATCAGCCGGGCCGCCTCGTCGAAGCGTTCGGGTTTACGCGGTACAATAATCAGCCGCAGGTTTTGCAGGGCCTTTTCCCGCTGCAATTGTTGGAAGCTATCGAGGATGATTTCCTCCTCGCCGGGCCCCGTGCTGCCGGCAACCCAGATCTTCTGCTCGGCGGATAAACCCAGCGCCTGAGCCAATTCATCTACGCCGACGACTTTATCGGTGACCTCGGCGGTATCATATTTCAGCAGGCCCACAACCTTGACCTTTTCGGCGGGCGCCCCGAGAAATCTAAAACGATCGGCGTAGGTATCGTCCTGAGCCAGCACCAAAGCCAAACGACCGAACATGGGCCGGACCAGAGGAGCGATTTTTTTATAGCGGGGGAAGCCTTTGCTGCTGCTGATACGGCCGTTGGCGACGACGAGGGGGATATCATGTTTTTGGGCAATGACAGAGAAATTGTGCCAAAGCTCCAGCTCCATCAGGATACATAATTGCGGATGCAGACGACGAAAGGCCCGGCGGACGGCCAAGGTAAAATCCAGCGGAAAGAAGAACACCCGATGTGATAAACCATATATTTTTTTGGCCCGGGCGATGCCGGTGTCGGTGGTGCTGCTGATGACGATCTCGTATTGGGGCAGGGTCTTGTGCAGTTGCTTGACCAAGGTGCCGATGGCGTTGACCTCGCCGAGACTGACGGCGTGGATCCAGATGCAGGGCTGATCGGAGTAGCGCCGGGGCACAAAGCCCAACCTTTCTTTCCAGCCGCTGCGGTAGCGGCCCTTGACTATCATGCGATATAAGACGAAAGGCGTTAATAACACCATCAGCAATATATATATAATATCCAGTAAAATACAAATCATGGAAGGCGCATTGTAAGTGCTATAAGCAGGTTACGGCAAGGTAAATTTCCGGTATTAAGACGAGCGAACAGTTGATATAAAAAAAGGACCCCTGGCTCCGGTCGAGCGCAGCGGGCCCCAACTGATGCCGAGGGTAAAAAATTACCTTACCAATAATTTTTCCTTTATGTTTGATACTGCAACAGGTGCCATATCATGCGAACCGATCGAGTAATTTTTTAGCGCTGCCGGTGTTTTTACTGACGCCGGGGCAGCGATCAAATTCGCCGGGACCGACCGCACGTCCGAACATTCCTGCGGCACGGGCAGCCGGGCCCTGCCAGCCGTAAATTTTGTATAACAGCTTGCCGGTTAATATCGTCTCGCTACTGTCGCTTCGACATCTTCTCGCAACGGCGGCCAAGAAGCAACCGGCGTAATTATCGCCTACAATTATTATAGGCGTGGTTTTTCAAAAAGCCCTCTCTAGGCCAAGAGGGCTCGGCCCTAGCGGCCTTAAAGTCGAGGTTGAGGTCTTTTATTTTTAGGCTCGGGATCAGAACCTGACTCCTAGTTGAGGCGCCCGAAACCGCCGCGTCCGGCGCTATCCCAAACGCCGAAAACCCGGTCCCTTTCGGGCTAGCGCCCCTGACAGCCTCGGAGGGATCTGTCAACCTCATAAACGCTTGTTTTCCAATTCAAAGGTAAGATATAAAGTCCCCGCGGGCAAACCCTAAAAGCAGTTTTTTTAGATATGGAAAGGTCGGATCTGGTCCGACCTAATCACCGACTTCGCAGCTAAAGGTCAATGGCTTTTCCGTTGCTGCAGCCTGGCCGCCAGTAAAATATGACGCAGGCGCTCCACAGGCTGAGACTGAAGGTATTCCCGGGTAAAGTCAAGTCGGAATCGGCCGGAAAAGCTCATTATCTCTCGCTGTACCTGATGCCGGTTCATCACCGCGATAGTGCCGGCAATGTCTTCTTGAGTGGTGGGTATCAAAGCCACGTTATGTTCTCCGCTGCCGATTAAATATGTCAGATGCAAGCTTCAAAAATCACATCGGATTATTGTTCTATCAACTTTGTCGCTAATATCAGGCTTTTATCGCGGGGCTGGTTTTGGGATTATCTGACGTAGTTGCCGGCGGGAAAGAAAAGGAAAAAATATCTTGCCTCAGGGAAAACGTCTGATAACCTGATCTTTATGGACGTGAGCGATTTAGATTATGAACTGCCGCAAGAATTGATCGCCCAGCAGGCGCTGCCCATGAGAAGCCAATCCAGACTGCTGATCCTTCACAGGAAGGACGGCCAAATTGAGCATCGTCGGTTTATGGATGTAATTGACTTTCTGCAGCCGGGCAATTGCCTGGTAGTTAACGATAGTAAAGTGATACCCGCTCGTTTTTTCACCCGGCGGGCCACCGGCGGAAAAATCGAAGGACTATTTTTACGCTTGACCAAAAACGGCGCCTGGCAGGTCTTATTAAAAAATGCCTCCCGGCTGTGCGTGAAGGAAACGATTTTTTTATACCCCCCTAATCAGTCTGATCAAAAGAAACCGACCATTGCCATGACCGTACTTGAACGAGAGGGTCGCGGCGTCTGGCAGTTGCAAGTGGAATCGAAGCAAAGCCCTCTTGACATTCTTCAGCACCATGGCGTTACTCCCCTGCCCCCCTATATTCATCGTCACAGCACCCTTGTTAATGAAGATATTGATCGGCAGCGCTACCAGACGGTTTATGCCGAAGCGCCCGGTTCGGTGGCGGCCCCCACCGCCGGTCTGCACTTCGATGAAAACCTGCTCGAGCGGATTCAAACCAAAGAGGTCTCCATAGCCCGTTTATGCCTGCATATCGGGTTGGGCACCTTTGAACCGATCGCCACCGACAAGGTTGAAGAACACCCCATGCACGCCGAACAATATCTGCTGGACCAAACCAACGCCGATATGATCAATCATAATATCCAAAACCGGGGGCGGATCGTCGCCGTGGGCACCACTTCGGTGCGGACGCTGGAGACCCTGGCTGAGGATAAACGGGTGCGGGCGGGCGGCGGCTGGACGAACCTGCTGATTACGCCGGGCCACAAATTTAAGGTGGTTGACGCTTTAATTACAAATTTTCACTTGCCCCGGACCACCCTTTTGGCTTTAGTATGCGCCTTCGGCGGCGCCGAACAAGTACTGGCCGCCTACCGGGAAGCGATAGGCCAACAATACCGTTTTTACAGTTATGGCGATGCGATGTTAATAATATAAAAATTTCCCTTCCCCCGATCGCTGGGCAATAATAAGGACCGAACCGGATATACTTGGAGCCCCGGATAAATTATGAAAATAGCCCTTGTTTACAACCATGACACCAAAAACGTCATTAATCTTTTCGGGATTCCCAATCGGGAAATAATCGGCATTAAAACCATCAAGCGCCTCGCCAACGCCTTAAAAGCCGGCGGACATCAGGTAAAGACCATCGAAGGAGATAAGGACCTGGTGGATCGGCTGGAAGACTTCATGCCCCGGGTTTTAAAAGGAGAACAACCGGGATTAGTCTTCAACGTTTCTTATGGGATTCAAGGGCAGGCGCGTTACACGCATGTGCCGAGTATATTAGAAATGGTCGGCATTCCTTATGTCGGATCGGGACCATTGGCTCATGGTTTGGCCCTGGATAAGGAAGTAGCCAAGATGATTTTCCGCCAACATAATCTTTCCACCCCGGATTTTGCGGTTATGAATTCGTGGGAGGGGACCATGCCGGAGATAGATTTTCCGCTTATCGTCAAGCCTAAAAATGAATCCGTATCTTTTGGGGTGAAATTCGTCACCCGAGAAGAAGAGCTGCGCGAGGCCATTAAATTTGTGATAGAAAATTTCCATCAACCGGCGTTGGTAGAACAATTTATCGAAGGGCGGGAGATCAACGTGGGATTGATCGGGAATAATCCGGCGGAGGCGTTCGCCCCGGTGGAGCTTTTTTTCGGTCCCGAGGGGCCCAACATCTACACTTATGAGGATAAAAAGAATCAATCCGGCCGTCAGATCAGCTTTAAATGTCCGGCGGAACTTACCGACAAACAGGTTCTGGCCGCCCAAAATCTTGCCCGCCGCGCCTTTGAAATATTGGGCTGTTATGATTACGGACGCGTGGATATGCGACTCGAGGAGCAGGGAAATTTTTACCTCCTGGAGGTCAACAGTTTGCCCAGCCTGGGTGAACACGGTTCTTATATAATCGGCGCCGAATATAACGGTTTAGATTTTACCGGCTTGATCAACCGCCTGGTTGAGGTGGCGGCAGCACGCTACTTTGGGACTCCATTCCCCGAAAAGATCAACTATAAAGGTGCCCATCAAGGATCGCTGTTGCTGTCATTTATATCCCAGCGCCGGGACCAAATTGAAAAACGCCTCGAATACTGGACCAATATTTCCAGCCGCACCGACGATCGCGTGGGGCTCCGGGAAGTTCTAAAAAAACTCGGCGAAAGCATGACAAACATCGGACTTCGAACCGTTGAATCCTTTACGGACGAGCCCTTTGTGAAGACCTGGGAGACCAAAACCGGATTTGAAGAAGGTTGCTTACTAATCGGGCATCTGGATGTGCCCCTGGGCCGGGAAATACCCACCCAGAATTTTCGCCGCGATCCGGAATGGTTATACGGGGAAGGCATCGGTCTCTCTCGCGCCCCGTTGGTCATGTTGGAGTTTGTCTTGCGGAGCTTGAAATTTATTCGCCGCCTGCAGCGTCACCCCATTGGGGTTTTATATTATCTGGACGAAGGACGGGATTGTCATTACAGCACGGAAATCATCCAGGCGGCGGCGGCCCGGGCCCAACAGGTTCTGGTGCTCAGGCCCGGTAATGTGGAAAATAAAGTCATCATTCAGCGCCGCGGGCAGCGCAAGTACCGCCTGCTGGTCGAAGCGGCGCCGCGGCGGCTGGGCCAAAGCGGCAAGAATATCGGCGCCTTACGCTGGACCTGTTCTAAACTGGAGCAATTAACTCAATTGTCCTCCCGCAAGGAGCGGATGGCGGTGGCGGCGGCCGATCTGAAAACAACCACCTTTCCCATGTTACTGCCCCATCGAGTGGAAGTGTCCCTGTTGGTCAGTTATGGCGAATCCGCCCGGGCCGACGAGGCGGAACAAAAAATCCGTCAAATATTGGGAAAAGAAGGCGTCAATTGGAAACTGGAAATGTTATCCGATCGCCCCGCCATGAGATTACGCAAAAAAAATCGACAACTGGCGGAATCCCTGGCCCAGGTCGCCCAGCAATGGGAAATTCCTTTAGAACAGGAATCATCTTTATGGCCCACCATAGCCGGATTAGTGCCCGATTCCACGGCGGTTCTCTGCGGGATAGGGCCGGTGGCCCACAACCTTTACACCCCGCAGGAAGCCGTCCAGCGGATCAGTATAATAAGAAGAACTTTATTATTATCCGAATTTCTAATTAACCGGCAACCGACTGCAGACCAAAATGGGTAATCCCATAAACCGGCAAAAAGACGCGGAATTCCAGGATCTGAGCCCGCCCAGATTATACAAGCCTCAGCGGGTGGCCGTCTCTCGTCACGGCATGATAGCCACCCAGCATTACCATGCCACCAAAGTGGGCGCAGACATTTTACAGACCGGTGGAAATGCTATTGACGCCGCGGTAGGTGCAGCCTTGGCTCTGGGCGTTTGCGAACCGACCGCCTCCGGTCTGGGAGGCCAGACCATGATGCTCATCCATATGAGCAATCCGCGCCGCACTTTGGCCCTGGATGGTTCTTCCCGAGCCCCCAATCTCACCTCGGCCCAGAATCTTACTTTGGCTGATCGTCGGCGCGGCTACAAGGCCGCCACCGTTCCCAGCACCCCGGCCGTTTTGGATTACGCCCTGAGAAAATTCGGCACCCGAACCTGGGCCGAAATTATCGAACCGGCCGTATTGCTGGCGGAGCGGGGCTATGAAATCAGCGAGCTGCAAAATCGTCTGCTGCGACGGGAAATAAAAAATCTGCGACCATCCACCGCCGCACCATTCTTCTTAAAAGACGGATACAAATCTTATAAAACCGGTGAACATTTCCGGCAGCCGATTTTGGCCCGGACCCTTCGACAATTGGCGCAAGCCGGAGTTAAAGACTTCTATCTGGGTGAAATTGCTGAATTGATTCATAAGGACATGGTCCTCCACGAGGGCCTGATCCGAATTGAGGATCTCGCCCAAATCCCCCGCCCCATTGAACGGCGACCCATAACCTGCCACTTTGAAGGAGCGCGGGTATTTACCTTTCCACCCCCCGGAGCGGGACGCACCTTGATTGAAATGCTTAATATCATAAGCAATTTTCCGGCCAAATTGCGGTATCCGGATTCTCCCAAAGGGGCCGTGACGTTGGCCGAGGTTATCCGCCAGGCCTTTCGAGATCGACGGGACCGGCCCTATGATCCCAATTTTTACGCTCAGATATCCAAAAAGCGGATGCTCAGTCCCGATTATGCTCAAAACATGGCTCGGCTTATTAAAAAACAATTACAAACATCGGGTGATACCACTCATTTGTCGGTTATGGATAAATACGGAAATGTAGCGGCTTTAACTCAATCTATTGAGAGGATTTATGGTGCCTGCTGCGCCGGCGGGGATTTAGGATTTCTCTACAATAATTATATGATGGCGTTCGAGTGTCAAAATATCCGCCATCCCTACTATCTTCGCCCCAATGCCGTACCCTGGGCCAGCGTCGCCCCGACCATCATTTTCCGAGGTAACCTGCCCTGGCTGGCCATTGGTTCTCCCGGCAGCGAGCGAATTGTTTCCTCAATCCTTCAGGTCTTGATGCGTCTGAAACATAAATCGCCCTTCGAAGCGGTAGCTGCTCCTCGATTGCATTGTAATATCAATGGCAAAGTTTCTTTAGAGGCTTCTCGAATGCGCGATGACATTCCCAGAACCCTTCAGCGCCGGGGATTTCAAGTAGATGTGCGGGATCCATACTCTTTTTATCTGGGCTGTGTGCAGATGGTCATGCGGGAAAAAGACGAATTTATCGGCGTGGCCGACTTGCGCCGGGACGGGGCCGCCGGCGGACCGGCATAATTATGTAATTCAGGAAAGGAACATTACAATGAATAGTAACAACAGATCGTTAATCTCTATTGTCTGGTTTATCCTGGTAATGATTTTGGTCTCTGGTTTGGATATGTTCACCTCCGGCCTGGATGCCGGCCAAACGTCCGGGACCAATCAGCAGACATGGGATACGCTCAAGCAGCATAAGGTGCCGGAATGGTTCAAAGATGCCAAGTTCGGCATTTATGCCCATTGGGGCGAATTAGCACCTAACGAGTAAAGCAATTATGACGCCTCTAAATTCGCATATAGAATCTCATCTTATAAAAAATGGCGCCGCGTCGGTGGGTTTTGCCGACCTGACGAATCTGTCGCCCGAAATAAGGCAATCCATGAGTTCTGCGGTATCGATAGCGGTAGCGCTGGATGCTTCAATAGTAAATGAAATAAATGACGGTCCTACCAGGCGGTACTATCAGGAATATCGGCGGGCCAACGATTTTTTGGCGGATTTATCCCGGCAAACAGCGGAGATGATCCAGGGTCGCGGGTTTGCGGCGCGGGCTTTGGCAACAACGGTTGAAGATTTAGATTATAATACCCTGGCAACGGAATTTGCGCACAAGACCGCCGCCACCCGGGCGGGCCTGGGCTGGATCGGTAAATCGGCCCTTTTGATAACGGAAAAATACGGCGCTGCGTTGCGGCTGGCTACGGTGCTGACCGATGCCGAACTGCCCGCCGGAACGCCCGTCACTCAATCGCGCTGCGACGATTGCCGGGAATGCGTGGTTCATTGCCCCGCGCGGGCAATTTCCGGAACAAACTGGCAGGCCGGTATGCCCAGAGAAACCTTCTACGATGCCTTTGCCTGCTGTGAAACGGCCCAGAAGCTCTCAGAAAAGGCCCATATACCCTCGATTATTTGCGGCATATGCATTAATGTGTGTCCCTGGACCCAAAAATACTTGAACCGTAAAATTACCGCACGGGAGGATTCAATATGATAAAAGATTATCCTGATTTCTCAGAATTGTCGCTGCAGCAGCGCCCGATACTTCACCCGCTCTTTCAGGGATTAGTCGAGGGGATTTCCGAATTTACCTTCGCCAATTTATATCTCTTTCGCAAGGCCCATCAATATCGCATTGCCCGTTTGGGCCCGGAACTTTATGTGATTGCAGGAAAGAATGCCGATGAACTGTTTTTCATGCTGCCTTTCGGCCTGCCCGAAAACGACCTGCTGCCCAGACTATTTGACGATTTTACTACTATAAAAGCCGTTTCGGAAAATCAAGCCGCCCAGCTTGCGGAAATGGGATATACAGTCGAAGAAGACCGGGATAATTTTGATTATTTGTATTCGCGTGAGGAACTAACCCGTCTGCCGGGGCGAAAGTTTCACAAGAAAAAGAATCGCGTCAACGCTTTCATCAAAAATTATCAATATCAGGGCGAACCCCTGCTGGAAGAATATCGAGACCAGGCCTTGGCGATTTTAGACGCCTGGGTTCGGCAGCGCGACGAACCCGGCGATTACGAGGCGGCCCGGGAGGCCCTGGAGAAGATGTGGCCGCTGCAGCTCTGCGGCGGGATTTATTATGTGGATTCAGAACCGGTGGCCTACTCGTTGGGAGAAGAGTTGGCCCGGGGTAAAAGCTTTGCTATTCATTTCGAAAAAGCGATCAAGGCCGATCAATACAAGGGGATCTATCAGTTCGTCAATCAGGCTTTCGCATCGATCCTGCCGGAAAAATACGACACCATAAACCGCGAGCAGGACCTGGGCGATCCGGGTTTGCGGCAGGCCAAGGAAGGTTACAATCCCGTGGGCTTCGTGAAGAAATATCGGGCCCGCAGCTAAATCGTATCTGGAGAATATTTGCTTTATCTCTAATGGCCACGCCGCCGCTGTCCATATCCAGTATGGCGGTGCAACTATAGCTTTCGCAAGGCCAGAGTATAGATTGGGCGGCCCTGTTTAAGATATTTACGCTCGAAGTTAGAGCCGACCCATTCCCCGGTCCCGGCAGTACTGGCAGGCAAAAATTCGATCGGTTCGAATATCGCCGTGGGAGCCGAATCACGTAAAAGCAAATTTTTTATTATCTCAAAATATTCGGCGTGATCGGTAGCGGTGCGCAATTCACCGCCGCTCACCAAGGTGCGTACCAGATGGGTCACATTGGTCGGCCGGAAAAAACGCCTTTTATGATGGCGTCTTTTGGGCCAGGGATCGGGAAAATAGATATGGTAAGCATCCACCCCCTCCTTGTACAGGTATCGCTCTATAAAATACCGGGCATCGGCGCATAATATCCGGACGTTTTGCAGCTGCCACCGCCGCATACGATCCACGCTGTAAAGGTAGTACTTATTGGCCCACTCAATACCCAGATAATTTATCCCCGGATGGGCCCGGGCCTGATTGAGCAAAAAGGTCCCTTTGCCGGAACCGATTTCAATATGAATCGGTCCGCGTCTGCTAAATAGACAACCTAACTCCATGGGAGGACCATAGTTATCGAGATCAACCGCAATGTCAGGGTTTGTCAGGCCCAATGTTATTTTCCTTACTTAATTTCCACAAAATTGGCTTGGGTGTGTTTGGGGGATAATTTTTTGCTATTCACGCCGTCGGAAAATGATCATAACTCTTTGAATTTTATGAGTTTGCGTTGATTAGTAAAGAAATTTTTCTAATGGCAACTTCTTTACTAATTTATGCCAAAAGCCCATTCTGCTAAAGCCTTGTTCCTGATAGTCAGGTTATACAAAGCATGCCTATAATATAAAAGAGACTGAGCTTTGCAAGATGGGAGCAATAATGACTGACTAATGCGGAACTATCAACATCGTTCAAGGCAGTGTTAAAGCCGGTCGATGAATTGGATGAGAGGGTATTTTACGTCAACATCTCTATTGCTAGAGGTGCCGGCGGCAGAGGTCAATGATATGATGGCTCGGTTATTGCGGCGACGATCACGCAGGGTTCTGGTAGATGTCGATACCCAGTATGACCTGCTGAGGCAGTGCAATGGCGATCATTCCCAATTGCTGCGTCAGATACGTCGGCTTATGGCGTGGGCCAGGACAGAGGGTATCCCGGTGATTTCGACGGCCTTGGCGCGGCCGGGCTCCTCCACCAACAATGTCAGCCCTCTGGGATCTCCCACTCAGTGTATCGAAGGAACTCCAGGCCAACAAAAGATTGGCTATACCATGCTGCCCCGCCAAATCTGGTTCGGTCCGGAAAATCGCCTCGACCTGCCTCGACGTTTGTTATCGGACTACCAACAGATTATCTTTGAAAAACGCTCCGAGGATCCCTTCTTACAGCCCCGCGCCGACCGGTTACTTACCGAGGCCAAAATGGAGGATTTCATCGTCTTTGGTATGGGCATAGACAAAGCCGTCCGGGCTACGGTGCTGGGTCTTTTAAATCGCAGAAAACGGGTGCTGGTGGTTACCGACGCGGTGGACGGCGCCGAGCTGCGCAGCGGTTACATGGCCCTGCGTCAAATGGAAGCCAAGGGCGCCCGACTAATCCAGACCGCCAGCCTGACCGGCCCCAGCCGCCTGGTGGGAAAAGCAACCCTTAAAAGCCCGCCCCTTAAAATGATCCATCACAAAAGGCATTGATAGGGCGTACCTTAATTCCCGGGGAAAAATCACATGCCCGAGCTACGACCCGCACCTGTACCTTAATAAAAACCGCCTGATTATCAGGACCAATTTGCATCCTGCGATAACAAGGCACTGGACAACTAAAAATCATCCTCTATAATCCCCTTACAAATTCCAAATGTGTCATCCGGACAATCAATGGCGAGATTATAATATGATAAAAACCAAGATCATTGCTACACTAGGCCCCTCTACGGCCCAAACCGTAACTATTCAAGCTCTGATGGACGAGGGCGTCGATGTGTTTCGTTTGAATTTCTCTCACGGGACCCTCGAGGAGCATCAGCATCTTCTGCAGATGATTAACCGGGTTCGATCCGAGCACCCTCACACTGCCGCCGTTATGGGTGATTTGTGCGGGCCGAAAATACGCATCTCGCGCATCGAGCCGGAGGAGCAGCAACTGCAAACCGGTGCGGAGGTGACCATCCGCACCGCCGACGAAACCGGCAACGCCCGGGTCTTCGGCACCAATTACGAGCACTTCGTCCGCGATGTCCAGGTGGGCCAGCGGATTTTAATCGACGACGGATTAATCGCCTTAAAAGTGGTCGGCAAAGACCGGAACCAGGTTACCTGCCGGGTAATGGTCGGCGGGCCCCTGAACAGCCGCAAGGGCGTCAATCTGCCGGAAACCGACATCAGCGTCCCCGCCCTGACTGAATATGATTGGCGCTGCGTCGATTGGGCCGTCGAACATCGATTGGATTTTCTCGCCCTCAGCTTCGTACGCAGCGCCGAAGAAATCCACCAGCTCAAAACTCACCTGCGTCAGGCGGATTCCGAGATCAAAGTCGTTTCCAAGATCGAAAAGCCCCAGGCCGTTGAAAACCTCGAAAGTATCGTACCGGCCAGCGACGCCGTGCTGGTGGCCCGCGGCGACCTGGGTGTGGAGATGGACCTGGCCGAGGTGCCTCTCATCCAAAAACGTATTACCCAGATGTGCCGACGTCTGGGCAAACCCGTGGTGGTGGCCACGCAAATGCTCCAGAGCATGATCCAAAACCCCACTCCCACCCGCGCCGAAACCAACGACGTCGCCAACGCCATTATGGATCTTACCGACGCCGTGATGCTCTCCGGGGAAACCGCCGTCGGCAAATACCCCCTCGAAGCCATTCGAACTATCCGGCGAATCGCCCAGGTCACTGAAACTTATCTCGATCAGGGCGAACTCGAACGCCCCAAATTCAGCATAACCGAGGAACTGGCCCTGACGGCGGCCGTGGCCCGCAGTGTCGGTCAGATCATTGACGACATCGACGCTGAAATGGTGGCAGTCTGGTCTCAGACCGGTTCGGCCGCCCGGCTCTTAAGCAAGTCCCGCATCGACGTACCCATCCTCGCCTTCAGCTCCAACGAACTCACCTGCCGCCAGATGGCCCTGCATTATGGCGTAATCCCCCGAACCAGACCGATACCGAAAGATATTATGCACTTTACCCGGATGGTGGAAAAGCTGGTGCTGGAGAGCAAGTGGGTCCAGGTCGGCGACCAGATCGTAATCGTGGCCGGACGCCCCCTGGGCGCCGCCGGCACCACCAACGCCATCATGGTCCACACCGTCACCGCCGCCCAGGATGGATAGGCATATTATTACTCATTTATGAATCGCTCTTGCGATCAGTTTCATTTTTCAATCGCCCGGTTAAAGCGCGATAGTCGGTTTTACCGGTGCCTAATAAGGGCAGCTCTTCCACTCGAATCACACTCCGAATATTATGCAAGCCTGACAACCCCGCCTGGCGGATTATACGATTGACCTTTGACCGGTCCAAATCTTTAACCGTAAAAAGAACAATTTCAGGGCGATCATCATCGGGCGTAGCGGCGGCCGCCAGGATCGGACCTTCATCATCGTCACTTACATAATGGGATTCGAGCACCGACTCGATGGCCGGCAGGGAAATCATCTCCCCGCCCAGCTTGACAAATCGCTTAAGTCGGCCGGAAAACGTCAGCATGCCTTGTTCGTCTTCCCGAACCAGATCGCCCGTATAATACCACAGCTTACCCTCAAACTCTATAAAAGGCGAGGGGCCGTCATAACTTAAATACCCGTCAAATACGCTCGGCCCCCGCACCAACAGCACCCCTTCGCCGGGGATTTTCACCCGCCCATTGGTGTCCGGATCCACCAGCGCGTACTCATATGATGTCAATACTTTTCCAATGGCGCCCTTTTGGGGTTTGTCTTCCCGGTTGACGCTGATTACCGGTGAACATTCCGTCACCCCATAGCCCTCCATCACAATAGTCTGCGGGCAGCGGTTCTGCAGGGCCTCATAAGTGCGCTCGGGGCATTTCTCCGCCCCGGTAACCACCAGGCGAAGCGAATCAAGTTGCCGGCGGCTCGAAACTCGAACAATCCCGTTTAGAAACGTCGGGGTTCCGACCAGAATCGTTACCTTATAGGCCTCGATCATCCGGCCTAAAGCTTCGCCGTCGTTGGGATTAGGGTAATATGCCGCCCGCAGGGCCAGGCACAAAGGCAGCAACGTTGAAACGGTCAATCCGAAAGAATGAAAAGGGGGAAGAATTCCTAAAATGATGTCAAAGTCTTTAATCGAGATGCAGTCATAAATATCTGATATATTAGTGAGTATATTGCGATGGGACAACGGTACAATCTTGGGCACGTTTTCCGAACCACTGGTGAATAAAAGCACCGCCGTTTCAGAAACCTGCACCTGCTCCAGAGATGCCCAGGAAAGTCGGGACCGAATCCATGCCCCCATTTTAGACCAGATGCTTAACCGTTCTCTAATATCTTCCAGACAGACAAACCGGTCGCGGACGACTTCCAGTTCGATGCCCTGGGACTGAATCCGCTCGATCACTGTTCGGGCGGTCAGAATATGCTTTACGCCGACGGCCTCCAGAGAGTGCTGCAGGTTTTTACGACCCAGCGTCCAGTTGACCATCACCGGCGTTTTACCCGCAAACAGCGCCGCCAGGTACAAGACATTGACCCCCACTGACGCCGGCATCATAATACCGATGTATTTACCGGGTAAAATTTCCATCTCGCGTTTTAATACCATAATGGCCATGACCAGATCACGATACGTTTTGGCGCCGCTGACCTGATCGGCAAGGATGACTTTATCAGGAGCTCGGCGGGCCTGGAATAAAAAGGCCTTGGTGAGGATCATTTTATCAAGATTACCCGGAAGGTTCGGTTTGGCGGCACGTTCAAACCATTTTTCCGGTACTGCCTTCAATGACGTCGGGCCCGAAGAAACCGTCTCCCCGCAAGCCGCCAACATTACGTCGGATACCTTCTGCAAAGAATCCACGTCCCCCTGGGTGAAACCAAATTCCGACTGCAACCATATAAGCAAATCCGCCTTGGATAGCGAATCCATCCCCAGATCACGCGCCAGATGAGCATCATCGCCAAAATCCTTAACGCCGGTCAACTCCTGCAGATATTGATACACAATCTGCCGGGTCACTTTAGGAATCCGCCCGATGTCGCCTTCAATACCATAACCGCTCGGCTCGGGCAACTGCCGAACGCCGCCGGTCTCCCAGATCGTATAGGGCACATAAGTATTTTTTTGAGCAACTTCATTATAAAACTTCTCTAAATACGCGTTGATAATGTTGCGATCGGCATTTCGCGGCAGATCCACCGGCTCAACCAGTTCAATACTCACCTCACGCCGGGGAGCAAAGAAAATACCGCTCAACAGCAGCGCTCGAGTTCCTTTTCGCAGCGCTTTACCGATAATCGGTTCCGACCCCCAGGCCCAACCGAAACTGCTGCCCCACAAACCCCGCGTGCGAACCAGCACCACCCGCACCTCCGGCAATTGTCGCAGAATCCTTTCCACCGCGCTGTTACCCCGCAAATCCTCCAAATATTGCCGATATACCCGACCGGCGGGATACAGCAAAATATTTTCTCCCCGCTGTAAAGACTTGACGCACTGGTCGATTATCTGGCGTACCTCCGACGCCGACGATAAACCCCGCTTGGCGATATCCGGCAGCCGCAGCACCCCCACCCGCCGGGCCAGGCGACGAATGAAGAAAACATCCACCCGGTCGCGGTCCGCCAAGGCCTGCACCTTAAAGGGACCATATAAATGCGCCAGCAAAATGATCGGATCGATCAGGGCCGGATGATTCGGCAAAAACAAAATGCCGCCGGCGCCTTTACGGATGACTTCTTCCCGCCCCCGGATACGCACCCGATAGCGCAGCCCCAGCAGCGCCTTGGCCCACAACACCAGTAAAAAATTGATCATTTAGGCGTCTTCTTAACAATTAAATATTTTTCTGATCGATTTTGTTGGCGCGTTTCAAGTCTTTTCCGCCAAATATCGAGCTTCCTCTTTGCCCTTATTTTCATCAACCAAGTACAGCAGAGCGCCTCCGGCGATAAACATCAGGGCGATGGAAATAATGCTGGCCCGCAAGGCCGTTTCGTCATCCAGGCCGACGGCTCTCAAAAGCAAGCCGCAACCTCCCATCAGGACCGGGCCCAGCACCACGGCGAACTTGCCCAGCATGTTATAAAAACCGAAAAACTCCGCCGCTTGTTCCACCGGAATCAAGCGGGCGAAAAATGATCGACTCAACGACTGTACGCCCCCTTGCACCAGACCGATGATCACGGCCAGAACATAAAAATCCGTATCCTTCTTAATCAGCGCCCCCCAGATCGTCACAAACAGATAAGCCGCGATGCCGAGGAAAATCCCCCGCCGGGCCCCGATCTTTTGACCGAGATATCCAAAACCAATCGCCGCCGGAAAACCGACAAACTGAACGATCAGCAAAGAAGTAATTAAAACCTTGAAATCGACTTTAAGCAAATCTCCAAAAGACACCGCCATCCGCACGATGGTGTCCACGCCGTCGATATAAAGCCAGTATGCCAAAAGAAACAAAAAAATCGTCCGGCAGCGACGTACCCTGCCAAAGGTTTGTTTCAATTGTTGCATACCTGCCGATACCATTTTTAAACACGATTTCGCCCGGGGACGGGGGGGCTCTTTGACAAAAAGAAAAATTGGCACCGAAAATATAGCCCACCAGACGCCCACGGTTACAAAGGAAACCTTTACCGCCTGCTCCTGACTTGCCAAACCGAAGGTCTCCGGTTTAAGCGACATCCATACATTAAACGCCAGCAACACCCCCCCGCCCAGGTATCCGAGCGAATATCCCCAGGCCGAGACCACGTCCAGCTTTTTTTCCGAGGCCACAATAGTGATCAAGGAATCATAAAAGATATTCCCTCCGGAAAAGCCGATGACGGCGAAAACATATAACCAAAAGGCCATCACCCAATGACCCCGGGCGACCAGGGATAATCCCACCGTCATTACCACCCCCAGAAACGCAAAAAAAATCAGGAATTTCTTTTTGGACGATCCCTGATCGGCAACGGCGCCTAAAATCGGCGCCATAATCGCCACCGTAACGCCGGCGACGGAATTGGCCAAACCCAAACGCCAGTTGCTGACCACCTTATCCACCTCCACCGGCCCGGCGTTAAAATACTGATGAAAAAAAAGGGGGAAAAATCCCGCCATCACCGTCGTGGCAAATGCCGAATTGGCCCAGTCATATAAACTCCAGCTAATGATTGTCTTTTTTTCGTCAAGCTTCATGGAAAATTTTGTCAATGACTAAAAAAATAAGGGCGGCCTGAACCGCCCCATCCACATGCTTTATGAGAATTTAAACCCTGAATTTATGTCGGGTTTACAACGTCCAGCCCGAGCGATATTCGGTATGGAAATACTCGTTCGCTTCCGGCAGGTTGGTAATCTTCATATCCACCGGATCCCATTTCAAGGTGGTGCGGGTTAAGGTTTCCCGCAGTTCCGGACGTAAGGCGATATTACCCAGCAGCACCACCTGCGTTACCAGCGAGGCGAATTCAAAATTGGCCCCGGCGGGCTTGCCCCCCTTGCAGGCGTCGATCCATTCCTGGAAATGACCGGGAGAACGCGGGAGAATCTCGGGCGGCGGACCAATCTCTTTGCGCCGGGACTCGGGAATCAGGTTATATCCTAACATCTTGCCCTTATCACCCACAAACATGGTACCGGTATTGGGCAACTGCCCGCCCTCATCCAATTCGTCGGGCCGGGGTGGTTTGATGCCCCCGTCATACCAGGTCAATTTCACCGGCGGCATATCTTGCCGGGCCGGAAACTGAAAATGCACCGTGGAGGCCAGCGGAAAAGTATCATTATTGACCAGCGTCGAACTGGCCTGCACACTGGTGGGATGTTCCAGTTCCAAAGCCCGGAAAATGGGATCAAACGCATGACATCCCATATCCCCCAACGCTCCGGTCCCGAAATCCCACCAGCCGCGCCAGACGAACGGGTGATAAGCCGGATGATAAGGCCGCTCCGGCGCCGGGCCTAAAAATAAATCCCAGTCCAGCGTATCAGGCACCTTCTCTTCTTCCTTAGGCCGCCCGACGCCCTGGGGCCAATAGACTCTAAATAAACCATTGCTGGGCCGATCGGTCCAGGAGTGCACCTCCCGTACCGCACCCAGCGCTCCGTCGGCGATATATTCGGCCATCACCCGCGTCCCTACGGAAGCCTGGCCGCTGTTGCCCATCTGGGTGGCCACCTTATTTTCCCGCGCCACCTGGGCCATCCTGCGCGCTTCAAAAACCGAATGCGTCAACGGCTTCTCACAATAAACGTGCTTGCCCATCTTCATCGCCGTAATCGAGATGATGGCGTGTGTATGGTCGGGGGTGGCCACCACCACGCCGTCGATATTTTTTTCCTCTTTCTCCAGCATCACCCGGAAATCCTTATATTGCCGGGCCTCGGGATACCTCTTAAATGTCCGCGCCGCATGACTAAAGTCCACGTCGCACAGGGCTACGATATTTTCGCCGCTGAGACTCCTCATATCCGATGCCCCCTGGCCGCCCACGCCCACCCCGGCGATATTGAGCTTTTCACTCGGCGGCTTATAACCACGCCCCCCCAATACATGCCGCGGCACAATCGTAAACGCCGCCGCTGCCGCCGCCCCGCTCATAAAATCCCGCCGCGACAAAACACCGCCTCTTTTTTTCTTTGCAGAGCTACTCATTTTAACATTCTCCATCTATATTCATCATTCGAATTTCGTCATTGAATCGTCATTCGAGCTTCGTTATTCGTCATTTATAACGTCCACCCTTTGCGATATTCCGGGTGGACGAATTTATTGGCCTCTTCAAAGTTGGTCACCTTCATGTTCGCCCCGTCCCAGAGCAGCTTGCGGCCCGAAAAACGCACCGACAGATTACCCATCACCACCGATTCGGTCAAAGGCCCGGCGTAATCAAAATTGGAACCGGCCGGCTCCCCGCCTTTGCAGGCCTCGACGAACTCGACCCAATGGCCGTTGCGACCGGGGTACGGTGGCGCTTTTATCGCGGGCTCATGTTCCTTTAAATATTCCATGTATTCCAGGTGCCTGGAGGTCGGTATCAAACTGGGACTGCGACCATAACAGCCGCACATTAGCTTACCTTTATCACCGATGAAAAGCACCCCGCCGTCGCCGTCGCCCATCCGCCGGCTGGCCTCCAGATCCTCCGGACGCTCCGGCATCATGCCCCCGTCGTACCAGGTCAACTTCACCGGCGGCTGACCCTCATGGCCCGGATATTGGAAACGTATTATGGTCGCCCGCGGAAAACTTTCCTTTAACGACTCGTAATCCTGCCGGAAAAATCCGCTATAATAATTCGAACAGCATCCTTCCACGCTGGTTGGATAACCCAGTTTCAACGCCATAAATATCGGATCCCAGATATGACAGGCCATATCGCCCAAGGCCCCCGTCCCGAAATCCGCCCAGCCCCGCCAGATGGCCGGCAGATACGCCGGATGATAAGGACGCATCGGCGCCGGGCCAATCCACAAATCCCAATTCAACGTATCCGGAACCGGCGGCGCTTCCTCAGGTCGCGTCAATTCCACTCCCTGGGGCCAGACCGGCCGATTCGTCCAGGCGTGCACCTCATGAACCTTCCCGATCGCCCCGTCCCAAAGCCATTCACAAACCAGCCTGATCCCCCGGTCGGCATGTCCCCAGTTGCCCATCTGGGTGGCTGCCTTGTGTTCCCGCGCCGCCTCGGTCAGGGCCCGCGCCTCCGAAACGCACCGCGTCAACGGCTTCTCACAATAAACGTGCTTGCCCAGCTTCATCGCCGCCATGGAAATCACCGCGTGCGAATGGTCCGGCGTCGCCACCATCACCGCGTCGATATCCTCTTGTTTTTCCAGCATCACCCGGTAATCAACGTACTGCTTGGCCTCCGGATATTCTTTATATACTCTGGCGGCATAATCTTGATCCACGTCGCACAACGCCACAATATTCGCCCCGGCCGCTTGTAGATTACGCAGGTTGCTTCTTCCCTGCCCGCCGATCCCGATCCCCGCCACATTAACCGTCTCACTGGGCGGCGTATAACCACGCCCCCCCAGCACTTGCCGCGGCACAATCGTAAACGCCGCCGCCGTCGCCGCCGTCCCACTCAAAAAATCCCGCCGAGTCATCCCCTTTTTGGATATATGCTTATTGTCTTGTTTATTCATAACGTCATCTCTCCTATATATTAAAAATCTTACACTTTTTTATTGTCTTATATCAGCTTTGTCTGCCCCGGCACCGCTATCGGCTCTGCAATTCTACCATCAAAGTCATATCTGGGATTCAGTTCCAGCTTCGACACGTTCATCGCCCAGTCCCAGGAAATTTCCTTACCGGTGTAGGCGCTCATCCGCCCCATAATCGCGCACATGGTGCTTTCGGCGACCTGGCGGCCCTCGTTGAGCACCTCCCCGCTGCGTATGGAGGCGATTAAATCAGTGTGTTCCTGCACATAAGGATTGGGTGATTCGCCCGCTCTATAGGGATTTTGCCCCTCGATTATTCCGTTGCTGCCGTCGGTATAAATTGTGCCCTTGGTGCCCACCACTTTTTCGGAAACCCGCGAAGCGCAGCCTGGTGTCTGCCGGCACATGCTCAGCACCCGCACCCCGTTGGGATACTCAAACTCCACCGCAAAGTGGTCGAAAATGTTACCGTATTTCGGTTCCACCCGCACCTGGCGGCCCCCCATCCCCATGCACGAAACCGGAGGTGTTCCAATAGCCCAGTTGATCACGTCGATATTGTGCACGTGCTGCTCGACAATGTGATCGCCCGACAGCCACGTGAAATACAGCCAGTTGCGGCACATCCATTCCATGTCGGACATGCCGGGTTCTTTTTCTATGACCCATAATCCGCCCTGGTTCCAGTAACACTGCCCGCCCACGACCTCGCCGATGGCCCCGTCCTGCAGGCGTTTCATAACCTCCAGATAGTGCGCCTGATGCCGCCTCTGGGTGCCCGCCACTATCGCCAGACCTTTTTCTTTAGCCAGATCGGACGATTTAATCACCGAGCGGATGCCCACCGGATCGACCGCCACCGGCTTTTCCATAAACACGTGTTTGCCGGCGTCAATCGCCGCCGCCAGGTGTTCCGGCCGAAAGTGCGGCGGCGTCGCCAGTATCACCATATCCACCTCACTGGCGATAACCTTCTGAAAGGCGTCAAATCCGGTAAAACAGGTCTCCGGAATCACCTTGCAGCTCTCGCCAAATCTCTCAAACCTTTTCAGGGCACTGTCGATCCGATCCTGGAAGAGATCGCCTATCGCCACAATCTCCACGTTTTCCGACGAACGGATGCAGTCGCCTGCCGCCCCAATGCCGCGATCCCCGCAGCCGATCAGACCCACCCGCATCGCATCGCCGCCCCCGGCGAAAACATGACCCGTACCCGAAAAAAGCGTCGCCACCGACGCCGCCGTCGAGGCCTTGATGAAATCCCGTCGCGATATGCCCTCAACTTTACCGTTTGTATCCTTGTCCATACTCAACTCCTTTATAATGATGGGTTAATATCTTAACTTCGAACTTTCACCTGAGAAATTGCTGCCTGCCGAACGGCTGTCAACCGCCGAAAAATCCCTTTTCGACCGATTGAACCTTCGACCTTATCTATATTATCAGTGCCATCTTAACAAATACCCCCTCGACGTCAAGGTATATAAAAAAGACCCAATTTGCCTTGGGGGAAAATATGTGATATAATTAAATGGAAAGTCTAACTAATTTCAATATTTGGAGGTGTAACTTATCGCCCTTAATCGATTTAGGTGTTTTCCGGAGGTGGAGACGCCCTAATGAACAACCGCTCGCCCCGAGGAGGTGGTGCCTATGGAATAGATCCGGCAGAGGAAAAATGACGGTTTATTGATGCCCCCGGAGAGCCGGGCCTGGTTAATTCTTATATAAGAGCAATTTGCGATCTTCAATACGGTTCCGCCCCGGCCAAAAGGATAGTCTATCTGTGTCATAATTATTTTTCATCATAATTTATCTTTATATCCTTTGTTATTTGCCGCTTTTTATGCCTTCGCGGGGACTTAAGCTCTTATTTCGAGGCCCCCTCTGCTCTCACCTGCACGCCGGGGAAAATATTCGCTCCGCGCGAAAGTAATGCCGATTGTAGTAAAAATGAGCGCGTTATGGGGTGGCAGCCTCAAGCCCTTTCGGGCTGGGGGATGGTGTTTTCGCGCAAAACAGGGAGGAAATTTCAATATAACGGCAAAATGTACGAACGGTATCCCCAAACAATTATTATCACAGGCAACGCCTGGTTTGGGGATGGTTAAAACCCAACCATTTGAAAGGGATAAACCATGAAATTTGATAAAGTGTTTACTCTAAAAGAATTAATAGTCATTGCAACTGTTCTGTTGGTAATATTCTTATTCATAAATATCATTTCCTACCCTGGCCCCCATTCACGCGAATTAGCCAAACGTGTACAATGTCAAAGTAATCTTGGGCATTTAGGGCGGGCCTTGGCAGTGTATCAAAATGAATTCAATGAAAATTTGCCCTGTCCCTGGACTATGTCCAACGGCTCCTTCGGCAGCGGCCTTTATAACAAAAAGGGAGAATCTAAAATCACCCGCTTTGCCGACCCCCAATGGGATGCCTATGAAAACGTGCAAACCGCCGGCCTTTGCTTATATATGCTGGTACGGTTTGAAGGCGAAGATCCCAAAACCTTTCTTTGCCCCAGTGATGAAGATACTGAAGATATGATCTTGGAGAAAATCTCGCAGTTCAGCGAAGGTAAAATTGAATTCTGGAGCGACTTGCACGACTTTCAGAGTATGGCTAATTTGAGCTATTCCTACCACGATCCCTGGTCGTCCTTTGGCGTGGCTGAGGATAGCCCCCTCCTGGCCGATAAAAGCAACGCCTACGACACCGAAACCGGCGCTCGGAATCCCCAGGCCGGTGATTTCCCCATCCAGAATAAAGACGGCGCTTGGGATAGTAATGACGGCCAAAACTCCCGCCACGGCAACTCACCAAATCATCGGGGCGAATGTCAAAACGTGCTGTTCAGGAACTCCAGCGTAAAAAGAACGGAAACTCCATGTGTGGGCTTGTCGGGCGACAATATCTACACCTACTGGACTAATAAAGGCGACCTGGCCCGCGACAAACTCATCGGCCGCTGGGATAAAGGCCACGCCCAAAACCGTCTGGACTATTACCTGGGCAATTAACTCTTAATGAATAATCTTTATTAAGGATGGCAGGCTCGAACCATGGGAGGCATGGCAGGTGCTACAGGTAACGCCGCCTTTTGCATGGGTGGAAAGGAAGGCCGACTTATCGTAGCCGGAACCTTTTGCCTCGGGGAATTTTACCTTCCCCGGGGGATCGCCGTCATGACAGGTCAGACAAAAACCGGTCTCAGTCCCGATCCACGGACGGGTTTGCCCGGAATCCGGATCGATCAGGCTAACCACGCCGTTTTGATGCCGGCTGGGATCATGACAGAGAAGACAGTCTTCATTCTTGATCGGGCCGGGCAGGTGTCTGGAGACCATACTGAACTCTCCCTCGGGCCCGCCGATCAGACGGCGACCCTGCACCTCCGGACGGGGGTGGCATTGGATGCAGGATTCGGTCCTGGAGGCAAAATCGTCGCCGCCCACACGCCCCACGTGACAGATCGTGCAGTCGGTTTCTTTGGTGTGGTGATAATCGAACGTGCCGTGGCAGTCAAGGCAACTCAACTGCTGCGGCGCTTCAATCCCAAAGGTAAACTTGCCGGAGTGAAGCTTGCCTTGCCAGAGAGGTTCAACATCGGTCGTCTGGGCCTGGGCCAGCATCTGGTCGTTCACCTCCAGGTTGAAGATAATCCCGAAATCCCCGGCGGGGCCTTGTTCTTCGGAAACCGCCGTTACTTTGCCTTCAGTTTTGATCTGAAAAACCTCACCCGCCCCGATCCTCTGGGGCCTGACCCGCCGCATCCGGCCCATCATCATCCCGGAAGACCGCCCGGAACCGGCCGCTTCAATTTTTAACGGCTGTCCGTTACCGCCGCTGATATCAAGGTTCTTTAAAACCTCGTTGGATGGGAAAACCAGGTTGACAGGCTGATCGGTGGTGTTTTCAAAGCTCAACTGGACGAGTACCTCGTCGCCGATCTTCAAGTTCGGCGGATCCAGCACAAGCCCGCACCGCAGTCCGTTGACCGGCTCTCCCCATTGCGGTTCCGGCGGCGGCGGCATGTAGCCGTTATGGGCCGCAATCTTTTTCAAAGCCCTTTCGATTTCGGGAATGCTGAATCCAAAGGGGCCCCGATCCGCGTAATAGGCCACTTTACCGTCCTTATCGGTGATTGTGGTCCGAACCGTCCGCGCATCATAATCTTCAGCCACCTTCTGATCCATACCGTCGATCACCATCGGAATGCTGAATTTATATTGGGTGACGCACTCGGTGGCTAGAATAATCCGCTCATCTATAGTTATGGGCCTGCCAATGACCCCGGTCCTTAAGGTCTTATCTGATCCTTCTCTCAACTGCTCCGGATGGGCTTCCCGAATATAGACAATCAAAAACTCAACCATATCGCCGTACGACGCGTACAGCCTTTCGATGTCCGCTGCGCGGGACACGAAAGGCGGTCAGGTGTAGCTCGACATGATCATACAGACCGGCTTCTTGCCGAAAAAGGAGGATAATCTTATTACATTCTTGTCGCTTATAATCCCGATCGGTTTGCCGGCAGCATCGGTATCGAAAGTCAGTGTCGGCAAGACAAAATCAGGCGCGATTTCGCCCACCATGATCTTGGAGGGAGCACGGGCCCTTTGCTGGGGATCGACGGCATAATCACTGGCCAGTACCAACCGCCCAAAGACCGCCGCCAGCACCGCCAGGCTCAATATCCCGCCCAGCCGAACCGCCGCCTTGCCGAGGTTCCTCCGGTTGGTCCGTTTCATCGCTAACTCCTTGAAATAAACGAATTTATCAATTTCCCCCTCCTGACTGCCGCACCTTTATTTATTGCACCGGGCAATTGCTTAGAGCCAGGAACTCCTTAAATCCGCTACCTCACATACTAAAACTATTACACAAATAGTATATAAAATTATTACATTCTTTCCAAATATTTATTGAAAAACGTCTCAGCCCCGATCCTCAACTGTATTAAGGGTCAAATCTGTCCGTCAATAAAGGCGTTTTATTTTATGAACTGGATGACGAGCCGCCTTTTAGCTCTTCGGGAGGGCGGGTCTTCCAGCGGCGGTGCACCCACCAGTATTGCTGAGGGTCCTGGCGCACAAATTTTTCGATGGCGGCGGTGTATTCGGCGGTGATCCAGGTGAGGGGATCCTCTTGTTTTTTCCATTCTTCGGGTCTGATAAACCGGCTCAGCCCGATCTGAAAGCAATAACGGTCATTAATACGGCGGCAGAAACCGACCACGATGGGAAGATCGTATGCCATGGCTAAAAGGCCGATGCTTTTATAGGTGCTCGCCTTACGACCGAAAAAATCAACGAAAATCCCCTTGCGGCCGGCATTTTGATCGGCGATAAAACTAACCGTCGCCCCCCGCGAAAGAAGACCCAGCATCGAATCGGTAGCGCCCTTCTTATCAATAATAATCTGGCCCTGACGCTGACGCACCCCCACCAGATATTCATTTATATAAGGATTGTCGATGGGGCGGGCGATACTGTAAGATTGCAGCCCGAAGGTGGCCATCGCGTACCCCAGCACTTCAAAGTTGCCGTAGTGACCGGTCAACATAATGATGCCTCGCCCGCCCAGCATCTCTTGCATGGGCGCCGAAAAATCCCCCAGATCAATATAGCGCCGCCAGGTGGACAATTGTATCAAACGAGTGGTGTAGAGCACGTCAAAGACCAGCATCACTATATGCTCAAAACTGCGGCGGGCGGTATGTTCTATCCAGGCTTCGTCTTTTTCCGGATAGCTCCGACGAAGATTCTCCCGGGCCCGCGCCCGGCCCCGCCCATAAACCGTATAAAGTCCCCTTCCCAATCCTCGGGCCCAGCTCAAAGCCGTATTCACCTCCGCCATCTGCACAAATATCGCGATCAACCGCACCAGCAGATAGAACAGATAGTCCCTAACCGGATGAGGCCTTTTCTTCTTCTTTTTGCCGGATTTCTGCCGCATCTCATCTCGTATCATAACCCCCAAAGCAGCATAAATCGAGTGTTTAATCTCCTAAAATCCCTCACATAAAGTCCCTCACATCTGCCAAAACATGTATGGTCATATGGATTGAGACCTTCAACGGATGGTCGGAATTTTATTTGCAGTCTGTAAAGACTCCGGGTAGGCTGTTGTGATGCCAAATTGTTACAAAACGGCAGGTCGGGGCTTTGCCCCGTCATTTCCACAAAAACTATGAGGTTGTTACTATCAGATACCTCCGGAAAATTGCAGGGAGTAAAAGAGATGAAAAAGCTACTAGTCTTGTATCTGGCATTGATAATGGCGCTGACCGCGGGCTGCACCTCTCAGAAAGCCGACAACAAACCCTTAATCGGCATCACCAGCACCTATAGCAGCAGTGCCCGCCAGGCCCCCGACCGTCAGGACTTCACCCGCCGAGATCCCAACGCCTTGCGGCGAAACCTCACCCGACCGGACGCCCCGCGCCGAGATGCCCCCCGCCCGGACCTTACCCGCCCGGACACCCCGCGCCGGGAAACCCCGCCCCGGGATCCCAACTCGCCCCCTCGGGCCAGCACCCGCGTGGGCTTTTCTTACGTACATGCGGTCTTGGAAAGCGGCGGCATCCCGATCGTGCTGCCGACCGTCTCCGATGAACAATCCATTCGGCGTTACGTTGACGCCCTGGACGGCCTGGTGATAATCGGCGGCAACGACATACCCCCCGAGGCCTACGGTCAAGAAAAGCACGAAACAACCAGATTGATGCCTCAGCAGCGTTACGACTTTGAAAGCAAGCTGATACCGGCGTGGCTGGACAGTGGTAAACCGATATTAGGAGTTTGTCTGGGAATGCAGTTTGTCAACGTCGCCGCCGGCGGCACGCTCATCCAGGATATACCGTCGATGGTGCAAACGGATATTAAACACAGCGGCGGCAGTTATCACCCCGTCCGCATCGACCCGGACAGCCACTTGGCCCTACGGGTGGGCGGCATTGGCGCCGAGGTGTATTCCAGTCACCATCAGGCCGTCAAAGACGTCGCCCCCGGTTTTAAGGTTGTCGCCCATAGTGCCGACGGCGTCATCGAAGCTATGGAACGCACCGACGGCGGTTGGGGCTTGTGCGTCCAATGGCACCCCGAAGCCATGAGCAACGTCGAGCACCGCAAAGCTGTCTATGGCGCCCTCATCGAAGCCTGCAAAAACCAAAAATAACTTGCAGGTCGCAGCTTGGGCACATTGTATAAGCTAGACGGGTGGCAGCCTCAAGCGCAGCTTGGGGAGGGGTATATTGCTGTGGTAAATTGTGAGGACTATATGAAAACTTACCGCAAAGAACTCTGGTTCGAGACCAAAAAACGGCGGGAATTGATCAATATCACCCCTTTGGTGCAAAAGTGCCTCGCCGAAAGCGGCGTCCGCGAAGGCCTGGTCCTCGTTAACGCTATGCATATAACGGCGAGTGTGTTTATCAACGATGATGAGCCGGGTCTGCATCAGGACTTCGAGGATTGGCTGGAGGGTTTGGCCCCGGAAAAACCCTATTCCCGCTATCGCCACAATACCCACGAAGACAACGCCGACGCCCACCTCAAACGCACCCTCATGGGCCGCGAGGTGGTGGTCGCCGTCACCGAAGGCCGACTCGATTTCGGCCCCTGGGAGCAGATCTTCTACGGCGAATTCGACGGCCAACGACGAAAACGCACCCTCGTCAAAATCATCGGACAATGAGGCAAGTAGTCCGGAAAATCATCTTGCAAGATGGGGAAAAGTGTGATATATTTCCACCACTGATCTATCGTGGTCTAAAGAAGAAGTCTTTGCAAACGGTGAACATCTATTGATGATAAGGGGAAGCTATTATGGAATGTTCCACGTCCCTGATTTTTGTCCTTTCTCTGTTAACGTTCATAATCTGCATTTTTGTCCTGGCAAAAATTAGCTATCTGCATAAAACATTGAAAAACATAAAAGACGAACTATCCTGGCAACGTCGCTTGGTCCCGCCGCCTAAACGTGTCAAACCTGTAGAAAAACCGATCCCCCC
>Ga0111186_1003_pt1 | contig 40876 bp, 23 predicted proteins | sample DeeMarSWOR324_28_FD_80243 | JGI IMG/M metagenome (GOLD analysis project Ga0111186, IMG submission 80243) | Phycisphaerae bacterium SM23_30 | reverse complement strand
GGACCAGGTGCCGGTGGTAAACCTTTATAAGTACGATGAAAATATGTATGGCGCTAATGTGGTTCGGTTTCTCAGCTTCAAGAACGACGCCGAACACAAGCTCGGCGAAACACCTATCCCCGGCGGCGTGCTGAAAGTATATCGCACCGTGGACGAAAACCAGCACCTTTCGTATGAAGGACAGTCAAGCTTCAAATACATCCCGGTCAATGAAGACGTGGAGTTGAATCTGGGGCCCATCGGCAATGTGGTGGCCGAGCCGGTGCTGATGGATTATCACACGGAAAATTATCGTTGGCGATATGACAATATTGTCGGCTGGGATGAGATTCGCACCTTTAAGATAACCGTCAAAAACACCCGCGAACTGCCCATCAAGGTGGAGATCAAGCGTCACTTCGGCACGCCCTACTGGAACCTGACCAGAACGGGGGACTTCGGTGAATATGAAAAGGTCGATCAGGAGTCGGTAAAATTCACCCTGGAGCTCGCCGCCCGCTCGTCAAAACAGTTTGAATACACCCTGACCACCTATCACGGCACCCGCCAAAGTGAGGTGATCAGATAAACTTTATCAGGCCCATAAGTGGTTAAATGACAAAAACGCAATATAACCCGGAGATACTCTGTTTGGAGGTAATGAAATGAGTCGTTTATTTAAGGTATGTTTAAATTTCGGATGGTTGATTTCAGTAGCATTCGTACTACCATCAGCCCCGGCGCAGCAGATTAAATTAAAGCAGATAGAAACCGGGCGCCAAAAGCAAAAGAGCGATATGGAGATTTTAGTGGCAGGCAATAACGCCTTTGCTTTCGATCTGTATGCCCGTTTGAAAGAAGACCCCGCCGCCCTGAAGCCCGACGGCAATTTGTTTTTCTCGCCTTACAGCATTTCGACCGCATTGGCAATGACCTATGCCGGGGCCCGCACCGATACCGAAAAAGAAATGGCCCGGGTGCTGCATTTTACCCTGGGCCAAGAACGGCAGCACCAGGCTTTCTCCCAGTTGCAGATCCAATTGAATCAGGCCCGGGAGAATAAGCTGTATCAGCTAAGCGTCGCCAACGCCTTGTGGGGCCAGACAGGTTCTAATTTCCTGCCGGAATATATTGCTCTTAACCGCAAATGCTATCAAGCCGAGGTGAGAGAGTTGGATTTTAGGGCGGAGGCGGAAAAGGCGCGACAAATAATCAACGATTGGGTGGAAAAAAAGACCCTGGATAAAATCAAGGAACTGATTGCCAGAGGCGCTTTGGATGAGGCCGAATTGGTGCTGACCAACGCCGTCTATTTCAAAGCCGATTGGCTGATCCAGTTTGATGAAAAGAACACCCGTGATATGCCCTTTTTGGTGACGCCGGATAAAAAAGTCGATGTGCCGATGATGTATATGGCGGGAGAGTTTAATCACTTCGCCGACGAACAGGTGCAGGTTCTGGAGATGCCCTATAAAGCCAGGGCCTTGTCCATGATCGTTCTTTTACCCCGGCAAATAGACGGTCTGACGGATTTGGAAAAAATATTAAGCCCTAAAAATCTGGATAAATGGATCAAAGGTATGCAGAAGCGAAAATTGCCGGTTTATCTGCCCAAGTTTAAAATGACCTGGGGTACTTATGAACTAAAAAAAACACTAATGGGGCTGGGCATGAAACTTCCCTTTTCCCCGGCGGCGGATTTTTCCGGTATCGACGGTACGGGAGGATTATTAATCTCCCAGGTGTTGCATAAAACCTTTGTCGAAGTGAATGAAAAAGGCACCGAAGCCGCCGCCGCCACGGCGGTGATTATGAAAAGAGGGGGCTCGGTCTTTCACGCCAATCACCCGTTTGTCTTTCTCATCCGCGACAACGCCGCCAGCAGTATCTTATTCATGGGCCGAGTAGCAAATCCGATTCGATCAAACGGTCCCCCGGAAAGAATTTCCACTCAAGTTTCCTGTCAGGGAAAAACATATCCCCTGTACCCCAAAACCCTGGAAGCGTTGCCCGTTATTCCTTCCCCTTACACAACGAAAGAAGGTGTGGAAATCTTAATTGCCTTTACGAAAGATAATAAATGTGTTCTTATACCGGTTACGGTCGAAAATGGGAATCCTTTGCTCTATAGCAGGAGAATTCCGTCTCTTTATGCCCTTGCAGAACAAAGCAAGAGGATCACACCCTCTCACGATAAAGACGAAGAAGCGATTCGCCAGACGCTCCGGCTGTATGAGCGAATGTGGCCTGCGGAGGATCTTGGCCTCCTGGATAAGGTATTTCATCCGATGGCGATGCTTTGTTGGCAGAGTGAAAATCCGCATACCCAGTCGCGCGAGGACTTTCGGGAAGATTTGCGCGAAACATTTGGGCGGCGTGACTACCGTGAGTCCAAAATATATGACACGCAGATTGATATCGCTGAGGATGTCGCCACGCTGAACTGTAAAGAAAAGCACGTCTTTAATGACACCGATATCGTGGATCATTATCTTGTGCGCATGATCCTTCTCAAATCGAACGAGTCTTGGCAAATCCTCACTAAGGTCACCGCGCGTAAAACAAGCTTGGAATTTCAGTATTTCGATCATCCTTTATACCCAGTTATGGATGTTACAGGTAATTGGGGGGGAATGGTTTTGGGATTGCGATGCAGACTCCGACCATTTGAATCTGAATGGAAACTGACAGAAACCCCAACGTTGATTCTGGATTTAAAAAGCCGTGGAGAAAATGAATTCAGCTTTGTTCCGTTGGCACAAGCTCATTGTCAGATTGAGGTTGATGGGAAATGGTATGGCTGGGCAGAACCTTTGATAATTGATTCTCCTGTCTGGAGTTTGAAACCCGGAGATGAGCTTTACGATGCACTTGAGATTAAGTTGACAGATTCATGGGCACTGCCTAAAGATGGCAAGGAACCTGAATTCGCACCAGGTATAATAGAAAAATGGGGAGAACGCCTTCAATTTTCGCCAGGCAAGCACATAGTACGTATAAGATTTTACCCAAACGAGTGGCTAAGAAAAGGAGAAATTACAGCACACATGACAAGCAATCCTGTGGAAATTCAAGTTCAGCCTAAACCAAAAAGTGGGAATTAAAATTGATACCGGCAACAGAAATTGTATATATCAGGGGCCGTTAAGGTCTGCTTTGTGTTTCTATTCTTATAAATATTTGGGCTCAATATTACCAACGTCATTTTCGTCATATTCCCATTCCATGCCATCGACAGGACTGCGCGTACCATCCGGGTCGATTATTTCTAAGGTGAATCTTAAGTTAAGCATATTACCAACGTCATTTTCAGCCAGATACTGAAACTCAAAATGTATTTCTGCGTTAAAGTACGAGGCTGTGAAAAAAGTCAGCTTGTCTTTCCCGTCGAAAAGAAGGTTATTACTGCGGTCAGGTTTTGACCGGTTTTTGGCGGGGGGTTCCTGAGGGAGGCAAGGGCTGGATGCCGCCGGGAACACGAATCACTCGTCGGGCCCCAGATTTTTTCGCGGGGGTGGAAAGCTCGCCGATGCACCGGAGCTTACGATATCGATTCTCCAGCAAATTTTCCATTTTGAAACGATGTAGGTCCCGGATGGTTTTAACCAGATAAGTTTCGAGGTTGCGAGAAGCCTCGTGCGGATTACGGTGGGCCCCGCCAAGGGGTTCGGGAATTACATCATCGGCCACTTTCAATTTGAGTAAATCTTCACTGGTTAATTTTAAGGCTTCGGCGGCCTGGGGGGCATTGTCGCCGTTTTTCCAGAGGATGGCGGCACAGGCTTCCGGGGAGGCGACGGCGTACCATGAGAACTGCATAACCGCAAAACGATCTCCGACACCAATACCTAGAGCCCCGCCCGAGCCCCCCTCGCCAATGATCACGCAAATTATGGGCGTTCGCAGGCGTGACATTTCCATGAGGTTGACGGCGATGGCCTGGGCCTGGCCCCGCTCTTCGGCGCCAATGCCGGGATGGGCCCCGGGCGTATCGATCAAACAAACAATGGGCAGGTTGAACTTTTCGGCCAGTTTCATTTTCAACAAGGCCTTACGATAACCTTCCGGGTGCGCGCAACCAAAGTTACGAGCCACTTTCTCATCGGTATTTCTGCCTTTGTCATGTCCGACAATCATGACTTTTTCCCGGCCTATACGACCGAAACCGGTCACTATGGCGTGGTCGTCTCCGAATCGGCGGTCGCCGTGCAATTCCGTGAAGTCTTTGACCATCATCTCCAGATAATCAGCCAACATGGGGCGATGAGGATGGCGGGCCACTTGGACGGTTTCCCAGGCAGAAAGATTATGGTAAATTTTAGCGGTAAGTTTGACGAGGTTGCTGCGTAATCGACGAATCTCCGGTGAATAATCTATCCCTTTAACAGTCTGAAGAGACTGCAATTCGGCGATCTGGCTTTCCAGCTCCGCCAAAGGTCTTTCAAAATCCAACCAGTTATTGCTGTTGGCGCCGCCGGAAACAGCAACACTGCGATTATTTGCTTGCGTTTTAATAATCGGCCACCCTTACTGTAACAATCCCCAGACAGCAAATTCGCAAAAAACGCCACCTGAGGCCTTTTAGTCACTATTTAACCGCTTAAAAACGACCTGAGCGTAAAGACCGATCCTATTCTTTTTACACCATTAGTCGTAACTAAAGCTTTTTTATAACCTTTTCCAGGTTTACTTTATTTTGGTTATGGTAAGAAACAAACGGGTAAATAGCAAGAAAAAAATTGACATTTGGAATGTGGGTCGATAGGCTTGGAGTGGCGGGCGGTATAAAAGGTTTGATCGATGTAATGTCATGCTAATAAAGGAATTAGAGTCAATATCCATCCTGGGCTTAGGGCTGCTGGGCGGTTCTGTAGGCCTGGCGATCAACCGTAGTTTTCCGCGGATTCGGCGGGCAGGTTACAGTCATCGACAGGCTACGCGCCAGAAAGCATTGGCAGCCGGCGTCGTTGACGCGATCTATCCAACAGTTGCCGGGGCCGTCGCGGAAGCACAACTGATAATATTAGCAAGCCCCATAGGCGTCTTCGAAAAATTAATGCGGCAGATGATGGGTAATCTGCCAAAAGACTGCGTGGTTACCGATGTAGGCAGCACCAAAGTACTGCCGGTGAGCATGGCAAAAAGGATCTTTAAGAAAAAGGGTGTATTTGTGGGTTCCCATCCGATGGCCGGTTCGGAACAACAGGGAGTGGAATTTGCGCGAGCGGACCTGTTTGATGATGCACACTGCATTATCACCCCATCGGAAAAATCCCCAAAATCTGCCGTCAGTTTATTAACTCAACTTTGGCAGGCTTTGGGCATGCGCGTCTGCACGATGAGCCCGGCGGCGCATGATCGCGTTTTGGCGCGGATAAGCCATTTGCCCCATGTTCTTGCTATGACCCTGATGAATTGTTCGGATCCGCAGCAGATGCTGTTGTGTGGTAAAGGCTTTTTGGATACCACTCGTATTGCCTCGGGGCCTCCGGCTATCTGGCGCGACATCCTTTCGGCTAATGCCGGCCTTACCGCCGCCGCCATAAAACAGATAATAAAGGAACTATCGCATGTGCAGGTGATCCTGGAAAAGGGTGATGACAAGGCCGTTTTGAAAATGCTGAGCAAGGCTCAAAGCCGGCGTAATAAGCTGGTGGAACAAAAACTCAAGCGAAAGGAATTACCCACCTAATGACACATCGCATCGAAATATTCACCAAAAGCGACTATCAGGACGTTCCTGGGCAGGAAGTGCTGACCGACATCCGGCAATTGGGAATCTCAACGGTTGAAGAGGTGCAGGCCATAAAGGTTTTTTTACTGGGGGGAGATTTCGACCAGGCCGGCCTCGAACGTATCGCCCGGGAGCTGTTAGCGGATCCGATCAGCCAAGAATGTCATTTAGGCCGCTCGGCAGCGCCGCCGGGTCTGGCCCAGGCCACCCTCATAGAGGTTCATCTAAAGCCGGGCGTAACCGATCCGGTGGCGGATTCGACCAGAATGGCCCTGGCGGATATGGGCCTTAAGGTCAAGAGCGTACGTACAGCGCGTAAATACATAGTCCTGGGGCATATTAATGAAAAACAAAAGCAAATTATCGCCCAAAAAATTCTGGCCAACGACTGCATCGAAGAAGTGATTTTCGGAACCGACAGCGAACCGCCCAGCCCTCATACCAAACCTTATCAACTCCGGATAATTAACATCCCTATGCGTCAGCTTGATGATCAACAACTGCAGAAGATCAGCGATCAGATGGACCTGTTCCTCAACCTGAAAGAAATGCAGACCATTCAGCAATATTACCAAAAACTTAAACGCGATCCCACCGACGTGGAACTGGAGATGCTGGCCCAGACCTGGAGCGAACACTGCGTGCATAAGACATTTCGATCCACCATCGAGTTCACGGAAACCAACGGGGTGGGAGAAAAAACAATCGTCATTGAGAACCTGCTGAAATCAACCATTGTCCGGGCCACCCGTGAATTGGACAAACCCTGGTGTATCTCGGTATTTGAGGACAACGCCGGCGTGGTGGAATTCGATGAAAATTACGGCATATGCTTCAAGGTGGAAACGCACAATCACCCCTCGGCTATCGAACCCTACGGCGGAGCTGCCACCGGTATCGGCGGGGTTATCCGCGATCCCATGGGCACCGGCCTTGGGTCCAAACCGATTGCCAATACCGATATATTTTGCTTTGCCCCGCCGGATATGAGATTGGAGGACCTGCCCATCGGAGTGCTGCATCCGCGGCGGGTGATGAAAGGCGTGGTGGCGGGTGTGCGCGATTACGGTAATCGAATGGGGATACCAACGGTTAACGGAGCGGTGCTTTTTGATGAGCGGTATCTGGGCAATCCGCTGGTGTATTGCGGCAACATCGGTTTGATACCGCGGCAGATGTGTTTCGGATCCGCCCGCAGCGGCGATCTGATCTTGATGGTGGGCGGACGCGTGGGCCGCGACGGGATTCACGGAGCAACCTTCAGCAGCGGCGAAATGACGCACGAACATGAAACGGTGTTCTCCCACGCCGTCCAGATCGGCAATCCCATCGTTGAAAAGAAAATGCTCGATACGCTGTTGGCGGCCCGGGATGAGAATTTATACGTAGCGATAACCGATTGCGGCGCGGGCGGCCTCAGCAGCGCCGTCGGGGAAATGGGCGCCAAACTCGGCGCCGTGGTCGATCTGGAAAAAGTGCCCTTAAAATACCAGGGGCTCAGCTACACCGAGATATGGATCAGTGAAGCGCAGGAACGGATGGTGATCGCGGTGCCGCCGGAAAATCTCGAACGTATAAAAGAGATATTCGCCGGCGAAGACGTGGAAGCCACCGTGGTGGGACAATATACCGCGGACAAGAAATTGCACCTGCGTTACAACGGTCAGACCGTGGGCGAGCTGGATATGGAATTTCTGCATGAAGGATTGCCTAAATATACTCGTCAGGCTATATGGAACGCGCCGAAGGTCCAGGAGCCTGAACTAACGGAAAAAGAAGACTATACAGACGATCTAAAAGCGGTGCTATCCGGTTTTAATGTCGCCAGCAAGGAATGGGTGATTCGCCAGTACGATCATGAGGTGCAGGGTGGTTCCACTATCAAACCGTTGGTGGGCGCCGATAATGACGGCCCCGGTGATGCCTCCGTGCTCAGGCCGGTCTTAAGTAGAGATCAAGGTATCGCCATCGGCTGCGGTATCTGTCCGCAATACAGCGATATTGACCCTTACTGGATGGCGTTAGCAGCCATCGACGAAGCGGTGCGAAACGTGGTGGCGGTGGGCGGCAATCCTGAACGAATAGCGATCCTGGACAATTTCTGCTGGGGCAACTGCAATAAACCTGATCGACTCGGTTCACTGGTTAAAGCGGCTCAGGGCTGCTATGATGCCGCCGTGGCCTTTGGCACCCCGTTTATCTCCGGCAAGGATTCCTTAAACAACGAATTCCAAACCCAAGATGGTCAAACCATTAACATCCCCGGGACGTTGCTGATCAGCGCCATGGCGATAGTGGATGATGTTAATCGCTGCGTCACGATGGACGCCAAACGGCCGGGCAATGTGATTTTGATCGTGGGCGAAACGAAAAACGAACTGGGCGGCTCGCAGTATTACCAGCTAAATGGCAAATTGGGCGCCAATGTACCCAAGGTAAACTTAAACGCGGCCCCTAAAGTGATCGCCGCCGTAGCCGCAGCGATTAAACAGGGATTAGTTGTTGCCTGTCACGACTGTAGCGAAGGAGGATTAGCAGTGGCTCTGGCGGAGATGGCCTTTGCCGGTGGTGTGGGTATCGAAGCGAATTTAACCCGGGTGCCGGTTAGCCGAGATGTTTCCCGCGCCGATCAGACGCTTTTTGGCGAAAGCGCCACGCGGTTTTTAATGGAGGCGCCGCCGGAAAATTTCGGACGCCTGGCGCAGCTTCTTGGGAACATGCGTTTTGGCGAAATCGGTATGGTTACGGATAACAGTCGATTGATCATCAAGACCACCGGCGGTCAGGCGGTAATTGATGCGGATATTTATAAACTTAAGGAGGCGTGGCAAAAACCACTGCGCTGGTAGATTATGACACAGGTGAAGGTACTGGTATTACGAACGGCGGGAACCAATTGTGACGTGGAAACCTGTTATGCGTTTGAACTGGCGGGCGCCCGGGCCCAAAGAGTGCATGTCAATCGCTTGATTGAAAACCCCGGCCTCTTGGAAGGTTATCAGATACTGGCCCTGCCGGGGGGGTTCAGTTACGGCGACGACATCGCCGCAGGCAGGATACTGGCCAACCAGCTGGTGCATCATTTCCGCGACGAGGTACGCGCCTTTATCGACGCCGACAAGCTGGTGATCGGTATCTGCAACGGTTTTCAGGTATTGGTGATGACGGGCATTCTGCCGGGTCTGCCAAACCCTGAAAATGACGGCGTCGCACAACAGGCGACGCTGGCCTGTAATGATTCGGGAAAATTCGAAGACCGTTGGGTGTATCTGCAGCCGGGTTCGAATAAATGTGTCTTCGTCGAGCCGGATCGGCGTATTTATTTGCCGGTGGCCCACGGGGAGGGTAAATTATGTTTTGCCCAGCCAAAACTGCTGGAGCAGGCAAGAGCCAACGGTCAAGTGGCATTCCGTTATGTCGATGCCGAAGGGCGTTTCGGCGCGTACCCGATCAATCCCAACGGCTCGACCGATCACATCGCCGGCTTATGCGATGCGACCGGCCGGGTGCTGGGGATGATGCCGCACCCGGAACGGCATGTCCATCGAACCCATCATCCCCACTGGACGCGGCTGACCGAACAAGAACCGCAAAAACTTAACGGCCTGAGCATCTTCGCCAACGCCGTTCGCTATTTCTCATAACGCTGCTACTATGGGTGGTATGTCTTTGTGAAACATGGGCATGCCTTTGTAAAGGATAGGACAATACATCTTAAAAATTCCAAATGGAGTCCGTTTATGTCGAAGGCGGCGTTAAAAAAGGAATCGGAGGTTAATATTTGGCGGGTCAAACCCGCCTGGCAGGGCCGCCGGCAACTGGCGGCGAAGCTGCATGTGCCCGAACTGGTGGCGCAGTTACTATATAATCGCGGCATTAGTGAATGGCAGGAAGCGCGGCAGTTTCTGCAGCCGTCTCTAAACGATATGTTCGAACCGCAGCATTTAACGGGGATCGATACGGCAGTTAAACGCATCAACAGGGCCCTGACAGACGGGGAAAAAATCGTCCTGTATGGCGACTATGACGTGGACGGCATCGCCGGGGTGGCGATCTTGTGGCATTGTTTAAAGCTGGCAGGGATTCAAGTTGATTATTATGTGCCGCATCGGATCGAAGAAGGTTATGGCCTGAACACAAAGGCCATTCGCAGACTCGCCGAAAAAGGGGCACAACTTGTCGTTACGGTCGATTGCGGCATCAGTACGCTTCAGTGCGCGGAAATGGCGGCGGACTTAGGCGTGGATTTGATAATCACCGACCATCACCAGCCGGAAGATAAGTTGCCCAAGGCCGCGGCCATCGTACATCCGAATCTGCCCGGCGGGGAGTATCCCAATAAATCACTATGTGGAGCGGGAGTGGCCTTGAAATTGGCGTGGGCGCTGGCCCAAAAGTTTTCCGGGGCTCAGAAGGTAAGTTCGCAATTTCGGGAATTTTTGATCTCCGCCACGGGACTGGCGGCTTTAGGCACTATCGCCGACGTGGTACCTTTACAAGGCGAAAACCGCGTGTTGGCCCGGTTTGGCCTGGAAGGTTTGGCCGCCAGTAAGGATACCGGCATCAAGGCCCTGATCGAAGCGGCGGGCTTGACCGGGGCGCGACTGGATAGTTTCGATATTGGTTTCAAGCTGGCGCCGCGTTTGAATGCCGCCGGGCGGATGGGACATGCCCGTTTGGCGGTGGAACTATTCACCCGAGCCGGCGCCGAGCGGGCGCGGGAGATTGCTCAATATCTGGAGAGTCAAAACCGCCGCCGACAAAAAGTAGAAAAAGAAACAGCCGCCCAAGCCCTGCAGCAAGTGGCGGATTTAGGAATGGATAGCCGACAATGGCGGGGGATTGTTACCGCCGGCCAAGGATGGCACGGGGGGGTGATTGGGATCGTTGCCAGCCGGATCGTAGATAAATATCATCGTCCCACGGTCGTCATCTCCCAGCAAGATGACAAAGTGATGGGATCGTGTCGAAGTATTGAGGGGTTTGACATTTGCCAGGCCCTTGAAGCCTGCCGCGAACACCTGCTGGAGTTTGGCGGCCACGAGATGGCGGCTGGATTGAGCCTCAAGCCGGATAAAATCGAGGCCTTTCGGAACGCTTTTAATAACTATACTTGCCAACATTTAAGTGAAAAAGATTTAATCCCCACCCTGGAAATCGACGCCGAAATCGACCTGACCGAACTGGATCTGAAAACAGTGGAAATAATTGAACATCTGGGACCCTTTGGAGCGGGTAATCCTCAGGTGATGCTGGTGGCCCGGGACTTGCGGTTGATGTCTCCGCCGCGGCGTATCGGCTCCCAAAGCGAACATCTGCAACTGCATGTGGCCGGCGGCGACGATCACCAGGCGCATCTGCGGCCGGGAGGCGTCATCCGGGCCGTGGCCTTCGGTAAAGCCGGCTGGGAAAAGAAACTGCTGGATGCTGACACCTTCGATTTGGTCTTCGAGCCGGTGATCAACCGCTTTAACTTAAACATCACCGTCGAAATGATCGCCCGGGACATCCGGTTATCATAACCGGACCTTGATAAGAAAGCTTATTGGGTTTACTTGTCGATCTTAATTTGCTGCTCGTAGAACGAGCGATCGAAAACCGGCAGGATCCGGGCGGCAGCCCTATCGTAATAAACCTTGCCGTTGACCAGGGCCTTTTCGACATAGGTTTTATAATCGAGCGGATGACCGTCCAGGATCAAAATGTCGGCGTCCTTGCCGGCCTCGATGCTGCCGATACGATCTTGAAGCCCCATCATCCGGGCCGGCACTATCGTCAGGGCCGCCAGGGCGGACTTTTCCGAGCAGCCGCCGCTGACGGCGAACATCGCCTGTAAAGGCAGGCCCTGCAGATCCCTACCCGCCATACCGCCCAGGCTCACTGAGCCCGACTGGGCATTGATGGCAAAGGGAACGCCGGCTCTTTCCAGATGCATAGCCAATTCCATGGTGCCCCCGGTTATCTCCTCTCTGCCGGCTTGGGGGGTCATGGTGCTGCGCGGCGTGATGATCGCTGCCACGCCCGCCGGGCCCAGCTCATCGGCTATCAACCATCCCTCATCGACACCCTCCAGGATTATTCGATATCCGTAACTACGAGAAAAAATTATCATATCTCGAATCTGATCTATAGTCTGGGCGTCGGTGCGGAGCACAGCCTCACCCTGAAGCAGTCTTACAACATCCTGATTGGCGGAGGGACGTTGACCACGCCGGCCGCCTTCGCCCTCATCGGTCTGGTTGTCTTGCGCTTTTATAAAGCTCTGGGCTCTTTTCAGCTCCTCCCTCCAGTTGAAGCAGTTGAGCCCGCCCCTGAAAGATGCCGACCGCACCGCGTAAAAGGGATTTTCCTTAACAAACATCCCCTCTATATCGCCGTAGGTCATCTTAAGAACGATTTGGCCGGTACTGCCAAAAACGCCCTCTGGGGCTGTCGGGGTCGGTTGGGGGGTCCTGCGCATGCCTCTTTGGCCTCCGGCGCCGGTACTGGAGCAGACGGTGGTGATGCCAACTCCCAAAAGATATTGCATGTTTTGATCAAAGGGATTGAGGGCGTCTTGAACCAGGTTTTGCCCGCCGGTCGTCCCGCTGACCCCGATGCGGCTGGCGTTAAGAGCGATAAATCCCGGCACAAGGTGCCGACCGGCGGCGTCGATCACCTCGGCGCCTTCAGGGACGGCCAGGTCCTGGCCCGCCTTGAGAATCTTGCCGTCCTGAACCAGAATCGTTCCTTCCCGGATGATCTCTTGGGTTACGGTGTAAATCTTACCACCGACAATGGCAATGATGGGACCGGGCGACTCTTCCTCTGTTTCCTCAGGTGTGGTTTGAGGCGGTTGTGGGGGCCTGCGCAAAGGGCGATCCTGGGCGATGACCGTACTGGCAGCAATAGCTAAACCCAGCATTACCAAAATCATAAACTTCAAACCGGATTTATTAATTTTTGTTTTCATAGACGAACTTCCCTTCCACCATGACCCGCAGCAGTCGGCTGGCCGGGTCGAGCGGATCTCCACTAAAAATAAGCAGGTTAGCGTCTTTTTGGGGTTCCATGGTGCCCAGGCGGTCGGCAAGACCCATGACCTGGGCCGGTTTAAGCGTCAAGGCCAGGAGGGCGATTTCCCGCGGCAGACCGGCTTTGACCAGATATGCAACCGGAAACAGCGGCACATCGCGATTCACCTCGGAAGCGCCCCGAGTCGGCGGTGCCGCGGCTCTCTGGCCTCGACCGGCTCTCATCCCCGGCATAGCGGCGGCCGCTTCGGGTTTGAGCCCGGTGAAGGCGACCTCCAGGCCCGCCTCATGAGCGATCCGCGCCGCGTTGATTCGATATTGTCTGTTTGGTTGGTTCTCGATGCGCGGCGGCAGGATAAGCAGCGGCTTAAATTTCTTCAATGTCTCTAAGGTCTCAAAAACGGTGCTGCCGTTAGTATTCAGAGCGACCTTAACCTCGGGATATTTCTCCAAAATCTCGCCTAAATAAAGAATCGTCGCTGAATTAGCAACATCAACTATCAGGTATTGTTCGCCCTTGACCACTTTGGCCCACAGCGGATCCGCCATCGAGGATGGCCCGCCTGCGGCTTGTTGTCCGGCCCGCTGGCCCGCTCGCTGCCGCTGCTGCTGCTGGGTCTGATCCCCCCGTCTTTGACCTCTACCTCTGCCGGCTCGGGTGGGAATCTCCGGACCCTGACCTTGCGGGCCGGCGGGGCGGAGAGCCAATCCGTCACGCAGAACTCGCAGACTCGAAGTGGAATTAGTCACCGGCAGAAACAGATTACCGTCTTTGTTAATCACCATCGTCTTGGGCAGATCCGGCGTAATGGCGATTACTGCGGTTTGTCCCAAACTCGAAGGGGTGATTGAGAGGTTGGTGATCCCCCAGGGCAACATCTGTTTAAAAACTTCTTGATAGGGATAAAACTGATCCGCCACCCGCACGAACTCTCCCCCGCCGGTGACGCCGCCGGCCCGGCTATAGGGATCGATAATCCCCGGCATTACCGTCATCCCCTCGGCCTCGATCACCCGGGCGTCATCGGGAATTTCTACCTCGGCGCCTACCGCTTCAATTTTACCCCCGCGAACGACAACATTGCCTTTTTCTATCCGTCCACCGGAGATCGTTTCGATGGCGGCCCCGCGGATGGCGACGGCACGCTCCTTCAGTTCCTGGCCCCAGGCCAGGATCGTCAACAGGGCAACAACAGCCGGTATCTCCACCACCCAGCGTCTGAAATGTGTTTTTTGGTTATATATCTTCATAAGGCATCAATTCCAATAATGGTTAACCTTGATACTACATCCGTTTTCAAAAATTCGATAAATTTTCCTCCCGGTTTAATATATCCTGCGGTCCTGGGCGGCGTCGTAAACAACCTCCCCGTCGATCAGCACCTTGACCACCGCCGAGCGCAGATCCATCACCGGACCGTTCTTAATCACGATATCCGCATCCTTGCCGACTTCGAGTGAACCTACCCGGTCATCGACCATAAGGTACCGGGCCGGTCGGATTGTCAGACCGTAAAGACCGTCTTCTTCGGGCCAGCCGTAACGCACTCCCAACGCCGCCTGAAAGTGCAAATCCTCCTGCGTGCTGCCCGTGGCATCGACGTTGACAAAAAGATTTCGCGCCCCCCGGGCATAATAACCGGCCACCACCCCGACGATCTGACCGTTTTCCCGATCCATCACCGTAACCCGCGGCCCGATGCAGCATGGAAAATCACGCTTGGCCACCTCATCAGCCACCCGATAGGCGTCAAAGGTGCCGTGATGAATCGCCCCTTTAAGGCCGAACTCGTCATGAAACATCCGCAGCGTCTCCATCACCACCTGGAACATCTGCGTGTGTATCACCACCGGGATCTCGCCTTTGAAAACCGGTCGGAATATCTCCAGCTGCAGGTCCACCTCCGGTTTGACATCAGTGCGGCCTTGTTCGTAATCAAGCCACTTCTGATAATAACGCTGACCTTTCCGCAGCTTCTCCCGCAGCACCCAGTTCATCCCGGCACGCCCGGAACCCAGCTCGCCGGAAGAACGACGTTCCGGATTACCTGCCTGGGCGATCTTCAGACATCCGGGATTTTTAATTATCACCTCCTCCGCCGTGCCGGGGCGGGTCTTCATAACCACCCCGATCCCGGCCAGGTTGTTACCGCTGCCGGGAATATAGAGAATCGTGGTCACGCCGCCCTGGATGGCCTCTTTTAAGGCATCATTATAGGGCTGAATCTGGTGCGCTATCTCCAATCCGGAAACTGTCGGATACACCGAGTCGTTAAATCCTCCCTGGGCCCCCACGTGTGAATGGGCCTCGACCAAACCCGGCATCGCGAACATCTCGCGATGATCGAGCACCTTATAACCCTCGGGTATCTCGATCTGATCGCGCGGACCGATAGCCTCGATTTTACCCCCCGAGACCAGGATCGTCCCGTTATCAATCGGGTCGCCCGCACAGGTAACAATCTTACCCGCCCGTACCGCATACCGCGGGGGGGATTTATCTTCCGGATTGGCTGCAGCCACAGACCAGGTCAGCGTAATTAACAGGACCACGACCGCCGGGATCCGGGTTTTAAAATATACGTCGGTCTCTCTCAACATCGTAAACAATTTTCCCATTGATAAATACTTTCAGCAGGGTGCTGCGCAGGTCCAGCACCGGGCCGTTCTTGATTAAAATGTCGGCGTCTTTACCGACCTCCAGCGATCCCACCCGATCGTCGATCATCAATGCTTTGGCGGGGTTAATCGTCAGGCCATAGACGGCACTCTCTTCGGGCCAGCCGTAACGGACGGCGATGTTGGCCTGAAACTGATTTTCCTCCTGGGGCAGGACGCCGGAATCGGTATTAACTCCAAGGCCCCTGACGCCGCGTTCGTAATAACCGTTGACCACACCCACCACCTGCCCGATCTCCCGATCAAGATTGGTGTTTCGGGGTCCGGCCATCACTCGAATCTTGGGCCGATCGACGATATAAGGGCCCACCTCATAGCCGTCGAAGGTGCCATGACCGATGATCACATTCAACCCGAACTCATCGTTCATCATACTAACGGTTTCCATGACCACCTGGAAAATCTGCGTATGAACCAGAGTGGGTATCTCGCCGTTCAGTGCCGGCCGCATATATTCAAACTGCAAATCCACTTCGGGCCTGACATTGGTCCGACCCTGTTCATAATCGAGCCACTTCCGGTTGTACTGCTGCCCTTTGCGGAGCTTTTCCCGCAGGACCCAGTTCATCCCCGTCCGTCCCGATCCAAGCTCACCCGATGAACGTCTTTCGGGATTACCGGCTTGGGAAACCTTCATCACGCCGGGAAACCGGACTATAACCTCCTCAGGGGTGCCGGGGCAGGTCTTCATAATGATCCCGAAGCCGCTGAAGTTATTGCCGCTGCCGGGGATATGCAGGATCGTCGTCACCCCGCCCTGAATGCCCACTTTCAAGGCCTCATTATAGGGTTGAATCTGATCCAGCACCCGCAGCCCCGAGGTGGTCGGATAGATGCTGTCGTTCAGATCGTTCATCATCGAGCCCTGATGGCTGTGCGGTTCCACTATCCCGGGCATGGCAAAATGCTTGGCGTGATCGATCACTCCATAACCTTCGGGAATTTCGACCTCTTTTTGAGGGCCGATAGCTTCGATCTTGCCTTCGGAAATTAAAATCATCCCGTTGTCGATAGGATCGCCTGCGCTGGTGATGATTTTACCGATCAATAGCGCATAACGAGGAAGATTATCCTTATTCGCCTCGTCCGCCGCCAAAGCCGACAGAGCGCCCGCGATAATGCCCAGAGTGCAAAAGACTGCCATGTAACGCCTCATCATCCGTGACTGTCCTCCATTTATTTATCCTTCGGCCCGCCTTCTTTATAAACCCATTGTCCGTCGATCATCACCGCCAGGATTCGTGAAGTAAGCTCGAACGGCGGCCCGCTCAAGACCACCAGGTCGGCGTCGCGCCCGGCGGCGAGCCTGCCGATCCGATCATCCAGGTACAATAATTCCGCCGGCCAGGACGTCAACCCGGCCAGGGCGTCGCCCACCCCCAAACCACATCGAACCGCGTAAGTCACCGCCAGAGGAAGATTTCGGGAGCCGGTGGTGGCGCCCGAGCCAAAACCTATTTTACCGCCCTGGGTTACAATCAGTTGAGCCTGGTTGATAGTTGCGCCATCGACTGTCCACACCATCTCCGGCCCGACCAGCACCGACATCCCATTGCCCGCCCATAGCTCCGGTTCGCGAAAGGCGTCACCGGCGCCGATGAGCATGGTGGGCATCTTGAACTCTTCACCGAACAGTTTTACGGCTATTTCAAGCTCGGTCGTTCGTTCGGCTTCTACTAATGCCAACATTTTACCGGCAAACAGCTTACGATAAGGCTCCAGATTGGACTGGGTTGCCGGTTCGTTTGGTTCCTTGGGTTTAACAGGCATAGGCGGCAATTTCACCTCTTGAGTCTCCGGCTGCTGTTCTGGGCCGCGCTGTTCCTGGCCGCGTTGTCTCGTTGGCGGTGTTCTTGCCACACGTTGTCCCAGACCGGCCCTTGCGGTTCTCTGGCCGGTTTGGCCTCTTTCCGGGCCTGCCTGTCGCCGGATTGCTTCATCCGCCGCGGCCTTGGCTTCTTCCCATTTCTTTAATGTTTCCTCATACTCCTTGAGCTTGATCTGATACTCGGTGAGCTTTTTTTCATATTCGAACCAGGTTTCGGCATAATCTTTGCCGCGCTGGAGGGTGCGGCGCAGGTTGGGAACCGTAGTTGTCAGGTTGCCCGTAACGGCAAATTTCATGGCCACGGGACCTTCAAACTCTTCGGATTCATCACCCAGCTTATAAGCCCGGACCGGCATCGCCCCGCTTCCTGCCGGCACGTTCAAAACCGTGGCGATCCCGCCCTGGCGCACGTGTTTTGCCGTCGAATTGTTATTGCTGCTGACGGTGATCGATGTCCGCATGTCGATCATACCGGGAATTACTACGGCGCCGGCGGGGAATCTTTTAACCTTCGCGCCCATCGGGGCCGATACATCCGGTCCGATGCTTGTTATCTTTTTACCCTGGATGGCTATCGAACCATCGGGGATTACCCGACCATCCCCGGTGTAAATCTTATCCGCCTGGATTAAAGTGAAATCATCGTTGCTATTCGTCTCCCAAACCCGCGCGCCATCGACATAAACTTCCCGCACCGTCGCATGGGCGGCAAACGGATCGCCGCTGAGCACCACAAAGTCGGCATCGCGACCGGCCGCCAGTGAGCCCACCCGATCGTCAACTCTCAGCATTCGAGCCGGATTAATCGTTAATAATTCAAGCATCTGCTGCGGATCGAGACCGCCCTGGCCGACCAGACCGGCCACAAAGAGCATCTCGCTTAAATCGGCTTCGTCGGCGGGCCGGATAGTTACGGCCACCCCCGCCGCCATAAGATCACGCACCAGCTTCCCCACCGGCTCCCGCTCGGGCGCCTCCTCGTCCTGGACCGGCTCGTTGATAATAAGCCCGGGGCGAATACCGGCATTAAAGATAACGCCATGACCTTGGGCGGCGAGTTTTGGGTAAATATCTTTGAACCGGAAGATTTCTTCGGGATCGACCAGCGTTAACACCAGATGGTAGCTTTCGGCCAGTTCCAGAGCCGCCTGAATATCAGCCGCTTCGGTAGCCGTCACCCGCAGGGGCAGTCGGTTCTTAATATAATGCCGGACAGCAGTTAATTGCTGATCCGGCCCTGGGCCGGGCTGATACGAGGCGGCCGCGGCAAAAATGGCCCGCAGCAGGGCTATGGTCCCCGCCCGACCGGAGGCCAACTGGATGCGGGGCGGAAGCAGAGGGTTGTCGATCGGATCGGCCGGTATCGGCGCCTCAAAGATACCGGGCGGATTCTCCGACAGGTCGCCCAGGATCAATCGCAAACTCTCCTGAGCGCGTACAATACGCTCCTGGGGAACCGCCCCGGCCAGCTTGACCACCGCCCCCTGGCCCGGCATCAAGCGCCGCGCCCCCGGCGAAAGCTGAACCGTCGTCACCCCGCCTGATACAATCGACTTATACTCCTGATACGCATCGTAGCTATCGACCGCGCGTAGCTGCGGGGTAATTGCCTCTTCATTGTCTTGCGCCGCTGCCGAGATGGACGTCTGGGCGACGATCAAGCCGGGAATAATCGCCAAATCACCCAGATCGATCTCTTTGGCGCCCTGGGGGATCTGGATTTTTGCTTTTTCTCCCACGACCGCGATCTTACCGTCGCGGACCACCAGGGCCCCGTCGTCAATGGGCGGTTGACTGGCAGGCCAAATCCGGGCGGCATAATAAACCTTTGCCGGCGCCTCCTGGGCCGCCGCCGGCATCACGGCCCCTAAAATCGCCGCCAAAAGGAACAATCTTATAACAACGGGCTGGCTTTTCATTTTTTCTTACTCGACGTTTCTTTTATTTGCCTGACTTTTTCGTTGATTTCAATACCCCTGTCCGTGCTGATTGCAATACCCCCTACTGTCTTCTTCAGAAGCTCTTGCAGGGGCTTATCTTCCCTGATTTCATAGATCACTTCACCGTCGGCGATCACCGTCTCGACCCAGCTATTGAGTTCAAGAGGATCGCCGCTTAAGATCACCATGTCGGCGTCCTTACCTTCTTCGAGCGAACCGACAAATTTCTCTATACCTAAAATTTCCGCCGGTAAAAGCGTAATGGCCCGCAGGGCCTCCTCGGCCGATGCCCCGTATTTCATCGCCGTAGCCGCCTGGAACCAGAGGAAGTTAGTCCCGATCAGGTTGCCGGTAGGTGCTCCGGTCCCGGCCTGGAAAGTGGCTTTCACGCCGGCCTCGCGGAATATTTGGGGAACCACGATCTGCTTTTCCTCCTCGGTCCGCTCGTTGCGTTCCCAGAAAACCAGTTCACCGTCAAGAATAACCGGCAAACCGCTTTCGGCGATCTGATCGACGGCCTTATAGCAATCCCGGCCCAACACCAGGATTACTTTGAGATGGAACTCCTTGGCCAGCTCCACTGCGAAAGCCACGTCCATCGGCGCCGGCACATAGAGAAACGCCGGTATTTCCCCTTTGAGAAGCCGACACATCGCTTCCCGCCGCACATCCGGCAGGGCTTCGGCGCCCGTTTTTTCTTCGAGTTCTTCGATGTATTCCTGAATTTCCTTGAGTGCCTTACGTAGATTATTGCGATGGCTCAAGCGGCTCTCGCCCTGAGTGGGATCAAGTGAGATCTTTATACCCGCCGAGCGTTTGAGGATCATATCCGATACATATATGCCTCGCGTCTTGATCACCGCCGCCTGGCCTCCGATTCGAGTGTCATTGCCGGGAACGACGGCTATCGACGTAATCCCGTTGCGGCGGCAGTCATCGAAGTAAGCCTGGCCGGTATCCACCGAATCGAGCACCGAGGTAAAAGGCACCTCCGGATTACGCTCATTTTCCTGGTCCATCCCTCGCGAACTGTGGGCCACCACCAGTCCCGGTATCACCACCTTCTCCGATGCATCAATCACGCGGGCATTAAGGGGAATTCTTAGATTCTGCCCGATCTGAGTGATCTTGCCGTCCCGGACCAGGATGGTCCCGTTCTCAATCGTCTCTCCCGCTGCGGTGATGATCTTACCGGCCTTGACGGCAATCTCACCCCTCTGGGCCCAGAGTCCCTGTGTCAAGCTCATTAACACCAGTGCCGCCGGGGCCAAGGTCCAGTATCTACGTACTCTTGTGTGTTTTCGTTTGATCAACATAATCTACTCTTTCGCCTCATACCGGATCACGCCATCGACCATGACCCAGCGAATCTTAGTTGTCAGGCTAAGCGGCTCGCCGCTTAGCGCCACCAGATCGGCATCGCGACCGGCCGCGATGGTCCCGACCCGATCATCAATTCCCAAAATTTCCGCCGGCGTCCGCGTGACCGCTGACAGGGCCGCGTCGGCCGGCAATCCACAACGAACGGCAAACCGCGCCTGGGGCAGCATCCCCTCCCCCGACAGGGCAAATTTAATACCGGCCTTGTGAAGCACATCAGCCTTGCTCCAGCTGCTCTCTCCGACCCCGCCGCCGCGACCCCCTCTACCCCCTGCTACGCCTACCCCGGGTGAAGCCGATGACAACGGCCCTAAAATGATGGACACCTTCTTACCGGCTAATTGTTCCGCCACCTTGAACGACTCATCCGCCGAAAACAAGATCGGCTCAAACGAGAATTCCTCGCTCAACGTCAGCACCGTCGTCAGGTCGTAAAAATTCTTACTTTCCACATACAAGGGCAGCTTCTTATCCAGGGCGTCGTTCAGACGCGCCAATTCCGGCGGCCTGTCTTCCTTCGCCTTCAGCATCGTCTCCCGCAACACCCAAACCAGACCCATACGCGTCGTGGGCAGCCGGCTATAAATAGTACCCGTAGGACCGACGTCTCTCCGGTTGCGGGCGGCAGGTTCGGAACCCACTATTATCAACAGACCCGAATCCTTTTTCACGATTCGCTGTTTCAGGTCGTCGCCGGCCGTCTTAACCACTGCCGATAAGCCCGCCACTATATTGTCGCTGCCCGGATGCAGACAAACGCTCGTGATGCCGTCCCGTACCGCGGTCTTGAACGACCGATGATTCAAGTCCACACTTGATAAAACGGGAAAATCAGGCGTAATCTCACTGGTAAATTCGGCGCTGCCGCCGACCACGCCCATTCGTGCCAGGCCGTTGATCATACCCGGCATTAGAGCTGCCGAACCCAAATCGATGACCTGAGCGCCTTCGGGGGCGCTGACCGACCGCGCCACCCTGACTATCTTGCCATTGGATATTAATACCGCCCCCGGTCGCAGCGGCTCACCTGTCATGGTGTAAACAGCCCCTGCCCTGATCACCAGGTCGTCGGCACGAACCACCGGCGCCCGGACGAGCAGGGCCGGTATCAACAAGACGACAAGAAGGCTTGATTTTGCGTTTGTACTATTCATTCAAGACCTTTCCTTCCACGATAAGTTTGATTACCCTGGATCGCAAATCCAGCGGGGAACCATCCCAGATCACCAGGTCGGCCCGATAACCTTCAGCGATTTGACCGATCTTGTCTCCCACCCCGAGGATACGCGCCGCATCGGAAGTCAACGCCTTCAGCGCCGCCTCTCGGGGCATCCCTAATGCTACCGCCCGGCTGACAAACCGGCGAATCTGTTCGGCCGAGGCAAAACCTAACGCTAGCGGCACGCCCGCCTGGGAGGCCTTCACCACCGACTCAAAAGACCGATCAAAAGCGCCCAGCCCCGGCGGTCGGGCAATAATGCCGAGGGCCTTACTTTTGATTTGCTCAAAGTTTTCATTGACCTCCTGGGCCCCCACCAGCACCCCGCGTAAATCAAATGTCTCGATCAATTCCAGGGCAGCTTTGACCTCCATATCATTTTCCGCTACCAGAAACGCCCGACCGCCTCCGTTGTTCAATGACTGAATGATCCGGCGGCGCTGGGCGTCGATCTGATCTTGAATCGCTTCGGAATGATAAAGATACAGATCAGGCAGGTCACCTTCCAGAGCCGAGGTCAAAAAATCCACCTGGCCGAATAGACTTACCGGATAGCGTTCGGCCACCCGGGCACTGGCTGCCAGGACCAGCTTCTGACCGGCCTCGGGTTCGATCAGGTATTTCGCCTTATCGCAGGTCTGATCGAAGCGGACCACCGCGCATACCCCGGCCAGGACGTTATTGGAGCCCGGCGCTAAAAGGGCCGCCGTAAATCCTTGCTTTTGCAGTTCTTGGGCCGCACGATTGCCGATGGGGAAATAGGCATCGGCCGCCCGAAGGTAACTGGCATCGGCCATACCCGTCTGGTCCATCTCAGCGCCCAACCCTAAATCGGTATGGGCCTGAATCAGCCCCGGCGTGACTACCGCGTCGCCCAGATCGATAACCTCACCTACTACTTGCCCTGTCTTTACCACTTTCCGGGCCGTAATTTGGCCCTCTTCAACCACGATCACCATCGGTACGAACCTGCCCGAAGCATCCAGCACGCGGGTGGACTTGAGGGCAAACTTATCCGGCAACACCGCCGGCAGCTCCACCTTGGCTTCCAAACGTTCCGCCGACGAGCCGGGCCCCTTGGCGTTATCATTCTCGAAGACCAGGCGCCCGCCCACTATGACCGCCTTTACCATCGCCGCCGGATCGGTGGGGTGGCCGTTAAATACGGCAATGTCGGCTCGTTTGCCCACCTCGATTGATCCGACTTGATCTGCCACGCCCAGCACCTGCGCCGCTCCGATGGTCATCGCCTTGAGCACCTCGTCTGCCTTCACGCCCCGGGCCGCCGCCTCCGCCGCATGATGCCTCAGCAGACGGGAATCGCGATCCGCCGAACTGAAGCCCCCCAGCGCCCAAACAGGTTTCATATCTGTTATAGAACAGGGCCATTGCTCAGGCTTCCCGCTGGGCCGTGAAGCAGGTGAAGGGGCGTAGGGGATAGGAGGGATAAGTCCGGGAAACTGCCTGCGTATCTGACGCAGGGCATCCGCCTCTTCCGGCGCCTGTACCAGTGCCGGCGGCGGCTCAAACATCGGACCCAGCACGTATTTTACGTTTCGGCCTTCCAAATCATCGGTCACCTGATGGGCCTGGTCGGCGCTTTCGATCACCAGAGATACTTTGAATTCATCCGCCAGGGCCAGGGCATATCGCAGGTCATCCACTTCTTTTGCCTCGATCCGCAGAGGGATCTCATGCTTGAGCACTTTAAGGATAAACTCTTTAATATCATCAACCTCGGGCTCATTAGGCTCGGCAACCTTCTCTTCTTGCTCCCTTTGCGAGGCTTGTTCCTGTCGTTGCCGCTCAGTCTGTCGTTGGCCCCGGCCGCGACCGGGACGTCTGGGCGGCTCCTCCGGTGCTTGAGTTTCTTTTTCTATTTCAGTCTTTTTCTTTATCGCTTCGCGATATTTATCCCATTGTTCTCCATACTTTTTGGCGGCTTCGAGGACACTTTTAATGGTGTTGTAATTACCTTCGCTGCCGATCGATCCGTGCAGGGAGGCGTCGCCCGCCAGAAGTAGTTCTTCGATGGATGCGGCCCGATCGACGCTCAGCACCGCCCCTCGACCGCCCAGCGTCCCGGCGCGGGGCTGAACATAGACGGCGGTGACCCCCTGAGCCGCGACTTCTTCCCACGAATCATCATAAATATCGAGGGCATCAACGATATTCAATGAACCGTCTGATGCGCCGTCGCCCTGTGAGGCCGACGTGGTCCATAGACTGCTGTGGGCGTCGATCAGTCCGGGGCTGACGATCAGACCCTGGGCGTCGATGCGCCGGGCGTCCGTCGGTACCCGGATGTTTGGCTCGACGGCCTTGATCCGGCCGTCCTCGACCAGGATGTCGGCCTGAACCACCCCGGCGGCGGTCTGGGTATAAATACGGCCGCCTTTGATTACTATCACCTCGGGGCTATCCTCGACCAGGGTGCCGGTTTTCAACGCCCCGGTTTCAGTTTGTGCGGGCTGCCGGTCCCTTTCCGCCTTGATGGGTGGCAAGGACCCGGCGTGGGCAGCATCCCGGTCCTGGAAACCGACCCAGCCGGCCGTCAAAACCGCAGTGCTGACCATAATCCCGATAATTGAAGCTAACAGAATGGTTCGTTTTGAGACTTTTGGCGCCATGGAAGTTTTCATCCCAATTCTCGAAGGCCTTCCCTGGCGGGGTTAGAAATGACAATCCCTTGTCATTAATGTACTTGGGATTACTTTAAGCTAAGACATCCCAACTATTCCAGTCACGTTACCAAGCCTATGCCGGGTAATTTTACAAATTGTGCTTCACTTGTCAACTTGGAAAAAATTAAATAGTGATAATTCCTATAATATTTAAAATAGGAAAATTCGATTAACATAATTGCTAAATATCGTAATTTCATTATTCTAAGTAATTTAACCACCGTACTGATTGGCCGGAGGTAAGCGATGTTTCAGGTGATGGTTATTGATATGCTTGAGGGATTCACGCGGATGGGTCCCTTGGCCAGCGACCGGGTCGGCGCCCTGCTGCCCCAACAGGCTGCTTTCCTGCAGGCCCTGCCTCCGCAGAGCCTGGTGGTTTTTGTAGCGGATGAACACGATAAGGATGATTTTGAATTAAAACACTTCCCCCCTCACTGTTTACGCGGCACCGAAGAGGCGATGCTCTGCCGGGAGTTATTAGACGCCGCTGCTCAGGCCCGGGCCCAAACCGAAATCGTCCGCAAACATCAATTCAGTGGTTTTTTCAACACCAACCTCGATGAAATCATCAACGCCGCCCCCACCCGCCAATGGATCGTCTTCGGCTGCGTCACCGACTGCTGCATCGAAGCCAACATCGCTGAACTGGTCTATCGCCGTTGCGAAGTAACCGTCATCAGGGACCTGATCGACACCTGGGATATGCCCGCCGATATCGCCCGAAATCAGCTCACCGAGGCCCACGCTCATGACGCGGAAAAGATCAACGACGAATGGTTCAACCGCCGCCTGCCGGCGATCTGGGGCGTCCGCGTCGTCCCGACCTGGCAAAAACTGATATCATCAAAAATTAAATCGAAACCTTAAAATATTACCTAATTATCCTATGCCCCAGCTTCCGATCAGTGATGAATATTTTAATCGTTCCGCTGCCGTCGTCTCCGATACGGCCCAGTACAACTCCAAGGTGCGATACTGCGTTTTTGCCCGCCAAGGCGGCGTCCTCTGCGGCATCAACCACGCGGTGGGATTCATTGAAAAGCAGTGTTTGGGTCCTTTAACCATCCATGCTCGATATGACGGCGACCCTTTTGCCGCCGACGAAGCCGTCATGATTGTCGAGGGTCTCTTCGGGGAACTGGTCAATCTGGAAACCACCTATCTGGGAATGCTGGCATTTAGCGGGGCGTCTTCTCAAATGGACCAAATCGTCAAAGCCGCCGACGGCGTGCCCGTCATCGATATGGCCGCCCGGCATTACCCCTATGAGATCATTGAACAAATCGCTTATGCCGCCGCCATTGGGGGCGCTCAAGGCACCAGTACCCAGGCAGGATATCAAGGTGTTTTACGCTGGCTGGGAACAGGAAAAGGTGATTTTATTCAGGTAAGAAATCATCCACCCTTCGAATTCAAGCTCTACGGCAGTATTCCTCACGCCCTCAATGCCGTCTTCGAAGGCAGCAGCATCGAATCCGCCCGGGCCTTCCAAAAAAAACTCCCCCACATTCCTCTTACCGTCCTGATCGATTTTGAAGGACGCGAATTGGACATCGCTCAACAGGCCGCCCGCACTTTTGGCGCTTCCCTTTTTGCCGTCCGGATCGACACCCACGGCGGCCGCGTGCATCAGGGCGGCCATGAAAAGCCCGTTCCCGAACTCGTCGAAGGCATCCTCCGGAACACCCCCGACAAAGACGCCGCCCGCGCCGCTCTTGCTAAATACGGCTTCGGCAAAGGCGTTACCATTGAATCGGTTTATAATGTCCGTCGGGCCTTGGACCAGGCAGGCGCCCCCTCCGCCAAAATCACCGTCAGCAGCGGTTTTACTGCCGAAAAGGTCGCCGCCTTTCGTATCTGCCGTGCCCCCATGGATGCGATCGGCACCGGTAGCTGGGTCACTTTCCTCATGTTCACCAGCGATATCACCCATGTTTTTGAAAACGGTCAATGGCTCCCCCGCGGCAAATGCGGGCGTAAAGACGAAATCTCTCTCCCCCGACTCGAACTTCGCCTCAAAAGAAACTAACCTTATTATTTATTTTTGTAATAAATTCAACATCGCCTTATGTAAGTTTTAAGGGTTTACTATTTCCTGAGGTCGGTTTGAATTGATAAATATGTTTCTCAGGGATGTCGGGGCTTAAGAAATAGATTGAGGCCGGGGGCGCGGGGGAGGTTATGGGGATCAAACACGACTAATTGGTCGAAGTGGGGCGGAACGATCATCCAACCTTCGTAATCAGCGAAGTTGATTAGTTTAAAAACATCTTCAACTTTAGTGCCGTAATGTTCTATCTGGGCCAGATGCAACTCCAATGCTATTTTGGGTCGGGTGCTCAGTATTTCTTTACAGCCGGCGAGCACCTGGCCTTCGAAACCTTCGACGTCGATTTTGAGCAGGTTAAAAGGTCCATACGTCTCGGCCAATTCATCGCCGGTGACCGCTTCGACGTTCATGCCGCCGGATTCAATATTGGTGACGGCATGGGCGTTACTGCCGTCCGAGGTGGTTATAGTTAAAGGGCCTGATTTGTCGGCGCCCGCCCGGTGCATCACCATCACCGTTGCGCCCAAATTATTCAGGACCGCCTGGGCCTGGGCAATCAGGGCGTTTTTGGCCTCGGCCTCCAGGGCCAGAACCCGCCCCTCTGAACCAACCACCTGGGCTAAAAGCATGGTGTAAAATCCGTGATGGCAGCCGATCTCCAGGACCTTATCCTTTGGCCGGGCCAATTTCAGCAGGGCCCGGGCCTCCTGAGTGTCTTCCATGCCGTCCACTTCGTACCATCTCAGTCCGGTCTCGTCGGCGATCCAGAAGTCAAATACAACGCCCCTCACCCGATATTGCCGTACATAGGGAAAAGGCTGAACCGCTGTTTGGGAGGGCAGCTTAACCAGATTGTAACCAAATCGACGGCACGTTTTTTTTACCAGTGATTTGGTTTTATAGATCAACATATTATAAATGTGGTTTATATATGGTTTCTAACAAGATATAAAAGACGGGTATAATTACTTTTTATAACCTTTCCGAGCCGAACCCGGCATAAATATAAATCAAAGCTACTCAGGCCACGGCGGCGCCGGTTTCGAGATGTTCTTCTTCCCCGGCGAAACGCACCGACACCTTCTTGCTGACGCCCTGTTCCTGCATGGTGATGCCATAGATAACGTCGGCAACGGCCATGGTGCGTCGGGAATGGGTGATCAGCACAAACTGAGAATCTTTGAGGAACTCCTGCACCACCAGGGTAAACCGTTCGATGTTGGCCTCGTCGAGAGCGGCGTCCACCTCGTCCAGCAGACAAAAAGGGCTGGGCTTGCTCTGGAAAATGGCCATCAGCAGGGCGACGGCGGTGAGCGTTTTTTCGCCGCCGCTCAAGAGGGAAAGGCTTTGCAGTTGTTTGCCGGGGGGACGGGCGATGATCTCGATGCCGCATTCCAGAAGGTTGTCGGGATCTTCCAGGATAATATCCGCGCGGCCGCCGCCGAACAATTTGCGGAACAAATCGCCGAAGTTTAGCCGAATCGCCTCGAAATTCTGCTGGAACAATATTTCGCTTTCCCGGTTGATCTTGCTGATGAGTAGTTCCAGTTGACGTTTCGCCTCGGTTAAGTCCGAAAGTTGCTGATGGAGATTTTGGGCCCTCTCTTCCAGTTCCTCCTGTTCGGCGATGGCGTCGAGGTTGATGTTGCCCAGCCGTTCGATTTTCTGCTTGAGAGCTTCGATTTCCTCCCCCACCGCCTCCCAGTCCGTCTCTTCATGCTGATAACCGGCGAAGGCCTCGACCAAGTCCAGATCGAGCTCCTCCCGGACCCGCTGGATTAAGTTTTCGCAGCGCAGGTGGTTTTCGTTGAGCTGCATCTGCACCTGGTGGACCTGTTCCTGAAGGAGTTCTTTTTGCTCGCTTAATTCGCGGGCCCGGCCGGTCATCTGCTGTTTTTCCGTCTGCCTTTGATCGAGATCTTCCCGCAGCTTCTGACCCAGCTGCTGGTGTTCCTGCCGCTGCTGGAAAAGCGCGGTTATTTTCGCTTGCGCCTGCTCAATGGACTGTTGCGCCGCCTCAAAGCTCATCTGGCCGTTTTGGAGATCCGCTTCCAGCATCTGGAGGTTATGTCGGCACTGCTGCAATTGGCAGCGGGTGTGATCCAGCCTCTCCCGCAGGGCCGTTTGCTGCTGCTGGATTTGTCCCAGAGACACCTTGACTTCCGTGATTTGATCCAGCATCGCCAGGTCTTGCCGCTCCTGCTCGGCGATGGTCTCCTCCAGGCGGTCGATTTCCGCCTGGCGCCGGTCGTTCACAGATTGCAGATCGTCCAGGCTCTGTTGGCTGGAGGCCTGCAGCTTAAGGGCCTCTTGTATCTGCTGCTCAATCGTGTCGATTTCGGTGACGATCAGCGGCTCTTCCCGTTTAAGACGTTCGATGTTTTGATCGACCTGCTCCCGTTGACTGCGGGTTTCAATTTGCTGGGTGTTGGCTTCGTAAATGGCCGTACGCAACTCTTGCAGGTTCTTTTCCAGATGATTTATCTGGTTGGCGTATTGTTGGTCCTGGTTCTTCAGTTCTTGAATTCTCTCGTGGGCCTCGGCGATACTGTCCTGCAGTTGCCGCAGTTCGCTTTTGCGAGAGATCAGTCCCGCTGCCGCCGTCTGCGGCCCCAGATGCAGTGTCCCGTCCGCTTCCAGCAGATCCCCTTCCAGACTGACCCAGCGATATCCCGGCGGGGCCACTTGCGCCAGCCGGAGAGCCGCGTCAATCGTATCAACCAGGATGGTCTTGCCCAGCAGATGCCACGCCAGGCGTTCGCAGTCGGCGGGATAATGCACCAGATCAATTAGTTTGGCCTGCACCTCCGGATGCTGCGAAAAATCATAACCGTCGCTGAAACGGGGTAGTTGGTCCAGGCAGATAATCTGCACCCTGCCGCGCAATTGCTCCAGGTTCTCACTGTCTTCTAAAACCGCCTGGCTGTGGGCGGCCACCAGATGTTGGGCTCGATCCGCCAAAGCCGCCGCCGCCACGGCGGCATATTTTACTTCCGCCTCCAGCAGTTGGGCTACGATCCCCTTGATATAATAAAAATGATCCGTATCTTCCTGTTTGCCTTGCAGAATCTGCCGCACCCCCACGTCCACCCCCTCCAGTTTGGCCTCCAGATCCGCCAGCAACTGCTGCCGCGAGAGCAACCCGCTGCGGTATTCTTTGGCCGCGGAAAGATCTTCCCCACAGCAGCGCCGCTGTTCGGCAAGCTGTGCCGATTGCTCCCGCCTGGCTTCCAGCTGCTCCTTCGATTCCTCCAGAAGGACCTTGATTTTGTCTAACTTATCCGTCGCCTGGGTGCGAATGCTGAGCAACTGCTGCATCTCAGCTCTAATTTCGCCCCGGCGACCGTGGAGGCGATCCTTCTGACCGGAAAGATTGGTGCGTCTCAGATCCTGGGCGTTGATCTCGTTATGTATCTGGGCCGTACGGCGGACAATGTCGATCAGACCGCTTTTTTCATCTTCCAGTTGGGCCCGGTATTCGGATAACTGTAAGGCGCGCTGCTGACGGGCATTCTGCAGTTGGTCAAGTTGCTGCTGTTTTTCTAATAATTCTTCCTGGGTCCGCTCGATCTGCTGCCGATCGGCGGCATCGGCGGCCTGCAGAGCTTGCTGCTGTTGCCGAAATTCGTCTAACTGCTGACCGCTCTTTTCCAGCTGCTCGCTCAATTCTTCACAGCGACGCCGACCCAGTTCGACCCGGTCCTCTTGATTGCCGATCTGACTGGTGCACTGCAGAAGCTGGTTTTCTAACCGGCGAATCTCTTTCTCGCATTGATTGATCTGATCGTCCAGCCAGCTCAACCGCGCTTGTGTTTGTTCATAAGCCGTCGTTACGCCCAGCAGTTCATCCTGTAATTGGTCATACTGTTGCCGTTGAGCCTGCTCGGAGCTTTGCCGTTTGTAATACTCGGCCAGAAACTGATTCAGACGCAGCTCCTTTAACTTGGCGCTGTACTTTTGGTAGTTGCGGGCCTTGCCCGCCTGATAGCGAATGGAACGCAGGCGTTTTTCCAGCTCGCCCATAATATCGGTGATCCGTAAAACGTTCTGTTCGGTGCGATCCAGTTTACGCAGGGCTTCCCGCTTGCGGGCTTTGTATTTGCTGATCCCGGCCGCCTCCTCGAAAATGGCCCGCCGATCTTCCTTGGACGCCTGCAGAAGAATCTCCACTTTGCCCTGCTCGATAATGGAGTAGGCGTCGGCCCCGATCCCCGTGTCCATGAAAAGTTCGCGAATGTCCTTCAGACGACAGGGCTGGTTATTCAGCAGATATTGGCTCTCGCCGCTGCGATAGAGCTTCCGCGCCACGGTAACCTCGTCCGTATCCATGTTCAACAGACCCTGGGTGTTGGCGAAAACCAGCGTCACCTCCGCGTAGCCCTGGCTCTTGCGGGAGTTGGAGCCGTTAAAAATAACGTCCATCATCTGCCCGCCGCGCAGGCTCTTGGCGCTTTGTTCGCCCAATACCCACTTGACGGCATCGACGATGTTGCTTTTGCCGCAGCCGTTGGGCCCCACGATGATCGTCACTCCCTCGCCGAACTCCAGCTCCGTCTTGTCCGCGAAACTCTTAAATCCGCATAGTATTATCTTCTTCAGTTGCATCGTGCCGTCTCGCCCTCGTCTTCCGTGACCATTAAATAAGGCCGGTTTTTACCAGATATATAATTCCAAAACATCTCGGTTATGTCTTATTCTCCCTTGCCTTTGCCGCCTTCTCTAGCTAACGGATTAGGACCGCCCCCAACCCGGTGCAGCTCAAACCGGGCCGGGATCACTTTCTTTTCGCACAACTCATAAAGAATCCCTACAATCTCTGAAAAGTTCAATCCGCCCGCCCTCGGTCTTTCGTCCAGAATGCTTTTCCACGGCCGAGCCATGGTTTGTATCATATCTTCCACCACAAAGGAACTTCTTAACGACATATATTCATTTCCCCCGGCTAGTCTTCGTGTAATAGTAAGTAGCCTGTCGTCCGCATCGGCGTTTATGAGCACTGCTTCATCTTGCGACTCGAAAAATATATTTTGTCGGCACCGCAAATCCTCGCCGAAAATAATTATACGGGGATCAAGTGCCGCCCAGATGTAAATGATTTTTTCCCCGGAGCTGTCCACTACCTCCAGCCCAAAATCTCTGCTTAGGGCCACGGAACGAATACTTGGATCTCCGGTTTTACGCAGACCTTGGTAGGCCCACAAGCGTATTTGATGGTTTTTGTCATGGATTAATTTGCGCAACGTCGATCGGGATCGCACGTTCGAGGAATTCTCGCTTAACACCTGAATCGCGGGTAATTGAGAAGGATGATTCTCATCTTGAGCCATGGTTATCAGCACGTTAATAGCCTGGGGATCCCCAAGGTTAAGTGCGGTCCGGGCGGCGTAAAATGACACCTCGCCCAAACCTTCTTCCCGGTAAAGAAGCTCTAAATTTCCCAGAGCGGGCCGGCCGATAGCTTCCCATGCCAGTGAGATCGTTTCATAATCTTGGCCGGGTTGACCAGCTAAAATTTGAAGTTCACTCAGTTTGTTATCCAGAAAACCGGGACTGTTCTGCAGAAACAACGCCCACACTAAGGACACAAAATGATTGTAACGGTTGCGATATGAGGGGGGGATGCGCAGATTAACGTATTCCCGGGTGGCTTCGGCGACTTTTGGGCCCTCGGGTTCTTCAAAACGGCTGTTCAAGCGGTTCTGAATCTGTTGGGCGATACGAAAATCCGGCCTTAATAAGGATAATCGTATGGTGCGATCTGCGGTGGATTGCCCTCCGCCTAATACTATACCGCGACGTGGATCAGCCTTTTGACCCGTGACTAATGATAGGGGCAAGGGATTGATAAAAATAGGCCCCGCCGCCCGGGCGGTGGGTTGTCTTGCCAACGGCCGGCCCGTGTACCGGCCCACAACCTGGCGTAGGTCCGTGGGCATGAGCCAGCCCCCCTGGAGAGAGGTCGTTTGTGTCCCCTCCAATACCGTTACTTCTACATTTAAGCGCTCACCTTTGGGCGCCCGGGCGGGTACCGTCCCGATGACTTCAACAACAGCAGTGCTGCTACTGGCAATGATTTGTTCGGCCGTAAGTTGACGGTAAATGTTCGGCAGATAGCCCCGGTCTCTTAAACTGCGCAGCTGTTTTACCAGATAGCTTTTAATGGTAGGCGGGCACTCACTAGAGCCCGTCCCTGAAAGTCCCAATACCAGTGAGTACGCCTGCACTCGAACCGGGTTATCCGGAAATAATTCGCAGTACGAACCCACCGTGCCTCGAAATGTCGGGGGCACATCCGGATGTTCTGAAGGAGGCGGCGCCTGGGTGCCACAGCCGTAAATTACTGCAAAAAAAAGACTTATAAATATGTAACGCTTCATTTTTCACCTTTGCCCTAGATAGATTTCATCTACCGGGCGCCTGCTTGGCATTTATCTTATCGGACTTATCAGGTAGGTAGCTTCAACTATATCAAAACCCTTCCGCCCCCCCCCACCGTCAAAGGTCGGTTACAACTATTGAAACTAACCTCTACTTGTGATCAGGTCAATAATATTAAATCACCCCTTTTCCAATTGTTGCCGGATTACCTGACGCATTAGATCACGTGGGGCGCGTTGGCCGGTGAACAATTCAAATTGGGCGGCGGCTTGATTAACGAACATAATCACGCCGTTGATAGTCTTGGCGCCGACGGCTTCAGCTTGTTGTAAAAGCATTGTTTTTAAAGGGTTATAAACCATATCGAAGACTACCATATCTGGTCTGATTAAATCGGAATCGAGAACAAGGGCATCAATATTTGGATGCATACCGATACTGGTGGCGTTGACGACCAATTTTGCTTCCAGTCGGCGTATATTCTTCAAAGGTGCAAATTGACAATTAAACTCCTCCGCCAGCCGTTGAGCCTTTTCCACCGTACGGTTATATATGGTAACATTGACGCCAATATCCGTCAGACCGCCGACTATGGCCCGAGCCGCTCCGCCGGCGCCGATGACGGCAGCGGGTATCCCCTTAAGGTCTGATCGCTCAATACTTAAGGTCGAGGTGATTGCATCTAAGGCCCCGGTGTAATCAGTGTTATACCCTCTTACCCCTTCTTTGGCATCGAACAGTAAAGTATTGACAGCACAAAGTTTATCTGCTAACGGCTCCAGATAACCCTGATTTTCTAACACGTAATCGCGGGCATTTTGCTTGTGGGGGATGGTAATGCTGGTTCCGTGGAAATCCAGCCATTGTCGCCGACGAAGGGCATCCAGGCATTGGCGAAATATATTCCATGGTGGGTCAACAAGCAACGGCACATATAAACCATTGTAATTTATATACTTAAAAGCAGCATTGTGAACCCCGGGGCTTATCGAATGGGCTATCGGATAACCGATTACTCCAAAAACCGAAGTCTCATTGTTGATATCTTCCCAGCGATAAACATTTTTCATTTGTTCTATAGTAAGCTGACCGGGCGCCGACTCTGCACTATCTTTTAGACTGGCGAAGGACAAAAATGCACCTAACTTCTTGGCTAACAAGCGGCTAATGACTCCTGCCTCACCCATTGCCAAGGCAATGATTTGTTGCTCTAAGGCTGATTCTTCGTATATCAGGTCCAGCGCAACCAGGGTATCATTTATGTCAACGGCCATGTAGGCGATCTTACATACTGACGGGTTATTTTTTTTTATGCTTGCCAATCTTTCTCGCAGATCAGCGGGAGTCTTTTTGAAATCGTGGCTGCTGATAATGATTTTTGCCGGAGAGGATTCTGTAATTTTATTAAGGTCAAAGCCCGGTTGTTCTAAACAGGCCCATTCGATATCCAAAAATTGGGTTCCGGCCATAAGTGCATGTTTTAAAAGGTCTTGTCGTTCTTGTTCGCTGCCTTTGAAGCTGCCGCCTTCCCACCGGGGCCGGCAGGCGGCAATAATGGGCAGACCAGTCTGGCGGGCATACCCCACCACCATATCGACGGTATCCGTAGATGGTTTATTAAGGTAATCCAGGCGTAGTTCCAACATTTCCGCCCCGGCAGAGACGGCCTGATCGACAGCCGCTTGCGACTGTTCGGGGTTCTCAACTCTAATTGGCACCGCCAGATACGTCATTGTTTCACCTTAACGTTTGATAACCGGTTTGACCAGAAAAATTGACCACTTTGGTGTTACCTTAGCCAAAGAACCTGGGTTTTGGCATCGGCTTCACGACGTAAAATCTCATAACTCACTATCACGGCATGAGATGCGATTTATTGACATAATGCAAATCTGGCAATAAAATGCAGTTTTGTGGGATTATAAGCCTTCCGCGGCAAAACTTCCCCGGAAGGCCTCTTTTAGGTGGGATATGCGGATACATGAGGAAAATAGCCGTAATATTTTTCATGTGCACCTTGATTGCCAGGATTATGGCCGGAGGGATGGTTTGGGCCCAGGTGGAACCGCGTTCCGTAGCGGCAATGCGAACGGAGACTTTGCTGGTTATTGACGGCAAGCTGGACGAGGCCAGTTGGCAAACGGCAGATATTGCTACAGATTTCACTGATTATAAAACCGACAGATATGCCATTGAACAAACCTTCGTGCGGATTCTCTATGACGATGAATACATTTACGTGGGTTTTGAATGCCTGGAGCCGGAGCCCAATCGGATCCAGGCCACGGAGAGGAAATATGACCGGCCGTTGATGGGCGATGACTGGGTGGGGGTGCAATTTGACACCTTTCACGACCAACGTTCGTATTACAGCTTTATGACCAACACCCTGGCTACGCGCTACGATTCTCGGAGCGGGCTGTTCGGAGGGGGCGGTCGAGGTAGAGCAAGAGGCGGAGGCTTTGACGCTTCCTGGAGTTGCGAATGGAAAGTAGCCTGCACAATGGCAAAAGACCGCTGGTTTGCGGAGATGGCTATTCCCATCGGCAGTATGCATTTTGTCCGCCGGGAGGGAGCGACCTGGGGAGCCAACTTCCAGCGGGGAGAAAAAGGCAGGCAGGAGGAGAGCCGCTGGAGTTATTTTCCCAGCCGCTTGTCTGCGGCGCGGCATTTCGGGGAGATAACCAATTTAAATCTCGCCGAGACCAAGGTCTCCATGCAACCCAAAGTGGAATATTACGTCAGTAATACCAACCGTTTTAACGACGGCACCCAGGAATTTTCCACCGGCGTTGATGTCTCATTAAGGCTTAGTTCCCAGATGATCAGCACTTTTACCATCAATCCGGATTTCGGGCAGGTTGAAGCCGACCCTGATACTATCGAATTACTGGATATCGAGCGTTTCCTGGAAGAGCGCCGGCCCTTTTTTCGGGAGGGCAATGAAATCTTTAATTCCCCGGTTAATATTTATTATTCCCGACGTTTTGCGGATATCGAAGGCGGCGCGAAGATCACCGGCCACGGAAAAAACTGGGTCTTTGGTTTACTGGATATTCAAGGTGAAGTTAATCGCGGCGAGGACTTGCAGAAGGGGAACTACCTGGTTAGCCGCTTCATTCATAACATCGGCGAGAATTCCCATATTGGGATGATCGGGACCAATTCCCAGCGGGAAGACGGCACCAATAGGGTGGGAGGGCTGGATAGTCGAATTTACCTCAATGAAGATACCTCTATTACCGCTCAAATTTTAAGTATGTGCGATTCCGAGGGCATCCGCACCGACGACCATACGGATCACCGTGCCTACGCTTTAGAATCAGCCCTCAGAGGCGGCACCAAACCCTGGTCCTGGAGCATAACCTATCGGGACATCTCCCGGGGTTTCAGGCCCGACCTGAGTTTTATTGAGCGCCGAAATATTCGCGGTCCCAGCACCTGGATCAATTTCCGCAAAGATTACCCCGAAGGACCCGTTAAAAACTTCGGCGCCCGCTCCAGCTTTACTTTATATGAAAATAACGAAGAGGTAACCACCATTCGCGATTTTAATGAAAGTATTGAATTGACTTTGCGTAACGAGCTGGAATTTCAATATGCCCGCGAGGACGAATTTCATTATCCCTACCAGAATCGCGCCCACAAATTTGAAATAGGCTACAATAAGGTGGACCGCTGGAATTCCGTCAGCGGCGGCTACGCCCAAGGCGTGTTTCAAAAGGAGCCTTATGATGAGTTCAGCCTGGACAAGCCCATCAAGATCACCGATCGGCTGACCACCAGCATCCGCGGCAATTATCGACTGTGTCATCCCGATGGCGGCGCCGAGGAAATCTGGCTCTGGCGGTGGGTCACCGAATATTCCTTTTCGGAAAAAGGCCGCCTCAAGCTGACCGCGGAGGATACCTCCGAAAAACGAAACAATCTGACCCTGCTTTTTTCCTGGCCCGTCCGGCAAAACATCGATTTTTATTTCCTGTTCAACGACTACCAGACCGACGGCGTCAATGAATGCGGCGCCTTTGCCAAAGTGGTTTACCGCTTCTAAATTCTAAACGCGGCGGAAAAACGCCCGCCCAAATTTTACCTTGCAATCGGTATAAAATCGAATATACTCATCCATGACGAATCGTAAATATTGATTTATCGGGGGAGGATTTTGAGGAGAAAATGTTTGTTTAAAATGTTTATGCCTGGAAAGAAAGGATATAAAATGAAAACGGAAAAGAGAATTACTCTGTTAATGACGCTAGCCCTTCTTTTACTTGCTCCGTTCGTCTGCGCCGGCGAACAGAACGCCGCCTACTTTCCCGATATCCTGGGCTACAAAACCCTAAAATGCGACTTGCACATGCACACTGTTTTTTCCGACGGCAACGTTTGGCCTACCGTCCGTGTCGATGAGGCGGCTCGGGAAGGCCTCGACCTCATCGTCATCACCGACCACATCGAATATCAACCGCATCGCCGCGATGTCCCCACCAATCACCACCGCCCCTTTGAAATCGCCGCTCCCCGCGCCGAAAAAAGAAATATCCTGCTGCCTCTCGGCGCCGAAATCACCCGCGATACGCCCCCCGGTCATTTCAACGCCCTGTTCCTGTACGATATTAACCTGTTGGATGAGCCCAATTTCGTCGATGCCATCATGGCCGCTAATGACCAGGGCGCCTTTGTCACGTGGAATCACCCCGGCTGGAAAGGACCCGAACTGACCCGCTGGTTCAATGTCCATCATTTAATATACAACAAAAAGTGGCTGCACGGCGTCGAAGTCTGCAACGGCGGCAGTTATTACCCCGAAGCCCACCTGTGGTGCTTAGATAAAAACCTCACCATGGTCGGCGTCTCCGATATTCATGAACCTTCCCTGCTGCGCCGAACCACGCCCGAAAGTCACCGGACCATGACGCTGGTTTTCGCCCAGGATAGAACCCTGCCCGCCGTCAGGGAAGCCCTCTTCGCCGGCCGAACCCTGGTGTGGTATCGAAATCAGTTAATCGGCAGAAAAAATTATCTCGACGCCATGTTCCGAGCATCGGTTTCAGTTCACCTGACCAATCAAATATCCGCCGATACCGTACGCCTGTCAATCTTAAACAACGCCGCCGTCAATATCGAACTGGAAAGAACCGGTACTCAGGGACCTGAAAAATTAACCCTGCCGGCCCAGGCCGCCGCCTTTATCAATATCAAAATCGACCAAAACCAAAAGCATATTAATCTGCCTTATACCGCCCTAAATTTCCTCTTCGCCCCCGACGAACCCCTGCCGGTTAATTTAATAACCCCTCTCCCCAAAACAATCAAAGATCCTTTATCGACTGATAATAGAAATATTAATTTCTTTGCCGGAAACAGGGTTCACAATTAATGTTTGGAGTCATTTAATATCGCAATAGGGCAAACCATTTGCAGCCTCAAAATAATGTGGTTGGCATCGTAAATCATTATATTTCAAACACATGTCATTTCACCAAAATCATCATTTAACAGCACATCGGGTTGAAGTTTTGGCGTGGATCCTGTCACTCGATTCCCTCTCCTTTTTTTAATTGCAATTGCTCTGTGGCTTTGTGCCTTTCTTCTCAAAATTCATTGAAAATTGAAAATTCAATATTCAAAATTAAAATCTCCCCTAATCTTACCTGTCTTACCCATCTTAACATGCCGTTTACGCAAAAAAATCGTAATTTCTCGTCAAAAACCTGTCAATTCACCCCCCAAAACCATGCAAAAGCTGGTAAATAGCCATGTATATTTTGCAAAAATCCTGTATAATTCGCAAAAATCCTGTATATTTACCTCTCATTCCTCGCCGTGCAGCTTCTCCCACCGCTCCACCGCCTCCGGCCGGCGCAAATAAATCGGCGTCAACTCCCCCGCCGGGGTAAATAACCCCGCCTCCGCCCGTAACCATCCGCACCGCAATACGTTAGCCGCATCCGGCTCCCAGTATTCCTCCCCCAGCCAAAAAACACCCTCCCCCTTCAATTTCTCTCCGTGAAATCGTAAACCATCCCCTAACAAGTAGATAGGACGCTGCACCCGCTCTAACACCTCCTCCGCCCTCATCACCTGCGGCTCCAGCAAACAACGATAACCCGGTACCAAACCCCTCGTATCCAACTCCTCTTGTCTCTTGCCCTCGAAGATCCGCTTGTATAAACATACATATACCCCTTTTCGCTTGGCATCTATAACCACCGCCGCATAAGGAACTTGCGAATCCTTGCCCTCCGCGTTCAACACCCGCACATCCGTACTCGGCACCGCCACAATCTTAACCGATCCGGCAAAAGACATCGCCTTGGCACATGTCACCGCAATACGTATCCCCGTAAAACTGCCCGGCCCCGCCGAAACATATAAATGATTGATATCAATAGGCTTCCATCCTTGAATACGCGTCAATTCATCCATAACCACCAGTAATTCCCCCGCATGCTGCTGATCCGCCGAAAACCTCCGCCGCGACAATAACTTACCTCCCTCCGCCAACGCCACACTCCCTGCCCCCGACGAGGTTTCCAGCGCCATTATTCTCACGGTTTTTCTCATCTTAGTCTAATTATATTAATAATTTACAACAATCTCATTAACCGGTAATAATCCTCTTGTGAAGATTATTTACATTTAACGGCAACTGTCAAACTGATTGCATAAACGGTAACTCCCAAAACTCAAGCCGATATGTAAATCACTTAATTAAGCATACTTACGTGAATCGAGCCCTGGCCGCCGCTAAATTACAAACACCATGCTTGATTTCAGGCGGCCAAAATTATAAATTTGCAATATTAGAATGGAAACCGTAAAATTTTTATTTGCAAATTAAACATAAATGTCATAAACTGAAATACGGAGAGCATTGGGAACGTAATATAGCTTGCCCACGCACCAGCCAAAAGAGCATCACGAAAAAACGAAACGGGGAACTTCCAAAATTAGGCGGTTTGAGACATACGCCTGCGGTTTTTTGGTAAAGGGACTGCCAAACCAAAAAAATCATTAAAGGAGATTTACCATGAAGAGGCGAAATCGACTTAATAATTGTGTTCGGTATGGTATCTGTTATCCGGGTGGTTGGAATCTGGTAACGATCATGGTTTTGGGATTTATCTTATTGCTGGCCCCCACAGGTAGTATGTCTTTAGCGGCCAAACATCTACCGTCAGCCCAGGAAGCTTTCAGCGGCCAGGAGGCGATAGCGGCTCAGCAAAAGAAAGCTGACGAGTTTATTGATCTAGCCTCGGCCCAGCTCAATCGGCGCCAGTACCAGGATTGCCTGGAGACCATCAGCCGGTGCCGGGAACTTGAGGGCATACTCAGCAGCTCCCAGAAACAACGTCTGGACCGGTATGCCCAGGAGGCGGAGAACGGCCTCGACATCTTAAACAGGGCCAACCAGGCGCTTAATACGGGTATAGAACACCTGCAGGCGAATCGTTTAATGGAGGCGAAAAAGCAGTTTGACACGGCCATGGCCTTACGAAAAAATCTGCCCGCCGACACGGTGGGGCAAATTGAGGCGCAATTAGACGCCATAAAATCCCTGCAGAAAGAACAGAAAGAACAGATCAAGGACCTGTTTAAGCAGAGCGTCAAGCATTACAAACAAGGAAGCCTCGCCGAAGCAAAAAGCGGATTTGAGACGATCCAGCAAAGCGGTATAGAGCTGAACTGGTTCGATAGGGGTATGGACCTGGTATCGGTTGACGGCTACCTGGATAAGATTGCCAAGAAATTGGCCCAGGAGCCGCAACTGGCCCAACCGGCGGGAACCGCCCCTGAAAAAGGGCAGCCGCCGACAACCGCGCCGCGGACCGGCCAGACTATCGCCCAAGAAGAGCCGACTCGAGCGGCGGCAGCGGCGGAACAAGCTGCCCCGGTAAAAACCCGGCAGAGCACGATTCCGCCGGCGACGGTCCAGAAGCCGACGCGGCCGGCAGCGGCAGATGATAAGAATCCCCCCAGCATCCTGGA
>Ga0111186_1002_pt1 | contig 42511 bp, 34 predicted proteins | sample DeeMarSWOR324_28_FD_80243 | JGI IMG/M metagenome (GOLD analysis project Ga0111186, IMG submission 80243) | Phycisphaerae bacterium SM23_30 | reverse complement strand
TATGAATCTGCAGTTTACATTTTAGATAAAATCAAAAACAATTTAAATTTAGATAAAGAAGAAAAACATTTTCTTGTGAAATCCCTGAGCAGTTGGATTTTTCAACTAGGCATTCAGCAGCAAAAAATCGGATGTGAACGAGAGGCCCGGGCTAACTTTATTAAATCATTAAGTATCAATCGTTCCTGGAAGTCCCTAATAAGGTATTTACTTACTTTGTTCCCTGAAATGGCAGGTATTATGTTATATGAGAAGTGGCGATTTCGAAAAGGGATGGGATTTCATATTTAGATTTTTTTGTTTAGTAATATGATATGGTAAGAGTGAGATTTTCATGGAGATAACTTTTATCTTACCGGGGCGAGGTTTTAGCGGAGGCGTTCGGGTGACGGTGTGCATGGCGTCGGAGTTGATAAGGAGGGGGCATGACGTAAAGATTTTATACAAGAAGGGGGATTCGAGCTTGCGTGCCTGGTTGTGGTTTTTCAAGACGAAATTGGGTTTAGTGCCCAGAGACTGGGTAGCCCAGTTTGAGGGGGAAAGTGGTTCTTTCAGGAGGCTTGCGCCAGAGATTCTGGGCCGAAGAGATTTGGTAATATCTGTTGGTCCCGACTGTGTAGAGGAGATGATGAAGCTTCCCAGCGATTGTGGTTTTAAGCTATTTTATGTTCATGGCTTAACCATGCGGAATTCTCGTTTGCGGGAAGCGGCTTGGCATACAAAAGTTTCCAAGATTGCCGTTTCAAATTATGTTTATCAAGAAATGTTAAATTCGGGAGTTGACGATGTGATTGCGGTGGTGCCGAACGGTATCGACACCTCTGAATATTTTCCGGACGGTCCGGAAATAGCCAGGAACAGTGTCGGCACAGCATACTCAACTCATCCGGCAAAGGATCATAAGAGTATTCTGGCCATATTTGCCAGATTGCATGAACTTTGCCCTGATCTTTCTCTTGTATGTTTCGGTAGCGGTCCAAGGCCTTCTGAGATGCTTCCGGGAGTTATTTATAAACGGCTACCCACGGTGGCGAAGGCGCGTAAAATATATTCACGTTGTGCGGTGTGGTTTTTAGCCAGTCTGAGCGAAGGTTTTCCTGCCCCGCCTTTGGAAGCCATGGCCTGCGGTTGTGCCGTGGTCACAACTGATTGCGGTGGACCGAATGACTATATAAAGTCGGGTTTTAACGGGATTGTTGTCGAGAAAAAAAATCCCGTCAAGATGGTACAAGAAATCATTAATATATTAGATGATGACGCCAGCCGAAAAAAGCTTGTTGAAAATGGTTTGAGAACTGTAAGAGAGATGACCTGGTCATGCGCGGCGGGGAAGATGGAAGAGACACTGGAGAAAATAATATCCGGTCAATTGGGGGAATTAGTTATTTCCTAATGAGATTAGACAGGGATTGGGATACGACATGAAATGCTCCGGTGATATGATGGCTTTTAGAGTAGATGAGAACTTATCCGAAACCGAGGTGGTGAATAATACGCAACGACGGAGGGAATTTCAGACTCGGACCGTTATTACGGAAGAGAGCGGCGAGAAGATGGTCTACAAATGTGCCGCCGGTTTAGAGTCGCGACCATTTATTGAATTGATTGTAGAAAGGGAGGAGAGAAATATTGATTATCTTGAAGGGCAGTTTGAGGTTTTGAGGGGCTGTTTGCAAGGTGATCGGATCAAGTATGCATATTTGGGCGGTCGATCTCTTAAGGACATGATTATTGAGCATATGAAAGAAGGCCATCATGATGCTGCTTGCGAGTTATTGAAGGAATATGTTAAAAGAATAAATTCGTTAGGGCGTATCAACGCTGTTCCAGAGGTTTTTCTTTGTGATATTGTAAATGATTCCGCCAATGAATTTGCCGCAATAGATTGTCTGGAGCGGGGTGTTCTGGATTTAATTTGTAAGAATATTCTAATTAGCGGTGGTCATTGGATCGTGATCGACAACGAGTGGTCATTTGATTTTCCGGTTCCGGTTAGGTTTCTATTGTTTCGCGCCATACGAGAGATAATTTTCACCGAGCAGGTCGCTATTCGCAGGGCAGCAAATAAAGCTCATCCGGTGACGGGGTTGTTTGCCGGGAGATGGTATAAGTTCTATGTGCCCATCGAATGGTTAGAATATCTGATAGAGGGAGAAATTGGTTTGGAAAGATTGATTCGTTGGGAAGTTGGTTTTCAGCGGTATGTAAACGGTCCGAGTTATGCTTCACATCTACGAGCGGTAAAAAAACCCCGGATACGTCGTCAATTTTTCCTCATGTAGCAATTATATAGTGGGAAATTTTTATACATGCAAGCGTTAACGCTTGGTATTGCGATTGTAGCCAGTGCTTTTATATTTATACTTTCGCCCCTTAGAGGACTGCTGGTATATATAGTGGTATCAGTATGGTATCCGGGCTATTTAACCGTTAAGCTGGGCACGCTCGATTTCAGCGTTCCTCGCATTGTGATTATAGCGATCTATGCCAATATTTTTCTTCACAGCAGGTTAATCAGACAGTTCAGGTTCATATGGCTTGATAAAATTATAATATTATTTTTTGTAGCTCAAGTGGTAGCAGGAATCACGACGACGCCGCTGATGATGCTTTTAGAAAATCGGTCGGGAATGGCTTTTGATGCAGTTCTGCCCTATTTTGCCATACGAATGATCATAACCACCAAACAGCAGTATCTTAATTTATTAAAAGGTGTATTGTTTATATCCGGCTTTGTGGCGATAAGTGGCTTTTACCAGAGCCTAACAGGGCGCAATCCCGTTGGTTTCTTGCAGAAATATCATGCTTGGCAAGATTGGTCAGGATACGGAGAGAACACAGGTTCAGAAAATCTCAGGCTTGGTTTTCACCGAGCCAGGTTTACGTTTTCTAATTCGATTGTTCTTGGTTTATATTTTTCCATGATTGGGCCGATCTGTACGGGTTTGTGGAGCAATGTTAAAAAAAATCGTTGGCTGGTTATAATCGGCCTCTGTTTAATGCCTATTGGTACTTTTTCCTCTGTATCCAGTGGTCCTTTTTTAGCCGCTTTCATAGCTCTGATGTTTTTGGCTTTTTATTACTGGCGGAGATATTGGAGGCCGGTTGTAGTTTTAATTATTGTGATGTTCGGTTTGATAGAAATTATCAGCAATCGGCACTTTTGGGAAGTTATTGATCGATTTACTCTTAGTAGCCAAACGGCATGGTATCGAGCCCAGTTAATTGAAGTAGGTCTTTTTAAAGGGGGCATGTCAGGCCATTGGATAACCGGCTATGGTTTTGAAGATCCTCGTTGGTGTGATCGTATTGATCAACGGGATCATACCGATATGGTTAATCATTATTTGTTGATTTTAGCCAGATTCGGCCTGGTTGGATTAATACCATTTTGTATCATGATTGTGTTGGCTTTCAAAAAGCTAATCGAGGCGAATAGGTTATGTATTTTAGAGGAAGATAAATGGATGATATGGTGTATAGCGGCAAGTCTGACCGGTTTGTTGGTTTCACTATTTGCGGTTTCGTTATCTTTGGAGACCACTAAAATCTTTTACATTATGATGGGATTCTGTGGGGTTATGCCCAGCATTATGAGGAATGGGATAATGGCAAAAAACAGATTAGTGGTGAATAGAGTTGTCGAAAGAAAGGCTAATATTTACCATTAAGCCGACATGCTTTTTTTAACCTATTACTTTATTAGTTTCATGCAAGCTGGAAGGAAGAGCAAGGGCAAACTGAAAATCGAATGTATTGTCTCGTAGTTATTAAAATACGGAGTTTATAGGATTTAGTATCATCGAGATTAATGATTAACATTTAAGGCGTTGAACAGTGAAACTTTTAGAAGTTAAAACTTTAATTTTTAAAAATGTTAAAGTAGTCAGATATGGGCGTTTTTGTGATCATAGAGGGTACTTTACCGAGCATTATAGAAAGAGCGATTTTCAGAATCACCCGGAGCTGGAGTTTATGAAAGGGGCAGATTTTGTCCAGTGCAACGAAAGTCGTTCTAGAAAGGGCGCCGTACGCGGATTGCATTTTCAGTGGAATCCCTATATGGGCAAGCTGGTGCGCACCTTGGTCGGTCGGATGGTGGATATGGTGTTGGATATAAGAAAAGGCTCGTCCACGTTTGGTAAAATTATATGTTACGACATGCCGGCGGATTCTGAAGCTGATTATCATGAGTGGATCTGGATTCCGCCGGGATTTGCACACGGGAATTTTTACCCTCAGGATTCTCTAATTGAGTATTTCTGCACCGGCCAATACAACCCTGATTGTGAAGCCGCCATATCGCCCATGGCTCGAGATATCGACTGGAGCTTGTGTGATGAGAAACTGAAAGTTTTATTTGGCGAAATTGCGCCTTCCAGTCGTTTGATAACCGATAAAGACAGAGAAGGTTTTTCCGTAGAAGGCTGGGGAAATGATGATCGATCGAATAATTTTATTTTTGAACCCTGAACCCTGTCAAGGATTAATAAGAATATATAAATTGCAACGAAAACTTGTCGAATCAACCTTATGGGAGTATTGATATGAAAGGCGTGATTTTAGCGGGCGGATTGGGAACACGGTTGCTGCCCATGACAAAAGTGACTAATAAGCACCTGCTGCCGGTTTATGACAAACCGATGATTTTTTACCCTATACAGAGTTTAGTCAATGCAGGCATTAAGGATATTATGCTGGTTACGGGGGGCAACAGTGCGGGCGATTTTCTGCAGCTTTTAGGCAACGGGCGCGAATTCGGCCTGAAAGAGCTGCACTACACTTATCAGGAAGGAGGCGACGCTGGCATCGCCGATGCTTTAGACCTGGCAGAGGATTTTGCCGACGGCGGAAAAATCGTGGTGATGCTGGGCGACAATATTATCGAGAGAAACATTTGTCGGGCGGTGGCGGATTTCTTCACCCAAAAAGAAGGCGCCAAGGTGATGCTTAAAGAAGTACCCGATCCGCGGCGGTTTGGCGTGGCTGAGATAAAAGATAATCGTATTTTCGCTGTTGAAGAAAAGCCACAAAATCCTAAAACCAATTATGCGGTAATCGGCATATACATGTACGACGCCGAGGTTTTTGAAATTATTAAGACACTTAAGCCGTCGAACCGAGGCGAATTAGAAATTACCGATGTCAACAATGCTTATATTCAACGGGGCGCCATGACATATGAGATTCTGGAGGGATGGTGGACGGACGCAGGCACAGTGGAATCGCTGTACCGAGCGACGCAGTTGGTGGCTCAAAACGGGGCCAATCGGCTGGAGTGAAGGACGACCGGATTTTTCCGGTTATTTATCAAAATGATAACGTAATTTTACAGAAGCGACATGAGTAATAAAACAGCGAGTAAAAAACTATTGGTTACCGGCGGGGCGGGTTTTATTGGCAGTAATTTTATCCATTTGACATTGGCGGAAGAGGCCGATTGGGAAGTGGTTTGTCTGGATAATCTTACCTACGCCGGCAATTTGGCCAATCTGCAGGAGTGCCTGGACCATCCGCGGTTTCGTTTTGTCAAGGGTGACATTGGTGATCCGCCAAAAGTGCAGGAAATACTCAAAGGCGGCATAAAGGTGGTGGTGAACTTTGCCGCCGAAAGTCACGTGGATCGATCCATTCTGGGCTGTCAGGAGTTTATACGCACCAACGTGCAGGGCACCCAGGTGCTGCTGGACGGGGCCCGTGAGAGCCAAGTGGAATTATTTTTGCAGATTTCCACCGACGAAGTCTATGGTTCTTTGGGGCCGGAGGGTAAGTTTACCGAGCAGACACCGCTGGCGCCGAACAGCCCCTATAGCGCTTCCAAGACCGCCGCCGACCTGTTGGTTCGGGCCTATCATCATACTTATCAAATGCCCGTAATCATCACCCGTTGCTCCAATAATTATGGACCGTATCAGTTTCCGGAAAAATTGATTCCCTTGTTTGTAACTAATCTGCTGGCTGATAAGAAAGTGCCGGTGTATGGCGACGGACTTAACGTGCGCGATTGGATCCACGTTATCGATCACTGTCGGGCCGTTTGGACAGTGATTGAAAAAGGCCAGGCGGGGCAGGTTTATAATATCGGTGGGAACAATGAACGAACCAACCTTGAAATCACCAAGATGCTCCTAGAGATTCTGGGTAAGGATGAGTCCATGCTGGAATATGTCACGGATCGACCCGGCCACGACCGACGTTATGCCATCGATGCAAGTAAAATCGAGACGGAACTTGGTTGGCGCCCTCAAATGGATTTCATGGAAGGTTTGCGGCAGACGGTGCAGTGGTATATCAATAACCAGTCCTGGTGGCAGGCAATCAAGACCGGGGCGTACCTAAAATATTACGAACAACAATATGGTATAAAATTTTAAGAAAAACTTATAATAACCATCTCTACCGCTAGGTATAAAATTTTATGCCTTATTCAGGGAATAATTCAGAATTAGATGTTTCCATAATTATCGTTAATTGGAACACCAGAGAAATACTACGTGATTGTTTAAAAAGCATTTGCTCAGAGGCGGGTAAAATAAAGTATGAAATAATTGTAGTTGACAATAGTTCTAACGATGGTTCTGGTGAAATGGTTAAGGCGGAATTTCCGCAGGTGCATCTAATAGAAAATAATGAAAATAGGGGTTTTGCGGTGGCTAACAATCAGGGCATGGCGCGAGCTCAGGGGCGATATGTGTTATTATTAAACAGTGACACAATTATTCTGGATGGGGCTGTGGCTAAGACGGTTGCCTTTGCGGATAAGCATCCGGAGGCAGGGGTGGTGGGCTGTCGGGTTCTCAATCCGGATAAAACCCTGCAGTTAACGTGTTTTCGCTTTCCGAGCATCTTGAACGAGATTTTGGCAAGTCTATATTTAAACAAGCTATTTCCCCAAAATCGATTTTTTGGTCGCTCTCGCATGAGTTGGTGGGATAGGAATGATGTCCGGGAAGTGGATGTGGTTACGGGTTGTTTTATGTTGGTTCCCCGGCAGGCCATCGAGCAGGTGGGGGTAATGGATGAACGATATTTCATTTTTTCAGAGGAGGCGGATTGGTGTTATCGTTTTAAAAAGGCAGGTTGGAAACGACTTTTTACACCTGATGCCGAGATTATTCATCTTCATGGGGCCAGCACTTCTCAGCAAAGACCGCAAATGACCTTGCAATTACGCGGCAGTTGCCTGCAGTATTATAGAAAGCACCGGGGCTATCTTACCTATGCCACGGCGTGTTTTTTGATAGCGATGTTCTTTTTCTTGCGAATACCCTATTGGTTGGGACGGACAATTCTATCAAGAAAAGGACGTAAAAGTCATTGGGAAAGAACGCGTACGTATATAAAAGGCACTATTTATGCCTTGACAGGCGGGCAAGGATCGCTGCGTACGAAATTGTAATAGCGACGAACAGCCCACGCCTTCGGCAGAAAATACTATAAGTATAGAATATATCTCAGGTTATAAAAACTTAGACTTCTGATTTTTAAATGTCTTTATTTCTAAATACTTATCAAAAAATAAGCTACTTTTGATTTTTGCGACCTCAGATTTATTATAAGTATTGTTTGTTTTGTCTGTGCTTTGGCAGAAAAATGCCCTTGCTAATATTGGCATGGCCCGAAATTCCTTTAAAAAGAATTATAAGAGATACAATTGTTATTGAGGCAATGATTATAAGTCCTTGTCAAAAAAGAGTTTGCGATCATTCTTGAAGGAATCTTTATGGACCTTTTGAAAACTGTGCGGGAAATAACAGGTGGATGAAATAACGAATTTTTAAAAAATGAGCATTTTCCCCAGTTTTTCTATTGCCGAATCTTGCAAACACTGTTATCTTAATATTGTAAAATTACAGTAAACTATATTCATGTTTATTGATATAAACGCATATGTCGGCTAATGAGAATAGGAAGGGAGAAAACTCATACACTTTACCTTTCCTAGCTTTATAGTCTTGAGAGTATGTATGTAATAGTTGTGACTAAGAAGTGGTGAGCCGCATATCGCAAGTTAATTGTTGTTTATATTCCGTAACATAAGGGAATATTGTATCAAGGCATTTGTGTTGTGGCGAAAAAGCAACATGGGCTGTAACGTGTTTTAGAAAAAGGAGTTAGAAAAGATAATCGAATCACACGAGTTCTTCAAAGTTGATTTCCAGCAACATTGGCAGAAGATATTAAAATCTTGTCGTCTGGCTTTAAGAAGACTTTTTTTCACAATAGCAGGTTGAAAACAAGATTCAGTCATGCCAAATGGCACTGGGTGCGATTTTAGCCCTGCAAGCATATCCGAAGGCATGATATTTGCAGTAATATTACTATGTTCTAATTAGAGAAGCGAAGGAGATTATTGAATAGGTTTAATATCAAGACATTAAGATAATATCTGGGACCAGAATAGTTAAGAACAGGAGGTGAGAAGATAATTTATCGGAAGTTGCAAGCCTTATGTAGTATATGCTTAAGGTCATGTAAATATATATACAGGATATTGTTGCATTTAATGTTTTTCTGAGAAGATTTTGGAGTGGAGAAAACCGTGGCGCTAGGCGTTCACAAACTATTTTATCGGTTTACGCAGAGGCGGGATGAGCGCCTTTTTGGGGGTATTAAATCAAGCGAAGAGTTACACGCGATAATGAGACGTGAGCGCTGCCGCGTTGACCGAAACTCGCATGCGTTCTCGTTGGCGGTTTTTAAGGTGGGCTCAGTCAGGAATAACGGTTCTCTTGCAGGTTGTTTAGCTGAGGTTCTAAACCAACGAATGCGCGCCACCGATGAGGCAGGTTGGTTTGATTCGGAACACATTGCCGTGGTTTTAGATCATACCTGGGCGAAGGGGGCATGGAAGTTTGCCGCTAGTATTAGCGATATGGTGGCAGCCAAGGCAACACGTCCGGAATTTCGCGTATATACTTATTCATATTCACCATCAGACGATGATGGCGATGATCACGATAGCTTCAGCAATCGGCGGACAGACGATCATTTCCGTTTTGGATCAACAGAGAAATATGCTGGTCGTACTTCGTCAGTCGTTGTTTCCGGCGAACAAGGGATCGGTTCTGAGATGCGATCCGGTGATTCTTTGATAAGGAAAGAGTTTCACAACCCTGCGGAGAGATTAGAACCCTTTTTAGTTCGGCGCATGCCGGCATATAAACGGATTACTGATATTATAGGCTCCCTACTTGGGATTATAATTTTATCTCCCTTTTTTGCTATTATTGCCCTTTTAATACAATTGGTTTCGCCGGGTCCGGTTTTCTTTAAGCAAGAGAGAATGGGATACTTGGGTAAAAGATTTAAGATGTGGAAATTCCGGACAATGAAAGTAGGCGCTGATCAAGAACAGCATCAGAGATATTTAGCAGATCTGATCAAAAGCGGCGCCGAGGGATCCGCCGATAGCGGCAAATCCATGAAAAAGCTTGAGAATGATTCAAGGATTATACCATTGGGCAATTTCATGCGGAAAACTGCTATTGATGAGCTACCGCAGTTATTTAATGTTCTTAGGGGCGATATGAGTCTGATAGGTCCTCGACCACCCATACCTTACGAAGTAAAAGAATATCATCGTTGGCACTATGGACGTTTTGATACCGTGCCGGGCATGACCGGACTTTGGCAGGTAAGCGGTAAAAATAGAACCACATTTAAGGAAATGGTACGTTTTGATATTACTTATGCACGGGGAATGTCCTGGCGGTTGGATGCTAGAATATTAGCGGGCACTATCCCTGCGATTGTCACACAAATCAAAGATACGCTGTAAAATTATTTATACAGAGTACAATTTAGGGGCATTTCGATTATAAGGAAGGAGAGTTTTTGTGTTGGGAGAATTAAATATTGGATTGATCGGGTGCGGATATTGGGGGCCCAATCTTATTCGCAACTTCCGTAGTCTTACAGAGTGTCAGGTTAAGACGGTATGTGATGTGGATCAGGATCGGCTCAGACATATGAAGAAGCTGTATCCTGAAATCGTAACTACCAACCAGGAAGATGATATTTTCAATGATACAGCTATTGATGCGGTGGCTATTGTCACGCCGGTCAGTCTGCATTATAAATTGGCTATGAAAAGTATGAAGGCTGGTAAGCATACTTTTGTAGAGAAGCCGATGGCCTCGTCTGTAGCCGAATGCAAAGAAATGGTGAAATTATCTCAGAAGCAGAAATTAACCCTGATGGTAGGGCATACTTTTATATATACTTCCGTTGTTAGAAAGATCAAAGAAATTATAGATTCGGGTGAGATTGGTGAGATTTGTTATATCAGTTCTCGGCGTTTGAATCTGGGTTTGTTTCAAAATGATATTAACGTGGCTTGGGATCTGGCGCCGCATGATATTTCAATAATTCTTTATCTTTCGAAGCATCCTCCCATATCGGTAAGTTGCCAAGGTAAAGCGCATGTGGCAGAGGGCATAGAAGATGTGACTAATATGTCATTAGATTTTTCCAACGGCAATTTCGCCACTATTCAAAGCAGTTGGCTTGATCCCAATAAGATCAGAGAAATGACAATCGTGGGCACCAAGAAAATGATTGTTTATAACGATATGGAGCCTTTGGAAAAGATTAGAATTTATGATAAGCGGGTGGAGACGCCACCGCATTATGATACTTTTGCCGAGTTTCAGTGTTCTTATCATTATGGGGATACTTATGCACCGTATATTAAGCAGGTGGAGCCTTTGAAGGTGGAATGTCAACATTTTTTGGATTGCATTCGAACCGGAGCCAAACCGGATTCTTCCGGCCGAGAAGGTCTTTTAGTGGTGCAGATACTGGAAGCGTCTTCTCAATCGCTGCGGAACAACGGGATCAAAGTGTCGATTGACATTCTGTCATAAAGGGCAAGCCATAATAGGTATTATATGGAATTATATTGCCCTATCAACATCACTGTCGATTAATATTATTTTATCCAGTAGTTATTCTATACTATAAATTTTATTACTCAAGAAGCTTGGTAGAATGCCCCAAAAGAAGTATGTATTAATAACGGCGGCACGCAACGAAGAAAAGTATATCGAAGAAACTTTGAAATCGGTGACGGCTCAGACTATACTGCCGCAGCATTGGGTTATAGTCAGCGATGGTTCGGTCGATCGAACAGAGGAAATCGTATCGGCATATAAGGAAAAATGCAGTTTTATTAATCTTATTTGCCTAGATTCAAAACGAGAAAGAGACTTTGCGGCAAAAGTATCGGCCATCGAAATAGGTTATAAATCTATCGCAAGTTATGGTTTTGACTTTATAGGAATTTTAGATGCGGATATATCGGTGGAGCCTTCCTATTATGAGCAAATATTGCAGGAATTTGAACGAAATCCGAAATTAGGGGTGGCAGGTGGTGAAGCTTATAATTTAATAGGCAATAAGTTTGCAAGAGTCACTTCTGTTCTGCATCATGTACCTGGTCCTGTACAAATGTTTCAGCGTGCCTGCTTTGATGCGGTAGGTGGTTTTCCTCCTTTGAGGTTTGGAGGGGAGGATACAGCTGCAGAGGTTATGGTGCGCATGAAGGGATGGGTGACAGAATCCTTTCGTGGCATTCCGGTCTACCATCATCGTCAAACAGGAACAGCTACAGGGGGGATATTGCAAGCGAGGTTTAGAGAAGGGAGGATGGATTATTATTTAGGTTATCATCCTTTATTTGCAGTAGCCAAAGCGTTGGCCAGGCTCCTAAGGAAGCCATATTTGATAGGTAGTTTGGTAAGTATGATCGCTTATATCTTGGAATGGTTACGCGGGGGCAAAATTCAATTACCTGATGATTATATCAGCTTTTTACATAAAGAGCAGATGCAGAGAATTAAATTACTATTGCGCCTGGCAAGAAAAAAAATAACCAGGCCATCTTAAAAATCTGTACTATCCGAGAAAAGACCGACGTAATTCTCCGATTGTATTGTCAAGCCCAACAATAATATATGTGGCAAATAGCTTTACTTATTATAGTTATTATTGTGGTGTTTCTTTATTTTGGGTTGGGTGTAGTAGTTAAGTTTTATTTACGTTGGAGATTTCTGGCGGTTATGGCAAGCAGTGAAAGAATATGTTTAACGTTTGATGACGGTCCGGATGATAAAATCACGCCTCAAATATTGGAATTGTTGAGTGAGTATGGCGCCAAAGCGACCTTTTTTGTAGTTGGGGAAAAAGTCGAGCAACATCCGCAACTGGCCCGGAGAATTGTTGAGATGGGCCACGAAATCGGCGAGCACGGCTACCGGCATCTACACCCCTGGAAGAGTAGTCCCTTAAATTCGTCAGCGGAGGTTGTAAAAGCTAGACGCATCATAGATAAGTTGGGAGTGACTAAAAAGCCGATTTTATATCGACCCCCCTACGGCAAACTTAATTTTCTCCTGCTGATTTCTCTTTGGGACCAACGGCGGCAGGTGGTTTTTTGGAATATAGATCCTAAAGATTATCAACAGCAATCAGGTCAAAAAGTGGCTCAATTTGTGATTGATCGATTAGCCCCTGGTAGTGTTATTCTGCTTCATGACGGTAGGACGGGTAATGGTTCGCAAGGATCGGTAACGGTGACAGCGTTGCAGTCGATACTTGAAGAAATTAAACGTCGTGAGTTACACCTGGCTACAGTAAGAGAATTGCTGGAAAAGTCAGCCTGATCCAAATAAAATCTTCAATTACTATTATGACCACTTCCGTCGTATTGATAGTAGATTTGGATATGATTTTGATATAATATTTGTTTTTATAACAAGCTATGATGAGGATAAAATGGATGAAAAAGATAATCCGACGTTAAAAATTACACCTGATGTACAGTTAGGCGAAGGAGTGAAGATTTTTAATTTTGTGAATATGTATGGCTGTCGGGTGGGTGATAATACCAAGATAGGAACCTTTGTGGAGATACAAAAAGGGGCTAAAATCGGCAGGAATTGTAAAATTTCCAGTCATACTTTTATATGTGAAGGCGTGACTATTGAAGATAACATGTTTGTCGGACATAATGTGACGTTTATTAACGACAAGTACAAGCGAGCCACGGCGGCGAATAGCGAACTACAAGCCGAAGATAATTGGGAGTGTGTGCCGACGCTGGTGAAAAAAGGAGCCTCCATCGGTTCCAGCGTGTCACTTCTTTGTGGAGTAACCGTGGGCGAAAATGCGATTGTGGGAGCAGGCAGTGTGGTGACCAAAGATATTGCCCCGAATACTATTGTGGCGGGCAATCCCGCCAAGGTTTTAAGGAAGGTAGTTGAGGAAAAATAATATGAAAGTACCTTTTCTCGATCTCAAAATTCAGTACGAATCAATTAAAGAAGAGATAGCCCAAGCCCTGCAGGAAGTATTGGATAAGACCGCATTTGCTGGAGGCCCTTTTGTCGCTCAATTTGAAAAGGAATTTGCGGCTTTTTGTCAGTGTGAATATGCTGTCGGTGTTTCCAGCGGTACGGCAGCTCTTTGGTTGGCGCTTTTGGGCCTGGAGATAGATCCGGGAGACGAAGTGATTACGGCTGCCAATACGTTTATAGCTACGGCAGAAGCAATCAGTTACTGTGGAGCCCGACCGGTATTTGTCGATGTGGATGATCAGACCTTTAATATGGATCCAGCGTTATTAGAAGCGGCGATTACTAAAAAAACCAAGGCGATAATTCCGGTCCATTTGTACGGCCAGGCGGCGGATATGGATCCCATTATGGAGATTGCCAGGGCCCACAAGTTATTGGTGATTGAGGATGCCAGTCAGGCGCATGGAGCGGAATACAAAGGCCAGATCGTCGGGTCGATCGGTGATGCGGGTTGTTATAGTTTTTATCCGGGTAAGAATCTGGGGGCTTATGGAGAGGCGGGGGCCATCGTGACTAATAATGGCGAACTGGCAGAAAAGATACGATCTTTGCGAGATCACGGCCAATTGAAGAAATATTATCATTCTCGGATCGGCTGGAACAGCCGGATGGACGGATTCCAGGGGGCAATTTTAAGTGTTAAGCTTAAGTATCTGCCGAAATGGAACGAAGGGCGTCGAAAAAACGCCCAGATATATAACATGGTCCTTGCTGATATTGATAGACTTGTTTTGCCCCTCGAGGCCGAATATGCCAAACATGTGTATCATATTTACGCTGTGCGTACGAATAACCGTGACCAAATTATCAAATCATTGGCCCAAAAGGATATTTATTGTGGAATTCATTATCCGGTGCCCTTACATCTTCAGGAGGCTTACAGCTTTATGGGTTTAGGCAAAGGAAGTTTTCCGGTAACAGAGAAGTGCGCCGATGAGATTATATCTTTGCCGATGTTTGCCGAATTAAGCCGAGAGCAGATCGAATATGTCGGCGAAGAACTGGGAAACTTGATAGCTGAAAAATGAAACTCCGATTATCTCTCTTGATGAGCAGCAATTAGGAAAATAACAAGAAAATGACACTCTCTGAGCTGGAGAATGTAAACTTCGAACCACTGAATCCCATAAATTATCCAGGCTGGGATAAGCTACTCGAAACTAATTCCGTTGCTTCTTTTTTTCACAGTTCGATTTGGTCTAAAGTACTTGCTGATACTTACAAATACAAACCACTTTACTTTACTACGTTAGTTGACGGTCAAATGCAATGCCTGATACCGATGATGGAAGTTGATAGTATTCTGACCGGTCGTCGGGGCGTTTCTTTACCTTTCTCGGATTATTGTGAGCCGATTATATCCGAACAACATTGTGTGGAGAACGCAGTTGAGAGCTTAGTTAATTTTGGACGAAAAGCTGGTTGGAAGTATTTTGAATTGAGGATTGGGGGGGGATTGCCAGAAGATTGGCCTGTTTATAAAAGTTTTTATGGCCACCGGTTAAGTCTTCTGCAGGATTCGGCAACCATCTTTTCGGGTTTAAAAAGAACCGTCAAACAAAATATTAACAAAGCCCAAAGAAAAGAAGTGCAGGTCGAAGAGGGTAGCTCATTATCGTCCCTCAAAGAGTATTATCGCCTGAATTGTGTAACCAGGAAAAGGCATGGTCTGCCGCCCCAGCCTTTTAGCTTCTTTAAGAGTATATTCGATAATATTATTTCCCAGAAATTGGGATTAGTATTGCTGGCTTATTATAAAAATATCCCCATTGCTGGAGGCATGTTTTTCCAATTCGACGACAAGGTAATTTATAAATACAATGCGTTGGATAAGAAATTTCAAGACTTAAGGCCGAACGATCTGATAACCTGGTGGGCTATAAAGCGGTTTTGTAAGGAAGGATTCAAAAATTTCTCTTTCGGCAGGACAGAGACGAGCAACGAAGGTTTAAGGCGTTTTAAGAAAGGATGGGGCGTGGAGGAAAGTATCATCAGATATTATCGTTACATTTTTTCTCAAGAAAAGTTTGTTGAAGGGCCGGAACGTGAGATATCAAATATTTTTCTTTTTAAAAAGATGCCGATTCCTTTGTTAAAAATGGCCGGAACCCTTCTGTATAAACATATAGGATAGATTTATGATTTACTTATGTGTGGAGTAGTTATGAGTAACGGAGGTAATGATATTAAAGTGACAGCCTACCAAATAGGAAACTATGTTAATGTGCGTTCAGCAGAGAGCATTTCAAAAACTCTCGACTCATTTAATAAGCTGGATGGGTGTCTTTTTATGAAGCAGATGTTTCAGTACTGTGGTCAGAAATATTCGATATTGAAAGTAGTAAAAAACTTTTTTGATGAATATAGATATAAGATGTATAAAACTCGTTCTCCATTGTACATTTTGGACGGCTTGATCTGTGATGGGGATGTTGATGAGCTCGCGCATCGATGCGACCGAAGTTGTTACTTGCTGTGGCATGGAAATTGGCTCGAAAAAGCTTAAGGAAAGATATTTTTTGAGTAATGCATATTAAGCAAAGAATATGATAAGAGTAAGAAAGAAAATAGGCCTGATTCCTCGCTATAATTGGGATTACAAGTTTTCCGACTATGCGAAGGCGTTTAAAGCTGCTCTTAAATCGGATTCAAATAATGAACCAACCTTGGAAAAGATATTTGGTTGGAAACCCCTTTTTACTACTTCAGGAAGGGCTTCCCTGTATGCGATTTTAAAATCTCTTGATCTGGCTAAAGATGCTAAAATAGCAGTTCCATTATATTGCTGCCCGGTAGTCTTTGATGCTGTCCGACAGGCAGATATGACACCGATTTTTATTGATATTAATCCGGATGACTATACCCTGTCAGCATCAGATTTAGAGAAAAAAATTGATTCTGTATCGGCTGTGGTAGTAGTGCACATGTTCGGCCATCCTGTCGATTTTGATGCGATTTCAAGGGTGAGTGGAAATATTCCCATCATCGAGGATTGCGCCCAGTCTTTGCTGAGCAATTACAAAGGGAGATATACCGGTTTTTTGTCGAACGTTTCTTTTTTTTCGTTTCGTTCGGGCAAATATATTTCAGCGGGTGAGGGCAGCGCAATTTTTTCTACAGACCCAAAATTGCTGGAGTCGATAGGTAAGTTAATTGAAAAATTTGATGACTGGACAAATTTTCAACAAATACTGCACTGCACCGGTACCTATATAAAATCGTCGCTTTATAGAAGACCTTGGTATGGTATAGTTGGTTATCCGATCGGCCGGGCACTGGATCGTAAACTCAATCTTACGGCAAAGACCGGTTTCAGGTTTAAAAAAATAGCCGGCTGCGACATTCGACTAATAAATGATAGAATCAAAACTTTCTCCAAAAATATTGAAAAGCAGAGAGTAAACGCCTTTTATTTTTTTAAAAAGATTCGCTTGCCGGATGTTTTTTTACCAAAGGAAAAAAAAGATTGTTGGAGCAATTACTTCCAGTTTGCACTCAGGTTTAATAACCGAGAACAAAGAAACCATATGGCCGATCATCTTCTAAAATGCGGTATTGATACGGCAAAATATCTTGATGATATTGTGGAGACCGCCCAGGAGTATTATAATTATAAGGGCGATTGCCCCAAAACGGAAGAAAGCTCCAAAAAGGTTCTAATCATCCCGAATCATTATACCCTTTCTCAAAAAGATTTGGACTATATTATCGATTGTCTCAATGCCGCATCAATGTCTAATAACTCTTTTATTTCCTGAGTTGCACATATATGTAAGGAGCACGATTAATGTGTCAAGTAGAATGCGTTTCTGATCTGGGTCAAAAATTGTCCCCAATAAATAGTATTTTACAAATACGGGTGAAAATTCTGCGCAAAACTAAGAGAAACGCCATATACTTAAAAAACAGGATTATGAGAATATTCAAACCAAAAAGACAAACAGGCACGCTTATCGAGAAGACGACGTGCGATATTCGTTCGGGCGATTTGGTGAGGGTGCGGTCTAAGGATGAAATAAAAAACATGCTTGATGATCGAGAGAAGTACCGGGGGTGCTTGTTCATCGATGAGATGTATGAACACTGTGGAAATACATATATAGTTTTGAAAGTTATTGATTACTTTTTTGACGAAGCTCGCCAAAAAATATGTAGGTGCCGAAATACGGTGATCCTTGAGGGGGTGCTCTGCAGCGGCCGACAGCGACTCTATAAGGTCAGTTGTGATCGAAATTGTTTCTTCTTCTGGCATACCTCATGGCTGGAAAAAATTAAGAAAGAAGCATAGTTGGATGAGATTTACATATAATCTCTTTTTAAGTGGTGCCGTTGGTGAGTTGAAGTATCTTTCATCGTGGGAGTTTGTGGGAATTTAGTGTTGACGATCTCATTTACAGAGCCCGGCTGTAATTTATGTCAATCTCAAGATATAAAAGTAATTGTTCGGGCCGGTAAATATTCTGACGGCAGACCCGGTGATATTGTCCGTTGCAGCCACTGCGGCTTGATCTACCGTTATCTTCAATATCGAAAGGTTTCACGGAAAGATCACCATAGTGCAATCCACTCGTCCTATCCGGCAGACTTAACCAACCAGAGAAAGAAGTTGTTTAAGCGTTATGGTGAAGCTGTTTCTCTTTTTCGCAAGTATAATCGTATTTTAGATGTCGGTTCAGGACACGGCTACTTCCTCGGCCTCTGCCGTGAACAAGGCTGGAAGGTTTTCGGAGTTGAGTTAAATCCGGAACTGGCGCAGTTTGCTAAAAGTAAATTTGACATAGATGTATTTAAGGGAAGTTTTGAGCAAGCTCGATATTCGAAAAATTATTTTGATGTTGTAACCCTATGGAATGTTCTGGAGCATCTGGAAAATCCGTACGTCGCTTTAAGGAAAGCCTACGAAAATTTAAGGCCTGGCGGGGCGATATTTTTAAAATTTACCAACGCCAACTTACATATATTATTACGTAAAGTTTTTTATTGGCTTAGTATTTTCTGGAGAGGGATAAAACGTTTTGATGATTCTTGTATAGGGATGTATGCCTTTAATCGTTTTACGATAACGCAATATCTTGTAAAGATGGGTTTCCAGGAAATTCTAATTGATAACGCTAGACCCAAAGGTCTTTGTCGTGACTTGTTGGACTCGAAATTAAAGGCAATCATTGCCCTGACGATATTGCCTTTGGCTATCGTGGCGGAGGTAGTAACAGGTGATAGAAACTTATTTGTTACTTCTCTTTTAGTAAGAGCAATCAAACCGTAAGTATGAAATTATAATATCAATTAATATCATGTGTATTTTGGGAAAAAACAGCATCTATTAAATATTCTATTATTGCATATGTGTCTGGACGTTAGCAAAATCAGGGAAGGATATTAAAAACATGAATGTATGCATGGTGGCATATTCATATTACCAAACCGATCATCGGATTATAAATTATGCGGAATCCTTGGTAGAACGTGGATGCCGAGTAGATTTTATAGGTCTTAAAAAAGCGACAAAAACTAAGAGATTTATGCGACTAAAAGGAGTTGATTTGTATAGCATTCAAAGTAGAAACCATAACGAACAGAGTATCTTTAGTTATTTATATAAGATGATGACATTTTTCCTTATAGGCTGTTTATTCCTTTTATGGCAGCATTTAAGACGGTCTTATAGAATCATTCATATTCACAATGTTCCCGATTGGCTTGTGTTTATGGCCTTTTTACCAAAGCTGCTAGGAGCTAAAGTTATTCTGGATATACACGATATTTTTCCAGAATTTTATTGCCAAAAGTTTAATAAAAGCAGTGATTCTTTTCTGGCTCAATTAGCGCTGAAAGTTGAGAAGTTATCGGTGTCTTTTGCGGATTACGTAATTGTGGCTAACGATCTGTGGGTAAAAAAGCTTCGGTCACGTTCAAAAAAGTCGCCTCATAAATTTTGTGCTATCTTAAATTATCCGAGATGGGAATTGATAAAAAAGTCGGTGCCGCACACGACCAAAAAATATTTTACGATTGTCTATCCCGGTACTATCTCTCATCTTCATGGTGTTGATATCGCCATAAAAGCCATGCCGTTAGTTACAAAAAAAATCCCTCAAGCACGACTGCATATATATGGCCTGGCAGGAAACGCAGATTACTATCAGGAACTTCATGCATTGATAGAAAAATTAAATCTGAACGGCAAGGTGGAATTGTTCGAGCCAGTGCATCATGAAGAGCTTGCGAAGATTTATGAAAATGCCTATATAGGCGTGGTACCCAAGCGTAACGGTATTTTTTCTTCCGAGGCGTTCAGCACCAAGATATTTGACTTTATGGCGGCGGGACTGCCGGTGGTGGCGTCAAGAACCAAAATCGACCTTCATTATTTTGATGATTCAATGATCATGTTTTTTGAGCCGGAAAATCATATGGATTTAGCCAAGTGTATTGTCAATCTTTATAAAGATAAAAAAACCAGAGAATCCTTGGTAAAACAGTCGCGGCAATTTCTGGCTCAAAATAATTGGTCTGTCCGAAAAAAAGAATATTATCGCATCGTCGATCAACTTGCAGGTTAGTTGTTAATTATTTGTTCGTTTTTTAAGATCGCTTCAAATCGATTTAAAAGCATTGGATAGAAATAGTGAGGAATTGGATTTATTATAATCTCAAATCATATATTCCGAAGCGGTTTTTGATTGCCATACGACAAGTAGTCGCTCAACAGAAGCGATCCCGTTTTCGCGCTGTTTGGCCGATTTATGAAAAAGCCGCGGCCACGCCTTTGGGGTGGACCGGCTGGCCCAAGGGAAAAAAATTCGCCCTGGTTCTCACCCATGACGTAGAGACCGCCAAAGGTCAGGAACGGTGCTTGAAATTAATGCAATTAGAAAAGCGCCTGGGCTTTTGTTCCAGTTTTAATTTCACGCCGGAGCGTTATGCCATTTTGCCTGATGTTATTAAGCAAATACAGGCAAACGATTTTGAAGTAGGCATCCATGGCCTGAAACATGATGGCAGGCTTTTTCAATCCCTGAAAATATTTTGCCAACGGGTACCAGACATCAATCAATATCTGAAGAAATACCATGCGGTGGGATTTCGCTCACCTGCTATGCATCATAATCTCAAATGGATTCATCAGTTGGATATTGAGTACGATGCTTCTACTACTGATACCGATCCTTTCGAGCCTCAATCTTGTGGCGTAAGTTCCATATTTCCTTTTTTAGTGACCGATCAAAACTCGGGAAATAGTTATGTGGAATTACCCTACACGCTGGCTCAAGATTTCTCGTTATTTGTCCTTTTGGGGGAGAATAACATTGACGTATGGAAAGCTAAACTGGACTGGATCGCAGCACACGGCGGGATGGCCCTCTTGATTACCCATCCTGATTATATGAATATGGGACCGAGCCCTTTGGTTTTTAATGAATACCCGGTTAGGTTTTATGAAGAATTACTCACCTACATTAAGGATAAATATAAGGGAGATTATTGGTATGTGTTGCCTCGGGAAATGGCGCGATTTTGGCGTCGAACTTCTGAGAAAATGAGCGGTAAAGGTGAATGGAAATGTTATGATACCAAACTTCTCTGTCGTTCCTGTCGGTTAACATTAGATGGGAGTTCCCGATCATCCACCAGGCTTTCGAAACGTGTGGTAAGTGACCGCCGAAAAGGTATTCAGTTATCTGTAGGTCAAAGTCGGGCGGTAAAATGCCCTATGAAAGTATGTATGGTGGCTTACACATTTTACGAACTCGATAACCGTGTAAAGAGATATGCCGAAGCTCTGACTCAACACGGAAACCAAGTGGATGTTATCGCCTTGAGGCAACCGGGCCAGCCCCGCCGCGAAACCATCAAAGGGGTGAACATTTACCGAATTCAAAAAAGGATTATTGACGAACAAGCTAAATCAACATATTTGTACAAGTTGATGCGTTTCTTAGTCGGTTCAGCCGCTTATCTGGGAGTCAAGCACTGGAAAAATCGTTACGACGTTATCCATATGCATTCGATACCTGATTTTGAAGTGTTCGCCGCTTTGTTACCCAAATGGATGGGAGCGAAAGTTATATTGGATATTCATGATATCGTTCCCGAGTTTTATGCCTGTAAGTTTGGAGTTTCCCAAAATTCCTTTTTTTACAAGTGTTTGGTTTTGTTGGAAAAGGCTTCTATCGCCTTTTCACATCATGTTATTATCGCCAACGATCTTTGGCGGCAGGTGCTGGTGTCCCGTTCCGTTCGGGAGGAAAAATGTAAGGTCTTTCTTAATTATCCTGATCAGAATATTTTTTATCGACGGTCGAAAACGTCCAAAAAAGATAAATTCATTATGATGTATCCGGGCACGTTAAATCATCACCAGGGTCTTGATGTGGCCTTGCGAGCTTTGGACCTTATCAAATATCAGGCCCCCCAGTTGGAATTCCATATTTATGGAAACGGACCTCAGCAATTGGATCTTGTAAAACTGGCAAAAGATTTGGCTTTGGAAAATAGGGTGTTTTTCAAGGATTTCTTACCTTTAGAACAAATTGCGGATACTATGGCGCAAGCCGATATTGGAGTAGTGCCCAAGAGAAAAGATTTGTTCGGCAACGAGGCGTTCAGCACCAAAATATTAGAATTCATGTCGCTCGGGGTTCCGGTAGTAGCTGCCGATACCAAGATCGACCAATTTTATTTTAATGATTCGGAGATTCAATTCTTTAGGTCGGGCGATGAAAAAGACCTGGCCCGCTGTCTTCTTTTACTCATCAAAGATGCACCGTTAAGAAAGCGGCTGGTTGAAAATGGATTGAAATTTATCCAAAAAAATTCTTGGGATGTTTATCAGGAAAGATATTTTGACCTGCTGGCCGAATTGTGCAGTGACAAAAAGAACTGAAATAAATGTCTGAGAAGAATTAAATAAATGCTCGGAAAGTATGACGGCTTAACATCAAAAGGCTGATCAAAAATTTGATTATGGATTATATCAATGCTAAGAGGTGTTTTTCAAAGATTTTTACATAGATTGGCTTTTACGGCGCCTGGGGGTTTTCATATTAGAACCTGGCTTCATAAATTACGCGGCGTTCATATGGGTAAAAATGTCTGGATCAGCCGTTGGGTTTATATCGATGAATTGCATCCGGAGGCGGTGACCATTGGGGATAACTCCAGTATCGGACTGCGGACCTCGATCTTTACCCATTTTTATTGGGGTTCTCAAAGATCGAGAGAGTTCGCCGGCCCGGTGTCTATTGAGGAAAATGTTTTTATCGGTCCCCATTGCGTGATACTTCCCAAAGTGCGGATCGGCAGAGGCGCCGTAATCAAGGCCGGAACCGTAGTGACGCGGGATGTACCGCCGGAGACTTTTTGGGGACCGCCCCAGGCTGGACCTTTGGCCCGGATTACCGTACCTCTTACCGCTGAGCATTCGTATGAAGAATTTGTTAGTGGGCTTCGCCCCCTTAGAAAAAAATCGCAAAATCCAACCCCAAAAACATAGAACGTGGCAACAAAGGATTTACACCCGAGAAAGAAGGAGTTTAAAATATGGCTTACCTTGAAGCAGTGCGGTCATTCATCATCGAGAATTTCCTCTTTGGAGATGATGCACAGCTGACTGAGGATACTTCGTTTTTAGAAGACGGGATTGTAGATTCAACGGGTATCCTGGAGTTGGTTGCTTTTCTGGAAGAAACCTATGATATAACCGTTGAGGATGATGAATTAATACCGGAAAACATGGACCGTTTGAATAGTATTGTCCGTTATTTGGAAAAGAAACTGTCTGACGTGTAGGCCTAAAAAGATAAGTAACATTTATTTATTCCCATCCCAATGTATAACGAAAAATTTTAAGATAGAATTGTGTTTAATTTTCATAGTCGAATTAATTTTTTCCATTATATGAGTTGTAATGTATAATTTAAACCATCCTCTCCGGGCGCCGGGCACTATATATCGGGCATACGGCGGTCCTCCTGGTGCAAATTTACAAAAATTAATCGATAGGATGGGTGGTATACAACAATATATTGGTCTTGAGGATGTGGTTATCGTTAAGCCAAATACCCAGTGGTGGAATCAGGGCGCTGCAAATTTGGCGGCGCTGGCGGCCCTTGTGGATTTTATTATGAATCGAACGGGCGGATTTAAAGGTGAGGTGGTATTGGCGGATAACTGTCATCGTGGGGCAGAACCCTGGTTGTCGGAGAATGCCGCCTGGTCGCGCCGTTTCGTACGTAATTCCGATGTGGCTCAGGTTGACAATATGAATGATCTTTCCCGACGCTTGAAAGAAAAATATGGTCCGCAGTTTACCGTCTGTCATTGGCTCGATGTTTGTTATGGAAGCCGCAGGGTCTCCAATCCGGCCGAGGGAAATGGCTATGTTTATTGTGATGGTTCGATGGGAACAACCTTGATATCTTGTGACAACGATGTCGAAGGGGAGCAGCTACGTTCGACGATAATGACGTATCCGATTTTTAAGACCGACCAGGAAACTATGGTTGATTTTAAAAACGGAGTGTGGGAAAGAGATTCCTTTACCGGACAACCTTTAAAATGGGTGAATTTTGCCGCCTTAAATCATCACAGCACTTACTGTGGGGCAACCAGTTCGGTAAAAAACCTTTTTGGCGTGGTTGATTTAAGCGGAGGACCCGATCCGCGTGATGACGGGATTTTAACAGGAGACTATTTTAATTTTCATGCTTTCGCCTTTAATAAATGGCAAAAAGGTCCTGCCCCCGGAGCCATGGGGAAAGCCGTGGGAGTTTTTATGAGTAGTATTCGAAAGCCCGATTTAAATATTACCTCCGCCGAATGGGTGGGCCTCAGTTCCCGAACGGAACCTCCGGTGGTTCAAACACGCGCCGTTCTGGTAAGTGAGGATCCGGTCGCTTTGGATTATCATGCTTTCAAATATTTACTCTATCCCAATTCGAAACTTTCTATCCATAATCCTGATGATATGACAAGCCCTGTTTATTATGATTTGGTAAAGTGCGCTGAAATATCAGGTGGAATCTTAGATGAAAAAATTATAACTGTCGAATCATATTGTTACCGCGATGGCGCTTGGCATAAAGGTCCCGAAGGACCCCTAAAAGCCAAAAAAATATGGGGGACCTCTGGGAAAAATATTTTAAAATACGCCTATTTAAGAATGTTGCATTAACTTATGTGTGGAATTGCCGGTATTTGTCTTTTAAATAACTCCGGCGAGATTTCTTTGGAAGTGTTACGTCGGATGACAGCTGCCCTGCATCATCGCGGGCCGGATGAAGCCGGTATCTATCTGGATCACCAAGTGGGGCTGGGACACGCCCGATTGAGCATTATCGACCTTTCTTCCGGTTGTCAGCCTATTCATAATGAAGATGAAACCCTCTGGATCATTTATAATGGCGAGGTTTACAACTATGTGGAATTAAAACAGGAATTAGTTGAGAAGGGGTACAGTTTCTATACTACCTCTGACACCGAAGTAGTGCTTCAGCTTTACCAAGAGGAAGGTCCTGACTGTCTAGAGCGGTTAAACGGTCAGTTTGCTATGGCTATATGGGATGCAAAAAAGCAGGAACTGTTTCTGGCGCGGGACCGCGTGGGTATTCGGCCTTTGCATTATACAATCCAGAATAATGCCTTGATATTTTCTTCCGAGATCAAATCGATTTTTATGGTCGAGTCTGTGCCGCGAGAAATTGATCCGATCGCCATGGATCAAATATTTACTTTTTGGACCACCCTGCCTGGATACACAATCTTCAAAAATATCCATGAGCTGCCGCCGGGACATTATCTTAAATTATCCAAAGGACAGATTATCGTAAAGAGATACTGGGACTTTCCTCTTTATCCGCGATATGAACATTGGGATTTATCACCCTATGAGTTGAGCGAACAAATCCGGCAGTTATTGCTCGAGGCGGTGCGAATTCGCCTGCGGGCCGATGTGACGGTGGGAAGTTATCTCAGCGGCGGGTTGGATTCCTCGGGAGTGACCTCGCTGATTGTTAACAATTTCAATAGCGAGGCCTGCACTTTCGGCATTCGCTTTGAAGAAGAGGCTTTTGATGAAGGCGACCATCAAAATCGGATGGTATCTTTCCTGAAAGTGAATCACCGGGAAGTTCACGCCCATAATAAAAAAATCGGAAGCGTCTTTCCGGAAGTAGTCTGGCATACGGAAAAACCCCTGTTGAGAACCGCCCCGGTGCCGTTGTTTTTGTTGTCGCGACTGGTACGGGAAAACTCCCTGAAAGTCGTACTCACGGGTGAAGGGGCGGATGAGGTGTTTGGTGGTTATAATATATTCCGGGAAGCGAAGGTGAGACGTTTCTGGGCCAAACAACCCCATTCCGACCGCCGGTCGGCCTTGATTGACACACTTTACCCCTATATATTTAAAAATCCCAGATTGCAGCGCTCCCTGCATTCGTTCTTTTCCCGGGGACTAAATCAGATTGACGACCCTTTCTTTTCTCACCTGATCAGATGGGAAAACACCAGTAATATCAAAAAGTTCTTTTCCCAAGAACTTCAAACCCAAATCGGCGCATATAATGGATATGAGCAGCTCCGCCAGAGTCTGCCCGCGGCATACGATCAGTGGGACGGTTTGAGTCAAGCACAGTATTTGGAAATAGTCCTTTTTTTAAGTAATTATCTGCTTTCGTCACAGGGCGACAGGATGGCGATGGGAAATTCTGTTGAAATTAGACTGCCCTTTTTAGATCCTAACCTGATGGAATTCATGGGGCGAGTTCCTTCCCGGTGGAAAATCCTGGGATTGAATGAAAAGCATATTTTGAAAAAATCCTTTACCCCGCTTTTACCTGAAGAAATCATCCGCCGGGCCAAGCACCCTTATCGAGCGCCGATTAAACATAGCCTCTTAAATGAAAATGCTTGCGCCTATACTAAAGAAATGCTGTCGGAAAGTATGTTAAAAAAAGCGGGATTGTTTAAGGCCGATAAGGTTAATTTGTTGATCAGAAAGATGCTAAAAGTTGACCAATCTCGGGAAATCGATGATATGGCCTTGGTGGGTATTTTGTCCTCTCAACTTGTTTATCAGCAGTTTGTGGCAAACTTTCCCCATCAGTTCCCTCGTGCGATTTCCCTTGATCTTGTCGTAGATCGGCGAAAAACCCGGTCGAGTACGTTAATTAAGTTAAAACGAAAAAACTAAAAGAAATTAAGAATCACAGAAAAAAAAAGTGATCGAATTTGATCCTATATTAGTTCACAATTGGCTTACCCGATCTGCTAATCGCTACCCGGAAAAAACCGCCCTGATCTGTGGCCGAGAGCGCTGGACGTATAAGACCCTTGAATGCCATACGAATCACTTAGCGCTTACTTTAATCAGAATAGGTGTAAAACGCGGCGATAGGGTAGTGATATTATTGGATAACTGTGTGGAAACGGTGATTGCCATGTATGCCATACTTAAGGCGGCGGGGGTATTTGCGATTCTGGCAGGATCAGTCAAAGGTAGTAAATTAGGTTATATTCTGGATAACTCCGGTGCTCGTGTAATCATTACCCACGTAAGCAAAACTCCCGTTATCAAAGATGCTTTGGCTGATGGTAAAAGAAATTGCAAAGTAATTTGGGTGGGGCCAAAAAAAAAGATCCCGGAAATACCATCCCAGGTATATCTAAGTTGGGAAGATGTTTTTCCCCGGGGCACTGATAGCGCAGTTGATTATGAATCGGAAGCGATTGTCGATGGTAAATTGCCACGCAGCATCGATGTGGACTTGGCGGCCTTGATTTATACTTCCGGTTCCACCGGCGAACCCAAGGGAGTAATGTCCACCCATCATAATATGATCTCGGCGGCCCGCAGTATCATTCAATATGTCGAAAATTCAGAAGGTGATATTATTCTTGATGTTTTACCCTTGTCGTTTGATTACGGCCTCTACCAGGTGATTATGGCCTTTATGTTTGGCGGCACCGTGGTGTTGGAAAAGTCGTTTCTTTATTTGCATCACGTTTTAGAACGCATCGCTCTAGAAAAAGTAACGGGTTTTCCCGTTGTTCCTACTATTGTAGCCATGTTGTTGAAGATGAAAGATTTACAAAAATACGACTTTAGCAGTTTGCGTTATATGACCAATACCGGCGCCGCCTTGCCGGTGGAGCATATTCGCCGACTGAGAGAACTGTTTCCCCATGTCAGGATAATTTCTATGTTCGGACTGACCGAATGCAAACGTGTTAGTTACATGCCTCCCGATTATTTAGACGAAAAACCCTCCTCCGTAGGCCGCGCTATGCCCAATTGCGAGGTATTCATCGTCGATACCGAGGGTAATGAAGTAGCGCCCGGTGAAATTGGGGAGCTTATTATTAAAGGCTCAAACGTCATGCAGGGATACTGGCGCGACCCGGAACTGACCGACCGGACCTATAAAAACGGCGATTACCCCAGCAGCAGAGTTTTGTATTCCGGGGATTATTTCCACCGGGATGAGCAGGGGTTTCTTTATTTCGTGGGCCGCAAAGACGACATGATTAAAAGCAAGGGGGAGCGGATAAGTGCCAAGGAAGTGGAGAATACCCTTTGCCATATGGAAGGAGTGGCCGAAGCCGCCGTGGTGGGAGTGCCGGATGAGATTTTTGGCCAGGCAATTAAAGCTTATATTGTATCAACCCCTGATTTCCCATTGACTGAAAATGACGTAATGAAATACTGCACGAAACATATGGAAACCTTTATGGTGCCCAAATACATCGAATTTGTGGAAAACCTGCCCAAAACGGCTCATGGCAAGATAGATAAAAAACAATTAAAAGCATAATTGAATTGAGAAATCATATTTTCAACTGATGATTTAAATATTTGAAAGGATGATAAAGTTACCAAGACACAAAAAAATATCATTGATGCCCAAAACCCGGGCGTTGTAGCTGCAAATAATGATTTAGCTCTATTTGAAGCTTATGAACGTTTTGTTAATCCGTCCTATCCTTCTTTTTTACGTAAATTGGGATTGGATAAAACCGCTGTCAGGGCCGAGGGTGCCACGATAACTGACTCAGACGGTAAAACCTATATCGACTGCACCGGGGGATACGGTATATTTAATTTAGGCCATAATCACTTGGGGATTATCCAGGCCTTGAAGGATCAACTGAGTGAATGTCAACTTTTCACCAAACCTTTGATCACTGAAATTCAGATTAGGGCTGCCGAAGCGCTCGCCGCCATCGCTCCCGGTGATCTAAAATGTTCTGTTATGTACAATAGCGGTTCTGAAGCTATCGACAATGTCCTTAAACTGGTACGGCTTCACAGGGGTCCTAAAAAAATCATAACTGCCCAAAATTCATTTCACGGGCATACTTTCGGGGCCCTGTCCGCCACAGGTATTGCCTCCTTTAAGCGAAGTTTCAAACCTTGGGTGCCGGGATTTGTACACGTTCCTTTTGGCGACGCCGCCGCCCTTGAGCGGGCTGTGGATGCTGAGACAGCGGCGGTCATGCTGGAACCAATCCAACATGAAGCAGGCGTGGTCTTGCCCCCGGATGATTATTTTCACCAGGTGCGGCGTATTTGTAACGAGCATGATCTCATACTAATTTTTGACGAAATTAAGACCGGTTTCGGCAAGACCGGAAAAATGTTCGCCTGTGAGCATTTTGAGGTTTTTCCCGATATTTTAGTGGTGGGTAAGTCTCTTGGAGGCGGTTTAGTCCCTCTGGGTGCTATAATTGCTAAAAGCTCTTTCTGGAAAAGATTCGGCTTAAGCTTCACGATGTCGGCGTCGAGTTTCGCTGGAAATGGGCTGGCCTGCCGGGCGGCTTGGGCAACGATCCATTATATTCAAAAGGATGATTTGTTAAACCATTGTCAAAAAATGGGCACAATCATCATGCCTCGACTTAAAGAGTTAGTTGAAAAATATTCCAATCTTCTAAAATCGGTTGATGGCTTAGGTCTTCTGATAGGTATCAATGCAAAAGATAATAAAATAGCTCTTGAATTGGTGCGCCATATGATTCAACAAGGAATTTTGATTTTAACGGCTTTTGCCAACCCCTCTGCCTTGATGGTGGAGCCTCCTTTAGTTATATCCCTTGAACAAGTTGAAAAGTTTATAAATGCCTTGGCAACAGCTTGTGAAAAGGTAAGTAATCTCAGGCGTTTACCCGAGGATTAATCCGGATTTTATTACGTAAGTTAAGCCGACAACCAAGGAAAATATCATGAAGATATGCAGCCATTGCGTGCTAAATGAACGTTTTCCGGGAATCAAGTTTAACCGGGACGGAATTTGTAACTATTGCAGTTCTGCGAAAAAGAAAAAGCAGCCTCGGATGGGTTGGAATAAATATCAAGAAAAATTTATGCAGTTGATATCGCAATATAAAGCAAAAGGGTGTTACGATTGTCTGGTTGCTTATAGCGGGGGCAAAGACAGCACTTACACCCTTCATCTATTAAAGGACAAATATGATCTAAACCTTTTGACGTTTTCTTTTGATAACGGATTTCAGTCGGATGGGGCGCGACGGAATATTCGAAATGCTTTAAATAATTTTAAAGTCGATCATTGGACTATAACGCCGAATTTTGAAGTGATGAAAAAAATATTTTTGGATGCCGTTGATACGGGCGTTCATATGAACAAGGCCCTGACCAGAGCTTCCAGCATTTGCTCGATTTGTATCACCTTGATAAGGTTTGTCGGATTTCGTCTTGCGGTTGATCTTGAAATACCTCTGGTGGCGTTCGGTATGTCGCCCGGTCAAGCCTCTTTGGCTACCGGTTTGGTCAAAACGAATGCCCGCTTAATCAGGACTATGCAGGAAAGTGTATTTCTACCTTTATGGAATAGGCTCGGTGATTGCGCCAAATCGTTTTTCCTGGAAGAAAGACATTTCCGCAAGACGGAAAAGTTCCCCTATAGCGTAAATCCTCTGGTATTCACGGAATACAAAGAAGAGAAGATATTAAAAATCGCTCGACAGTATGGGTGGGAAAAGCCGGATGATACCGATGCCAACTCGACCAATTGTCTCTTGAATTCCTTCGCCAACCAGGTTCATATAGAACGGTTTGGATTCAATCCCTATGCCTATGAAATAGCGGAGCTCGTTCGTTTAGGATGTATGACAAGAGAAGAAGGCTTACGAAGGCTTAATACAGATCTGCCCCAAGAGCAGATTGATTCGGCGAAAAGAAAACTTGGCCTTGAAACTTCTTAAAAAAAGGCATAAAAGTCGAAAAACTATTCGGATATCTAAGTAGGCAAATTCATATACCAGCAGGAGCGGGAAGGATTTTATATAATGCCTGAAAAATTGAAAAATGCACGATTGTTCAAAAAACAAAAACGCCGAAATAATCAGAAACACCCCGTTAAACATGAACCGAGACCAAACCGGCAAAGATGGTTCGTGATGATCGGTTTACCCCTGGTTTTTTGCGGTTTTCTCTGGTCGTACGGGCCCACGATAACCAACCTCTTGAAAATTTGGATGCGCAGCGACGAGTATTCCAGCGGTCTGTTGGTACCGGTGTTAGCCGTTTACATTGCTTGGTCGCGGCGCGAGCAAATCGCTCAATGTCAAATACGGCCGTCAATGTGGGGAGCATTGCTCTTTTTAGCCGCCCAGGGAATTCGATTTCTGGGATTGTTTCTTATGTACAGCTCGGCCGAACGCCTGTCCTTGGTGCTCAGCATCGCGGCCCTGGTGCTTTTATTGTTTGGGGGGCGGCTTCTCGGTAAAGTAACTACAATTTTACTTTTCTTGTGTTTGATGCTGCCCTTGCCCCGAATGTTAGAGACCCGCATTACTTTGCCCTTACAAACTTGGGCTACGTCGTCCGCCGTTTTTTGCCTGGAAATAATAGGCTACGATGTTATCCAGGAAGGCAATATTATTCACATTGGTTCAACGTCGGTGGCGGTGGCTGAAGCTTGCAACGGCTTGAGAATGGTGACCGCCTTCATTGTTATAACCGGTTTGGTGGCGCTGCTGGTCCGGCGCGCCTGGTGGGAAAAGCTGATACTTTTAATGTCGGCGCTGCCGGTCGGCTTGTTATGCAATACCATCCGGCTGGCGGTCACGGCCATGGCCTTCACCGTACTCGCAGAGGAAACCTGGGGAAAATTATTTCATGATTTTGGCGGATATGCCATGATGCCCCTGGCCTTGGCCCTGGTGGTTTGTGAGCTTTGGGTTTTGAAAAAAATGACTGCTTGCCCCAAAGAACAAGAGCCGCCGGAAAAAGACGGAATATTAATTAGCCCATCAGGTTATGATTTTAACGTCCATATGAGAAAGGAAGTGGAAAACCGTGGATAAACTGGAAAAATATCAACCGCAGGAAATAACCCCTAATATAGATTATCTGGAGGCGGATTCCGCCCCCAAAGATAGCTCCATACTTCACTTGTTTCAGCCGGTCCTCCGCCGCTGGTATTGGGTGCTCGTGATTTTCATATTAGTCTCTGCAGTGGGCGCCCCGATTATCTGGCATGTAAAAAGACCAATCTATACTACTAGCGGAACGATTCATATAAGACCGCTGGTAGCCGACCTTTTAACCGGCGCCCATGAATCAGGCGGAATTTCCAATTATGATATCTACGTGAATACACAGGCCCAAATAATTAGAGACAATAGGGTGCTGCAGAATGTGGCGGATGTGCTTGATGATAATAATACGCTTCTGGGAACTGGAATTGATAGGATATCCGCATTGAAAACCGCCCTTGCAGACGGAACAATTACCATCAAGCATTTGACCAGAACAGAATTTCTTGGCGTTTCCATGACCAGCCGAAAACCCCGCCAGGCGGAACAGATAGTAAACGCCTTTATGAAAGAATATATGAAGGTGGTTGATAATATAGATCTCGGGATGGAGGATCAGGATTTGGCCAACTTAAGGAAGTTAAAACTGGAGTTGGAGAATAAATTGAAAAACCACTTGCAGGAACTGCGGAAAATTAATGAAAAATATGGCGCCGATTCTTTGGAAGGACTCCAAAGAGTGGCGCTGGGAGATATCACTTCGCTGCGTGAACAGTTGAGAAATTTGGAGTTGGTAATATCTGATACTTTAACGCAAATAGAATTACTCTCCGATCCCAATCATCCTATCGATATACCCCCGGATATGTTAAAAAATCGTAGTGATTCCATCAATAATGATCCCTATGTTCGCGAAACAACCGCTATTTTGGTGCAATTACAAATGGAGCTAAGTTCTTATAAACAACGACTAACCCTAAAAAATCCTGAAATTGAAAGAATAACAAAGTCTATAGAAACGTTTGAAAAAGATTTGGAAATATATCGCGCCAAGGCCGGGGAAAAATTTGATGAGGCCATGGTCCGTTTTATGGAGCAAAAGAGGGAAGCGGATTTGACCAAGGCTAAAGTGCAATTGGCTAATTACCAAGCAATGGAATCTGAGTATAGCCGGCGTTTGGTTGAGGAGCTGGAACAAAACAAAGATATGGGAAATGTACAGTTTGAGATCAGGACCAGGCAAGCCGAAATGGCCCGGGATCAAAGCGAATATAATCTGGTCCTTGAAAGAATTGATGATATTGAAATTAAACGACAAAGACCGGCCCGTATTACTATTTCGGACGAGGCTAGTACCGGTCCGCCCGTGACCAAGCGGGAAAAATTGCTGGCGGCTTTGGCGATAGGCGCCCTAGCCTTGGGCATATCCTTTGCCTTACTTATGGGTAAAATCGATAAAACTATATATGACCCCGAAGACATTGAAAGGTGCATCGGGGTACCTATGATCGGTACCACCAGCGATCTGACCCATGTGGAGAAAAAGCTCTTGCTGGAACAGGTGGCCGAAGACTATCAAACGATTCGTGCCAATTTGGGATTGCTCAGCAACGGCAAAATACCCCACAAAATGGTCGTTACCAGCTCCGGTGTACGGGAAGGAAAAAGCACCTTTGCCGTGAACCTGGCCACCAGCCTGGCCCAGGCCGGCAAACGAGTGCTCTTGATTGATGGGGATTTGCGAAAACCTGATATTGAACGGCTGTTAAACCTTCCCCATGACTCCTGGGGGCTTATGGATGTGCTCTACGGACTTAAAAAGTTTGAAGAAACCGTCCGTTCCGTGCCCCTGAGCGGGTTGGATGTCTTGACCGCCGATGGACGAAATCCCGCCGAAGCCGTTGAACTCCTGGAAAAACCGCAAACCGCAGAATGTATAAATAATATCAGCCAAAGATATGATCATGTAATTATTGACACCCCCCCCGTGCTGGCCGTTCCCGACGCTCGGTTGTGGGCTCGAATGGCCGATGCGGTGGTTTTGAGCAGCCTGGCCGGCCAAACTGAAAGTTCCGATCTTAAAGAAACCCTGGATCTCTTGTCCCAGATAAATGTGAAAATCCTGGGTAATGTTTTATGCAATGTTTCCCCTTCCTCCAGCCATTATCGTTACCGCTACGGTTACGGCTATGGTTATGGTCGAAGGCGCGGTGATGGTAATAATGATAAAAGGAAACGTCCTAAGCCAAAAACACTTCTCATATCCGGGCCGGGGTCAAAATAAAGTGGTGTAAATGGCGCAAATGCTTGAATTAGTAAACTTTTGTTTTGCAGCAATTAATTTAACGTAAGAAAAAGGAAAAATATCGTGGCCAAGAGAAGATTTAATTGGAGATTTATCGTCATTTTTTTCGTGGTGATCGTTGGATTGGCAGGGGCCGTTGTTAAACTGGGGAAAATGCAGCGCAACCGCAGAGCCGATCAAGCCTTGATAACCGGTAATCAGGCCTTCGAAGAAGGCCGGTGGGAGCAGGCAACCACCGACCTGGGACGCTATATCGCCCGAAATAAAGAAAAAGATGATATTGAAGTGATCTTTAAATATGCCCGGGCCCATCTCAATATCAGACCTTTCAAAAAGAACAATCTTACTCACGCCATTAACAGTTATCGTGACATACTACGTTTGGATAAGGGCAATGTTAAAGCATCAACAGAGCTTATCTCCATATACATACAAAGTGGTGCCCCGGGCGAAGCCGAAGGCATCGCCCGTAGAGCTCTGGAACTGAACCAGGATCTCCAGATCCAGACTTTACTGGCCATAGCTCTGGCAGCACAACGCAAGTTCGAAGAGGCCCAGGCCGAGCTCCAGGACATCATCGAAAATCATCCGGAACATGTTCTCGCCTATGAAAGATTGAGTCTTCTTATAGAGTCATACCCTGATGAATTCCCCGAGGCCTCCGCCGAGTATTATTTTAACGAAGCGGTAAAAAATAATCCGGATTCGGCCCTCGCTTACATTAACCGCGCCAACTTCTATTTGCGGCGTTTGCAAAAAACTAATAGCCAGGCCGATTTACAACAGGCCGAACTAATGGAGCCGTCGGAATTTGCCACCTTGCGGAAGCTGGCGGAATTATTCAGACGATTGGAGCAATTTGAAAAATCAGAAGAATATCTGGTACGTCTCCGGGAAATGGACCCTTCTAATGGTGACCTTTGGCAAATATGGGCGTCGCTTGTCCGAAACTTGAACGATAAAAGTAAAATGGTGCAGGTGGCCGAGGACGGATTGAAGGAAATGGGCTATCTCCGCTGGGATTTCATGCCCCAGGCCATCGAACTGTTTATCCAGGCTGGCGAACTTGATCGGGCCGCCGATTTGATCAGCCAGGCCCGCCAAAAGGAGGTTATCCCTTCCGCTCAGTTGGAATCTTACCGGGGAAGTATTGCCTATCAGAGAGGTCAAATCTACCCCGCTATCGAACACTGGCGCCAGACTATACAACAAGGCTATGAATCCAATGCCCTGCAATACTCTTTGGCTAATGCTTTTTTTGAAGTGGCGGATTATCAAATGGCCATGAAGTATATGCGCACTCTGGTTTCCCAGCAAGACCAAAACGCCCTGTTTGCATCGACTTATAGCAGAATGTTGTACCAGACCGGAAATTATATTGAAGCTGCCCAATATGCCCAAAACGCCGCTCAGCTTCAACCCGATAATCTTGATGTCCAAATATTTTCTCTCCAGACGCAATTGCATATTCTTAATGCCGTCGAAGACATCCAGCAGGCCCAGGCTCTCGAAACGCAGATAGATAGATTAGCCAAAACTACTGAAGGCGCTCTTCAGGTAAAACTGTTGCAGTTTCAACTCGCCTTCAGGCAAAATAAACTCGACCGGGCCGAAAAAATACTCCTGGATATGAAAGAAAATCATGAGGCAAACCTTCAGATCGCCTTGGCGGAATATGATATATTGTTAGCCCGAAACCAAATCGATCCCGCCATAACTCATTTACAAAAAATTATTGAGCTATTCCCTGACGCTGTTGTTCCAATCCGAACGCTGGCGATTTTATATATGCAGCAGGGCCGAAAAAAAGAAGGCGCCGATGTGATTTACCGTGCCGTCGAACGTATCCGGGATCCTAAAATCCAAAGCGGCCTGGGTTTGTTGCTGGCCGAACTATTCCTTGCCGTTGACGATCCGGATCAATCTTACCAATTCCTTAATAATTTGGCGGAAAAATTCCCCCAGATTATTTCTCTTAAACGGAGATTGCTCCAATACCGCCAGGTAATCGATGATCCCCTCAGAGCCCAGCAGCTGATTGATGAAATTAAAGATATTGAAGGCCCCCAAGGTTGGCAATGGCGCTATGAACAGGCGAAATGGTGGTTTGTTACGGAAAATTTCGAAGATTATTCTACCCAGGCCATTTCCCTGCTGAAAGAAAATCTATTGGCTAATCGCTTCGACCAGGCCAGCTGTCTGCTGCTGGGTTTGGTTTACCAGCGCCAAGAAATATACCAATTAGCCGTGTCAACCTTTCGGGATGCATATGGTCTGGACCCGAAAAATTTGAATGCGATCACTTACTTGGTTACCGCTCTTCATCAGGTTGGAGAATTTGATGAAGCAGGCGAAATCTTAAATCGGGCCGCCCAGGAAAAGTTGTCTTACCCTACCCTTGCCAATTTGCAGGTTGATACTTACCTGGGACAGGGCGAACTGGATCTAGGAGTAGGTATCCTGGAAGGTATAGTGACAAACGATCCGGAAAATCGTGCCACCCGCTTGCGCCTGGCCTCCCTGAAGGTGCAACAAGCAGAATATGACGAAGCCGAAAGAATGCTCAATGACTTGAAAGCCGCTGATCCTAATGCTCTGCAAGTACTGCTGGCCCAAATCGATCTTAATATCAATCGCGGCACTTTGGAAGAAGCATTGACACTCTGCGATCATCTGGTAAATACCCAAAACAATCCCCCCGCCTTTATGGTTCGGGCCCAAACTTATGCCCTGCTGGGGCAACCTCTCCAGGCCCAAAAAGATTTTGCCCAGGCCCAGGCCCTGGCTTCTGATGATATCAATGTGTTGGTCAATGTGTTGGTGAATCTAAGTGACTTTCAAAGTTCCCTGGGGCAAATTGATGAAGCGGTGGCTACCTTAAAAAAAGCCCTGTCCAAGGAACCTGATAATCTGCTGGTTCAAAAACGCGCCATCAACCTTTTTCAAATCCATAGTGATCCCGATATAGTTACCCAGGGCCGAGACCTTCTCCAAAAAGCCCTGCAGGCTCATCCTGATGATGTTGAGCTGCAAATTTATCAGGCTCGTTCCTTACTGACTATCCCTACACGCCTTGCTATCGAACAAGCCGCCAATATCCTCCGGGAAATTACCATTCAAAACCCTAAAATCGCCGAACCGTATCTGGGGCTGATACAAATTGCTTTTCGCAATAATCAGCCCAGGGAGGCCCGGGAATGGGCCTCCAAAGGCTTGATTGCCTTACCCGACCATGAAGACCTGCTTTGGCAAAAGGCTCGTGCCGAGAAAATTATCGATCCTGAGCAAGCTGTCCTAACTCTGGAAAAACTCCATAAACTTAATCCTGATAATGTTACTTTTACCTTAAATCTGGCTGATGCTTACATCTCAACAGAGAATGCCGACTTGGCCCGTGAGTTGCTTAAACAAAAAATGGCCTCTCTTGAGGATCAAAACGAAAAAAGAAGAATGGGTGTCGCCTTGGCTTCGGCTAAATATAAAAGTGGCCTTAAACAAGAAGCCCTTAAGGAATTGGATTTACTTTTTGAAGCCGATCCCAATAATCATTCTGCCCCCTTGACTCAGGCGCGCCTGCTCAAGGACGATCAACAATGGTTGGTAATAAAACAAAAATCCGCTTATTGGTACGAATCTTGCCCGCGCGGCGCCGATTTATTAGCTTCCATTGGCAGTGAGCTGTTTATCCCTGACGATGCCGACGCCGTAAAAAGTGCCGAGGAAATACTGAATTGGATCCTGCAAAAACAGCCTGACCACATCCCTGCTATGCAAAATCTTGCTATGATTTTGCAAACTACCGGACGCAGTGATGAATCTGCCGCCCTTTATCAGAAAATCCTTGCCCTTAATCCGAAAGAAATTATCGCCTTAAATAACTTGGCCTGGCTCCTTTGCGAAAACCAAAGCGATTATCAAAACGCCCTGAAATTGGCCCAGCGGGGACTCCTGGAAAATCCCGACTATCTCGATCTGATAGATACCCGCGGAGTAATTTATTATCGACTGGGGGAATGGGAAACAGCCGCTCGGGACTTTGCCAAATGTGTGGAGTTATACCCTCGAGGTACACCCGCCTTGGCGGGATCTTATTTTCATCTGGGCCGGGTTCAGTACCAATTAAAACAAGAATCAGAAGCACAAAAAAACCTCAAACAAGCCCTGAATCTGCATAATCAATCAGGAGGATTATCACCGGAAGATGCTCAAGAGGCCCAACGCCTCTTAGAGATAATATCAAAGGGAGTTTAATTATGTCACAATTACCGCATCCTTTAGAAAATGAGCAATTCAAAAACGATGATTCCGGTTATCGTCTGCCTCAGGTAGCCTTGATAAGCGAACGACAATGGTCGTATCTTAAAAAAAGATATCTCATGACCGCTCGAGAATTACAAATAGCTCAACTCGTTTGTCAGGGACTGGGTAATGAGAAAATTGCTGGAGAACTGAATATAAAACATGGTACCGTAAAGACCCATCTGCGGAATATCTACCGGAAAACCTGGGTCCATAATAAAATTGCTATGCTCTTACGGTTCGTTGAAGATGCCAACGACCTTTTACCGGCTTCCCCAAGATATCACTCCGGTTGATATATTTCTCCTGCCTTTTTCTTGTGCTCATTTCCTAATATGCGGTTTATGTTGAATTCCTGTCATCTCATTATCACCTCGGCGGGGGCGAACAAACCATAAATCCTTTTCCTCAGTTTCAAATTATAATATTAACATCTAATCCTTATGATATACCTCTATAGGAGTACTTCGATGGTTTACTACCTTGCTCCCTTTCCATATCTTGGTAGGTCCAATTTAAAATAATAAATGGACGTTTGAAATGTTGGCTTTGGGCGTACCTTAGAAAAGAAATTTCTGAATAAAATTCCTTTGCCAAACAACGCAAATCCATAAATAATAAGGATTTATAATCGCTTTCGGCAGGTCCCCCAAATCGAAAATCTATCCCGAAATCATGACCAAAGTCATCTTGCATAACTTAAATTATGGTAATTTGGCCTCCAATACCCCCCATGTTTTGCGCCTTTGCATGTAAATCACCAATATTCATATAAAAGTCCATATAACTTTATCTTAAAAATTTTTTTGTTTTTTCCAATTTTTCTGTTGCAATGTCTTTGGGGTCTTGGTAACATAAACTACTGTAAAGATAGAGTTTAGTTTAATATGGTTGTTCCAAAGAACTCATCTTAAAAGACTGAGATACGGAGCAAGTGTATTTATATTAGAGAAGAAAGGAAGGTAGAAAACTCAACTTCATTTGTCTATTTTCTTCTTTTCTCGCGCGTTGGTTAATACGGTCGTATTTGTTTGACTTTCGTGAATAGCCGAAAAATCAAATGCGATCTTGAGTTGGTTATTAAATTCTGCATGTGTGCAGAAAAGGAAAGTAAATGGTGGTGACTTTATCCAGGATTATGCTTCTTGCCGCGGTGGTGGTATTTGCTGTTACCGGTGCCGCTGCCGCTCCTAAAGTTACCGCAAGTACGTACCCATCGCATGCACCTGCCAATCCCGTGTGGAATTGCGCCCCGCAACTTGCTTCTGTTAATCATAATATACTGACACAGGAATTCTCACCTGAGTTTGAACAGAACGGCAATTCCTCGTTGGCTGATATTGGTCGCGAGATGTTAAAACCCTCCTCCGCTTTGTTTGATGAAACCCCCCTTACGCAAAGCTCCATTAAAAACTTGCCTGCTTTGCCCGGCGCCATTTTGATGAGCGTGATCGGCTTTTTATCTGTTACCTTGGTTAGAGACCGAAAATTTTGGATGTCGATCTTTGCCGGTCTATTCTTATTGAGTCAGACCGGTATGCAAACCGTTCCTAAGCTTACAGCGCGGTTGGCTCGCGGCAGACTTCCTGAAAACCAACCTGCGGCCTTCGTCAGCGATCCCTATCAGTTTAATCATGCTTTTTCGCTGGCGGGCCGTTATGAGTGTATTCATTACGCAGGTCTATTGCACCGATTGGCGGGCTCTCCCGACGAGGAAAGCGCTCTTATTAATATTTCAGGGGAGGGAAATGCCCTGAGTTGTGTTTCGCCTATATTATCTGCGAAAAGAACGACTCAGCTTAAACGCCCCCATGACATCTCTCTTTCTCCTCAACCCGCGCTTATAGCAAGTAATCATCACTTAAGCCCGTCCTCTGTCTATCAGGTGAGACGGCCTGAGTCTTCCATATATTTCTCGCCTGGATTTATCTTTGAAAATCTGCCCCGCGGACCGCCTCGCTTGGCGGTGTTATTTCCCTGATTTATTTCACCATCCAATGAGGTGAATCGGGAAAAAGCCCCGCGGAGGAAAATGCCGCAGGAAAACTTGATGAATTTCTTATAGAACAAACAAAGGAAAACAAAAAGGGAAATAAAAAGAGAGAGGAAAATATTACAACAAAGAGGAAAATATGATGAATAAAAAAGGATTAACGACAATTTTAGCGGTTTTTTGCCTGGTTGGTCTGGTCGGTAACGCAAAAGCGGACGCTCCCTTTCCTAACCCCATTACCTTTCAAGCGACGAATGGAATGGTCTTGCCCTTTGAATTCTATGATATGAGGGCCTTTCCCGACCAGGCGTCGTTGGTGACCAAAGATGGAGTTCCAGCTAATTGGGTTGCTATTGAGGATGTTTATACCGATCCCGATGGCAACAGCTATCAGCTTCCAATTAATCCGCCGGAACTGGCTTTGAGTGATGTGTCGCTGACTACTTATGCTTATTATGCACCTGTACCAGGTCAAGTTCTTGACTCGTTTGATGCCTACGCCGAGCTGCAATGGACTGATCAACCGATTAAAAATTTGCGCGGCCCTGACTTGGTGGTTTTCACGGTGGAGACCACTGAACCTTATTATGTAAGGCTTAGCGTTGACGACTACGACCCGGTAATTATAACACCGGAAAAAATATTTACCGATCCGGAAGATCCGGCTTACGGCCTTTATCTAAATTCCCCTATGGATCCCACACCTGTATGGGATGAGAATGCCATAAATCCGGAAACAGGAGAGCCTACTGGAGCTTTTGTATATGTTCCGAAGTATCCGGAACTTGGCGGTGTTAGTCAGGTGGAAGTTAAGGCCGCCCTGCTCGATCTGAGTGATTTGGGCGTACCGGGCGGGGGAAGCATCCATAAAGTCCAGATCGATATGATTTCCCCAAGTGGTGGGTTGGTGGGTGATTTCCCCGAGGTGGCCCTGGTCGGTTATCTCCATGCCATACCCGCTCCCGGTGCGATTTTACTGGGTGGTATTGGAGTAGGCTTGGTCGGCTGGCTGCGCAGAAGGCGCGCCCTCTAAAAAAAACCGCAATTGGCGTCCAGGACAGTATTCATATGTGCTGTCCTGGATGGGCTGGGCGGAGAACATGAAAACCGTAAATAAAAAAAGGTGAATAAGGAGTGAAGTATAAGCTACTTATAGCTGTTAGTGCAGTTGCTTGTATAACTGCCGCTGCTCAGGCAAGCCTGACCACCGTCGCCGATTTTGGCGACGTGCGGACGGGAAGCTTTGGCGGATATATCTGGGAGACCTCCCAGGGATGGGTCAGGGACCTCGCCTGGACCCATCAAAACCCGTTTACGGGTGATTATGAGGAGGCTCTCAATAAAGGAGTTATCCAAAAGGTAACTCTCTCCATCTACGCCTGTCAAATCACCGAAACCGGCGCAGACCCCGACCTCGTGGCCATCACTTTCACGGACGCCGGTCGGGATAATCCGCTGGGCCAGCGACAAACCTACGATCTTTGGAATTGCTCGTTGCCGGGGGAAGATCCTGTTGGATACCTCCAAAACGGCTGGACCCATTATCAACTCGATCCACGCTGGCTCAATGGCGTCGATGTCCATGCCGCCGTGAATTATGAACAGTCATACAGTGGGGATCTCCTCGACGATGCTTATATCAAGTACTCCAGGTTAAGTGTCACATACCAAGGCGATTCCTCTTCGCCTGCTCCGCCCGATCCTGAAAATATCCCCGCCCCGGGCGCCATTTTGCTCGTCGGCATCGGTATCGGTTTGGTCGGTTGGTTGCGGAGAAGAAATTCGTTATGAATACGTTAACACCGGTGCCCATTCGTCGGCATGGTGTGACGCAAATCAAAAAAAAATGTGAAATATATTTGAAATGCCAGGTTAATTCCCCCATCTACCGCCACCACAACCGTTACCTCTGAAGTCGCTTAACCAATTCCCATCCTCAATGCCTTCCCCTGTTTTTTGCCAGAGTGTACTTCGTCGGAATCTTACGTTAATTTCTAGCCGAAGATATATTCAGGTTCGGAGTTTATCGGACTGAATCCTTAGCCGCAAAAATTGTCGTTAGTTCCATTTATCTAAACAAAATTCTATTCCTGCGAAAAGTTTGAATATAATTAAAGTCGTTCAAAGAAGACATAATAAAATCACGGCGTTGATTACCAAAAAAGGTGTTTTAGCAATTACCTTAAAGTAATGAATTTGAAAAGTGTAAACGGCGGAGCAAAAGTGCGGCGGGTGGCGGACCAAAATCGCGGCACCCAGGCCCTATTTACTCCGCTC
>Ga0111186_1030_pt1 | contig 44505 bp, 45 predicted proteins | sample DeeMarSWOR324_28_FD_80243 | JGI IMG/M metagenome (GOLD analysis project Ga0111186, IMG submission 80243) | Phycisphaerae bacterium SM23_30 | reverse complement strand
CGGATACCGATTTTGATGCACTTTGCCGCCCGATATATCAACGCGAGTTTTGCCGATTTCGCCCGGGATTATAAGGTGCTGGTAGAGGCGAACCGGCGTCTGGTAGAGGATTTCGGCATAGATCAGTTGGATATCATGTCCGATCCCTGGCGGGAGATGACCGACTTCGGCGGCGAAATTGAATATCAGAAAGATACAATTCCCCGTGTATTACATCATCCGCTGCAGGAGAGGACCGATTTGAACTTACTGCAAAGTCCGAACCCGGTCAACTCCGAACGGATGAGTAATGCAGTTAAAGCAATACGAGCATATAAAGAATTCGGCGGGCGACAATATTCCATCACCGGTTGGGTGGAAGGCCCCGCTGCCGAAGCCGCCAATCTCCGCGGCGTGACCAATTTTATGATGGACCTGACGGATAATATAACATTTTGTAATGAACTGATGACCCTGTGTGTGGATATGGCGATTGCATTTGCCCGGGCGCAAATTGAAGAAGGGGCAGATACCATCGGAGTGGGCGATGCCATTGTCAGCCAGATTTCTCCCAGAATGTATGAGCAGTTGGTGCTGGTCCACGAAATACGTTTGGTGGAGGCAATCCATGAAAGGGATGGTTTAGTGCGGCTGCATATCTGCGGCGATATCAATCGGCATTTACCTCTGATAGCTGCTTTGGGGATCGATATTATAGATTGCGACTGGATGGTCGATATGGAAAAGGCGCGAGCAATCCTGGGCGATAAGGTAGTCCTTACCGGCAACCTCGACCCCGTTCATGCCGTTAGGAATTCCACTCCCGATAAAATCCGGCAGGGTTTCGAGGAAATCTATAAAACCGTCGGCAATCCCTATTTTGTCAACGCCGGCTGCGAGATCCCCGGCGACACCCCGCCGGAGAAATTACGCGCCCTTTGTAAACCAATCCCCTATCAATGATTTTTATTAAGAGTCAATAGGGTAGGGCTTTGCTCCATACGTTAACTTGGGCACTTTGTATTACTGCAATATAAAAACATGCCCACGCAAGCGTGGGCATGGCACCGGTGCCACCCGTTCTGTTTTAATAAGACAGTACAGTTAGATCAATCTTTATAGATAATTTCGCCCGCGGCCCGCATTTTTTCCTTTTTCAGATAGGGTACGCCTTTGGTCATCCATTCGGGAGCGGGTTTTCCTTTGAGGTGATGGTCGAAAAACTGATGCAGGCGAATCGTGAAATCCTTCTGATTCTCTAATCTGCGCAGGCCGTGCCCTTCGCCCGGGTAGGAAAGAAATATCACCGGTTTTTCATTAAAGCGGAGGCCGTTATAAAACTCCATGCCCTGGAGATATTCCACCGTGGGGTCATCCACGCCATGCAGGTATAAAAGCGGGGTGTTCATGGTGCGGACGTGGGTAATGGCCGATTGCTCTCGATACAACTCAGGATCATCATAGGGATTGGTGCCGTAACGGCCCTGGCCGTAAATATCGTAGCTGTGGTTGTTTTGGCCGCTGCTGTTGAAAAGCTGGTTGAATTCGCTGGTCAAGTTAATCGGGGCAGCTCCGGCGGCAATGGCGGCGAACATTTTCGAGCGCGTGGAAATGTAAGCCGAACCGCCGCCGCTGTAACTGTGACCGTGCAGGCCGATGCGTTCTGGATCGGCATATCCCATCTCGATTACCTTCTTGACCGCCGCTTCCACGCATTCCAGCATGTCGCTGTGTGAGGTGCGGGTGCGAAAATGAACGTCCGGCTGCATCACCAGGTAACCCTGACTGACAAAGCCGGCAAACTGCGGGCTGGAGGCGTACCCCGGTGAATAATAATTATGCAGGTTCTGAGAATATTTTTCGTAGAAATTCACCAGCATAGGCAGCTTCTGACCATCTTCATAGTCATCAGGGATAGCCAAAGTACCCTGCAGACGGACACCATCGTTATTGGTGTAATCAAAAAGGATACGATAACCCCATTTATATTCCGATTGTTGCGGATTGGCGTCGGTGAGGCGTTTGGGATAGGTAAATTTAGTATCGCTGATATAATAATCGGGAAAATCATGGAAAGTGGAGATGGTGTAAATAAACTTGTCGGCGTTTTTGACCTTGGTCAGCCGACCGAATTTCTTATCTTCATATATTAACTGTTCCAGCTTGCCGTTGTTTAATTCATAGTAGCCCGCTTTTTTCGTCCATTGCCCAAAAGCCGATAACAATATCGGTTGGGATAAATCAATAAATCGCTCCTCCGTATCCACTCTGACATAGCGCAGGCTAATGTCATTGTCATCCCCATAACCGCCGGTAAGATTAGTGGCTTCACCGCCGTCCAGAGGCTGCAGATACAGGTCATACCGATGGGTCAAGATCACTGCCTGGCCGTCTTTGGTCCAGCCGGTCACGCCGTAGGGGCGTTTGGAGCCGGTATGGTCATCCTCGGTGTTAATGTAACTGACGGAGGCGTTTTTGGTCAGGTTGATTGTTGCGCCGGTTTCCAGGCGATAGTCCCAGACGTGATGGTCTTTCCAGTAGAGAAAGTGCTTGCTGTCCGGCGATAGCCCCATAGTTCGTTCATGAGCTTTGAACATTAAGGTGCGTTCGCCGGTGCCGGTGTTAACACGATAGTAATCAGCCACCCGCGGCTTCCAGTCGGAGATGTAAGCCTGGTTGTCTTGACCGACACCCCATTTACCGTTGCGAGTAAGGCTGATCTGGCGCATTTTTTCATCAGTCAGCCGCACAAAACGCTTGGTATCCAGATGAAACACCGCTTGATAAGTAAAGTTACGATCCCGGCTGGCCTGCACCTTTTGCACGGTTTGCAGCTGATCGTCTTTCCAGTGGAAAATATCCACGTCGGCCACCGGCTCGGCGTCTTTGGGTTTTTCCGGCTCTTTTTCCTGTTCCTTGATGCCCAAAAATACCTTCGTTAAATCGGGATTGAAGGAAAGGCCCGCATTTTCACTGATCACCATATCCTTGGGAAAATCAAACGCTGTCGCCGGATCATATACGGTCTTGTCGGGTTGAGCCTTATCCAGATCCATAAAGACCAGCAAAATATTTTCTTTCTGAACATAACTTACCTTCTTATCACCCTTCAACACCGCCAAAGCCGTCCCTTCTTCGTCCCAGGTCATCCGCTCATAGACCGCCTTATCGGTATCCAAAGGCCGACGGGTGTGGGTAGCCAGATCAATCAGGTATAGACCATTGCCGGCCTTATCTTCCACGTCAATAATAAAAGCCAGCAGGACGCCCGTTTTATTTACGCTAAATTCCGATACGTTACCAATCAATTCGTTCATACCTGTTTCCAGATTCCGCAGCAATAGATCGGAACCTCTGCCCCCTGAACCTGATGCTCTTTTGCGGACAATAAAATATTTTGATCCCTTGGTGAAACTAAACGAAGATACATTTTCCACCGAATATTTTTCATTGGTGGACAGATCCAGCAATTCCACTTTGCGTGATCCGGCTTGGTTTGGCTGGCCCCGCCGGCCCGGTTGCTGAGGCGGAGGGCTCGGTTGTTGCCCGCGCTGCTGGCTCCCTTGACTTGCCGGAGGATTGATGTTATAGGCCACCCAGCGGCAGTCATCGGAAAAGCGCGGCGACGAACCCCGCTCCACTTCAATAATTTTGTCACTGGTCAGATGCTTGATGTATAACGAAGCGTCCTCGTTGCGCCGGCTGTAGGCATAGGTAAACCAGTTGCCGTCGTCGGAGATGGCGGTCGAACCTATATTGCGCCAAAGCATATAATCTTCGATGCTTAAAGGCTTCTTTTCGCTATTTTCTTGAGCCGGTAAGTTACCACAAACAACCATGACCGCAAGAACGGCCATCAACCACATCATTTTTCTTTTTGTTTTCATGATTCTACCTTTGCTTAAAAAAGTTATTACACCAACACAATTTTTGCCAACAAACCGGATTCGCGCCGGCGCGGGAATAACGATTTGGATTTATCATCTAAAAACTTATAAACAACAGCTTATTTATTTGAAGCTCCCAGCTTAAAATTATAATTCCAGCAACTTGCGGGCGTTTTCTCCATATATGGCGGCTTTGTCCTTTTCAGAAATATCCAATTTTGCAATACTGTCAACCATTTTCTCCAGGCTGCCGATCTGATGGGGATAATCGCTGCCGGCCACGATATGATCGGCCCCGGCGAATTTGATAGCCAAATTCAGGCAATTTAAATCGAAGTTTACACTGTCGAAGTAAAACTGTTTGAGATATTCACTGGGGGGTTTGCCGATGTATGCTCGACATTCCTTGAAGGCGTAGTATCCCCGATCGAGTCTTTCCGCCAGATAAGGAATGGCGCCGCCCAGATGGCTTAGCACCCATCGGATATTGGGAAATTTTTCCGCTACCCCGCTGAAAACCAGCTTGGCCGCCGCTAGGGTGGTATCAAAAGTAAATCCCACCAAGGGCATGAGCCAGTATTCCGTCATGGCCTCCACACCGACGGGAAAGTGAGGATGAATATCGAATACGGCCCCCAGTTCATTAGCCTTTTCATATATAGGCCAAAACCTTTCATCGCTCAAGGCCACGCCATTGATGTTGCTGTAAACCGTAACGCCCTTAAAACCCAGCTCATTAAAAGCCCGCTCCAATTCGGCAACCGAAGCTTCGATATCATTCATGGGCAGTGTCGCCAATGCCGTAAAGCGATCGCTGTGCTCCGTCATAATCTCAGCAAAACCGTCATTGACAATTTTCGCCAGCTCCACCGAACGTTCCAGCGTCTCAATATGGGTGCCCGGCGTGGTGAAGGTGAGAATCTGCTTATCCACGCCTACCTTTTCCAGAACACTGGCTCGATGCTCAATATCCCGGTGACTGGGCACCAGAATGTTGTAATCGCCGGGATAATGCAAAAGCGGATTGCCGTCATCATCATGGGTTATTTTTATATTACTAGGCCCGGTCTCTAAGGCTTTTAAATATTCCGCGGGATAAAAATGATTATGAAAATCAATAATGGTCATGCCTTAAACTCCTTCTGTTTTTCTTTATTTCTGGCCCTATAGACCCACAAAAAATAGATCGGTAAACCAACCAGCACTATGGAAAGCCCGAAAATGCTCTCATTAGGTTCGGAAATAACCTGGTTAATGACAATAGCGAACGATGAAATGATAAAAATCGCCGGGATTACCGGATAGCCCCATATTTTATAATCCCTCTTTAGTTCCGGACGCCGTCGAAATACAAACAAGCCGACGGCCATCAAGCCAAAGAATATCCATTCGCTATAGACTACCCGGGTGAAAAGTTGTTTGTAGGTCCCCGTGGCCACTAGGATCGAGGACCAGAGGGCCTGAATCATGATAGCCCGGTGCGGAGTTTTATATCGGGGATGTATTTCGCCTACCCACTTAAACAACAAACCATCTTGCGCCATGGCGTAATAAACCCTGGGGCCGCAAAGGATAATCCCGGTTAAGGCCCCGGCGGTGGAAAACATTACCAAGCCGGACATGAACGCCCCGCCGCCGCGACCCAATACGGCATCAGCGGCGTCGGCGGCAATTTGCTGGGAGGATGCTACTTTATCCAGAGGCAAAACATACATGTACACTGCATTCAAGGCGATGTAACACACGGTCACAATTAAAGTACCTGCCATTAAAGCGCGAGGAATGGTTTGGCGCGGGTTGACGGTCTCCTCGGAGTTATAGGTGACCATGTGCCAGCCGCCAAAGGCAAATAAACCCGCCACCAGCGCCTGCAGAAAACTGCTGGTTGAGACGGTGTTGTCCTCTAGGTTTTCGGTAATAAAATGCTCCGGAATCCTTGAGCCCAGCGTAAAGCCTATAATGATAATAAACAAAATAGCCAGGATTTTCCCCATAGTGAAAAGTGTTTGCAGGGTGCTGCCTTGTTTAACGCCTAAGTAATTAATTGCCGAGAGCAGTAAAATTATTGCTATGGCCACTACTCTGACAAAATTATCACCCTGATGGAAAAAGAAGTTGGTATAGCGGGCGAATACATTAGCAATGGCGGCGATGATCCCCGAATGCATGCTTACCAGCATGGCCCAGCCCCACAAAAATCCCAGCGCGGGATGAAAAGACTCTTTTAAATAGACATATACCCCGCCGGTTTGGGTAAAAATCGACGCCAGTTCGGCGCAAACCAAAGCCCCGAAAAAGGTCAATATGCCGCTGACCAGCCAGACCCCAAACACGCCGGCGATCGAGGGGACCTGGCCGGTTATTTCCGATGGCTGAATAAAAATCGATGCTCCGATGATGGTCCCGGCTACCATCGCCGTCGCCTGCGGCAGGCCGATCACCCGTCGTAATTTGGAGCTCTCTCCCGTCATTGACTTCTATTGTCATTCCGAGCGCAGCGAAAAATCTGTTGAAAACAACATCGCGCAGCAGTACCTAAAACTCATACACTCATCTACCCCTCTACTCATCTACTTATATACTCAACCGCCCAGCAAGCAGGAAAAGCATCATGCCCATACTGTGCTTGGGTATGTTTATGCCGGATGTTATTTGGAGTGACTACTTTATAGTTCTCCTTTATTTTTTCTTCTTGATAAACGGTACGCCTTTGGTCATCCAGTTCGGGGCTTCTTTGCCTTTGAGATAATGATCGAGAAACTGGCGGGTGCGAAGCTGGAAGTCTTTCTGATTTTCCAGCCTCCCCAGGCCGTGCCCTTCTCCCGGATAGGACAGCAGAATTACCGGCTTGTTATTGAAGCGCAGGGCGTTGTAAAACTCAATCGCCTGCAGCCATTCCACCGAGCCGTCCTCGGTGCCGTGCATAATCAAAAGCGGCGTATCCATCGACCGCGCGTTGAAAACCGCCGATTCATGCTCGTATAGCTCTCGATCATCATAGGGATTGGTGCCGAAACGCCCCTGGCCGTAAATATCATATCGATGCTGATTGGTGCCCGCCGATTTCCAGAGCTGGTTGAAATCACTGATCAAATTGGTGGCCCCGGCCCCATAGACAATCGCCGCGAACATCTTTGACCGTGTGGAGATATACGCCGAACCCTGGCCGCTGTAACTGTGCCCGTGCAGGCTGACGGCCTTGGGATCGGCATAACCCATATCGATCACCTTTTGCACCGCCGCCTCCACGCACTCCAGCATATCGCTGTGCGAGGTGCCGGTGTTGAAATGAATGTCCGGCTGCATCACCAGGTAACCGTTGCTGACCATCCCGGCAAAATTAGGCGAACCCGCATGACGCGGCGCCGTGTAACTGTGAAGGTTCTGTGAATTCTTCTCATAAAAATTGACGTGCATAGGCAGTTTCTGACCTTCTTCATAAGTATCTGGTATCGCTAACGTCCCCTGCAGCCGCACCCCGCTTTTATTTTCGAAGTCGAACTGTATCCGGTGTCCCCAGATGTATTCTGACTGCCAGGGATTGGCGTCGGTTACCCGCTTGGGATAAGTAAAACTCGTGTCGCTGATGTAGTAATCCGGAAAATCAGCGAAGGTCTCGATGGTGTACATTAATTTGTCGGCGTTTTTGGCTTTGGTCAGCTGGCCGAATTTCTTGTCTTCATATATCAATTGTTCGAGTCGGCTATCATTTAGTTCGTAGTAGCCGGCCTTTTTCGTCCACTGGCCAAACGCCGACAGCAGAATCGGCTTTGACAAATCTATAAACCTTTCTTCCGGATCCAACCTGACGTAGCGGAAACGAATCTCGTTCTTATCGCCGTATCCATTGGTGAGGTTCCTTGCCTCGCCGCCGTCCAGCGGCTGTAAGTATAGGTCATACTTGTGCGTCAATATCACCGACTCGCCGTCCTTGGTCCAGCCCGTCACCCCGTAAGGCGGTATCTCCCCTGGATGGTCATATTCGTCATTGCTGAAATTAACCGGCGCCGATTTCGTTAGATTAACCGACTCGCCGCTTTCGATCTTATAATCCCATACGTTGCTGTTCTTCCAGTAAAGAAAATGCTTGCTGTCCGGCGACAATCCCATCGTCCGCTCGTGCCCCTTGAACATCAACGTTCGCTCGCCCGTATTGACATCTACCCGGTAGTAATCAGCCAAAGATGGTTTCCAGTCGGAGATATACGCGCTGTCGTCCTGGCCGATGCCCCAGTTGCCGTCCCGCGTCAAACTGATCCGCCGCATCTTTTCATCCGTCAGCCGTACAAACCGCTTGGTGTCGAGATTGAAAACCGCCTGATAAGTGAAATTGCGATCCCGATTCGCCTGAATCATCTGCACCGATTGAATCCGGTCGTCCTGCCAGTGCCAGATATCGACGTCGGCTACCGGTTCAGCGTCTTCTTTCTCTTGCGGTTCTTTTTCCTGTTCTTTTATCCCGAAAAATACCTTGCTCAGATCCTCACTCCAGGAAAATCCCGCCTTTTCACTGATTACCGTATCCTTGGGAAAATCAAACGCCGTGGTCGGATCATATACTATCTTTTCCGGCTGGGCTTGGTCTAATCCGGTAAAGGCCAGCAGGGCATTTTCCTTTTGCGTGAATCCTTCCTTTTCGTCACCTTTTAATACCGCCAGGGCCGTGCCTTCTTCGTCCCAGGTGAGGTGTTCATAAACCGCTTTGTCGGTATCCAGCGGTTTTCGCACGCTGGCGGCCAGGTCGATCAGATAGAGTCCATTGCCGGCTTTATCGGGTACGTCAATAACATAAGCCAGTAGCGTCCCCGGCTTATTAAAGGCAAACTGTGTTACATTGCCGATCAACTCGTTCATGCCGGTTTTTAGATTACGCAGCAGAAGATCGGTGCCTCGGCCTTGGGCCTGCGGATCGGCTTTGGCTTTTCTGACCGTGAAAAAATTCGATCCTTTGGAAAAGCTAAAAGATGACACATTCTCCACTGTATATTTGTCCCCGGTGGAAAGATCCAAAAGTTCCACCTTGCGCGGCTCGGAAGGGCCTCGTTGACCCCTCTGGCCCGGCTGCTGAGGCTGCCCGCCCGGCTGTTGCCCGCGCCGCTCACCCGGTTTCCTTACCGGCGGATTGATGTTATAAGCCACCCAGCGGCTGTCGTCGGAAAAACGCGGCGCCGAACCCCGCTCGACTTCAATGACCTTGTCACTCGTTAGATGTTTGATGTACAACGTTCCATCCTTATCGCGGGCGGCATAAGCATAGGTAATCCAGTTGCCATCCTCGGAGATGGCCGTCGAGCTGATGCTTCGCCAGCGGCTGTAATCTTCAAAGGAAAGCGGCTTCTTCTCATCACTTCCCTGGGCCCCTGACATAACCGGGCCCAGCAACAGCGTCATAACCAGCACCAACAACACTTGTCGTTTGTAGTTTCTCATGTTTTCTTCCTCTCAATAATTTACCTGTTTATCCAAAATTGAACATTCAACCAGCCCCGACCGTAAAAGAGGGGGCATCCTTTGTTCTCCACACCTTTCGCTCCATATTTAAAATTCGATATTCGTCATTAATTCGTCATTCGAGTTTCGTCTTTCGTCATTTTTCTTTCTCATATACCAATTTCCCGCCCAAATAGGTCTGTTCCACTTCCAGCGATAAAAACTCCCGCGGACTAATCATCAGAATATCATCCGAAAGCACAATAAGATCAGCCAGCATCCCCGGCTTGATCTGTCCTTTAATTCCCTCTTCAAATCCGGAATACGCCGCTTCCACGGTATAGCCTCTTAATACTTCTTCCCGCGTAAGACATTGCTCCGGATACCAGCCTCCGGCCGGTTCGCCCTCCGGACTTTGTCGCGTCAGGGCTGCGTACATCCCGTAAAACGGATTTAGCGTCTCGCCCGGAAAATCAGAATTAAGCGTTAAATGCACCCCCGAATCTGCAAATGACCGCCAGGCATAAGCCCCTTTAATCCGTTCCGGCCCCACCCGCGTCTCCGCCCAGCCCATATCGGAAGTCGCATGCGGCGGCTGCATACTCAAAACCACTCCTAAAGGAGCAAATTGGGATATATCCTCCAATGCCACTACCTGGGCGTGTTCCAGCCGCAGACGATGGTCCTTTGCTTTGGGGACTTCTTTGAGAGCCCGGCGGAAAGCATTTAACGTTATCCGGTTGCCCCGGTCGCCGATGGCATGTATGGCCATCTGTAAACCCTTTTGTAGTGCGCGTTTGGTCAGGCTATACAGCTCATCTTCAGTTGTAACAATCTCCCCGGTCTCCTCGGGTGCGTCGCTGTAAGGCTTCAGCATCGCCGCTCCGCGCGAGCCCAGTGCCCCATCTACAAAAATTTTGATACATCGAATCGTCAACATATGATCCGGATCGATCACCGGGCCTTTTCTTAGATAAGGATCGATAAGTTCCGCATCCGCCCCGTCGAGCATAACGTAGATACGACTTTTAAGCTCGTCTTTCTTCTTCAGGTTCTTGAATACTTCCACCATTTCCCCTGAGGTTTTGGCTTCATGTACGCTGGTGCAGCCGTATCTTACGCATTCGTCGATTGCCAGACGCAGCGCCTCTTCCAACTGCTGGCGGCTCAATGGCGGTATGTATTTGGTCAATAACTGCTGGGCTTGATCTTTTAGGATGCCCGTAGGCCGACCGGTTTGAACATCTTTAAAAATGATACCATTGGGCGGGTTCGGCGTGTCTTTGGTGATACCGGCGATCTCCAGTGCCTTATCGTTAGCCCATAAGGCGAAACCATGCAATCCGTTCAATAATGTCGGATTATCCGGCGACACTGCGTTGAGCTTTTCGTTGGTCGGATAATTGTCGGCCCAGGCGCCGTCATCCCAGCCCCAACCTATTAACCATTGGCCTGTGGGGATGTTTTGTAATTGTTCTTTGACTTTTTCAACCACTTCATCGGGTGTCTCGACTCCCATGACGTTGAGTTTTAAAAAACTCTCCCCTAACGTCAGTAAATGCCCGTGTGATTCGATAATTCCCGGCATCAACGTTTTACCTTTGAGATCCACAAGTTCCGGATAGAAAAACGATCTCTCCATCTCTTCGGTGGTGCCGACAGCTATGATTTTCCCCGCCCTTACTGCCATCGCTTCCACCTCCGGATTGTTCTCATCCATTGTTACTATATGACCGTTGACAAAAATTATATCCGCCAACAGCGCATCGCTTGATCCGCCGCACCCGGCCGTCAAAAACAGGCAAATGATCCCTAAAAAAATCCCGCTCAAAAAATAAAACGATCTGCAGCCGGACATAATTACTCTCCCATATTTCGTTATTTGTCATTCTGGTTTCGTCATTCGTCATTTTAAAAGTCCCCTCCCGAGAGGGGATCGCCGGGGGTGTTATATTCGCAGGGTGAGGCTTTGCCCCACGTGCGTCATCTCGCTCCTTCCCTTTTATACACCACCTTGCCTCCCAAAATGGTGTAATCCACCTTGGTCTTCATAATCTCTTCCGGAGCGATAGTCATCAAATCCTGGTTAAGGATAACCACATCGCCCAGGTAACCTTCTTTGATCATCCCCTTGCGGTCTTCCATGAATTCCGCATATGCCGATCCCAGCGTATATAATTCGATCGCTTCTTCCATCGTCAGTTTCTGCTCGCAAAACCACCCCTCGCCCGGCTCACCCTGGCGATCTTTCCGCGTCACCGCGGCATAAAGCCCCTCCATTGGATCCAAAGGCTCCACCGCATAATCAGTTCCAAAGGCAATTTTGGCCTCCACATCCAGCAAGCTCCGCCAGGCATATGCCCCCTTGCAGCGCTTGAGCCCGATCCGTTTTTCCGCAAAGCGTTTGTCGGTAATACAGTGCGTCGGCTGCATCGATGGTATAACGCCCAGCTCGGCAAAACGCGGTATATCGTCCGCGCGAATAATTTGCGCGTGCTCACTGCGATGCCGGCTGTCCCGCTTGCCGTTAACTTCTTGCGCTTTTTCGAAAGCGTTAAGTATCCAGTGATTGCCCTTATCACCAATAGCATGAATGGCAATTTGAAATCCCGCCTTGTCCGCCGCTAATACCCTTTTTTCCAGTTCTTCATAGGGCATTTGCGGCAAACCCGACTTGTCCGGCTCATCCGCAAACGGCTCAAAGAATAAAGCCGTCCCCGAACCCAGCGTACCGTCGATAAAACCCTTCAGCATCCCGAACCTTATCCAGTTGTCCCCCAGCGGATACTTCTCCTTCAACGTCTGATATTCTGCCAATTCCTCTTCGTCCGCCGTCAACCACCCCGAAAAATATACCCGCAGCGTCAGCTTGCCAACCGCACGAAACTTGTCATACATCGTCGGATCGATATACCCCCCCGGCTGCGTTGACGACTTTACGATTTGCACTGAAGTCACTCCCAAGTGCTTGGCCATATCAAATGCCGCCTGCCATTCCCGCATCGATTTTTGTACTTGCTCTTCGGGAGATAAAGTCTCCTCCTGAACACCGGTTTTAATCAGCAGTCGTGCCGTTTCTTTAACTATCCCCGTGGGTTCGCCCGTCGCCGGATCCCGCTGAATCTCTCCTCCGGCAGGATCCGGCGTGTCTTTGGTTATTCCCGATAATTTAAGTACGTAACTGTTCACCAGGTAAGAATGACCGTCCGCCCGGGTCAACACCACCGGATTATCAGGCGCCACCGGATCGAGCAACTCCTTGCTCGGCCATTGCTTGTTATAAAACATCTCATGCTCCCACCGGCCCCCCTCGATCAACACCCCCGGCTCCACTTTCGCTACTTGCGCCTTCACCCGCTCGGTGATAAGCGCCGGATCCGTTATATACCTCAAATCAATATAATCCGGATCTAGCGCATTAAAATGCGTATGTGCATCATTGAATCCCGGTATCACCAGCCTGCCCCCTGCGTCAATAACTTCGGTGGTTCCTTCCTCAATAAACTTCTCAATCGCCGCATCGGTTCCCACCGCCATAATCTCCTCCCCCAAAAACGCCACTGCCTCTGCCTGCGGCCTCTCCTTATCAATCGTCACAATCTTCGCATTGGTAATCACCAGATCCGCGGTAGTACCGTATCCTTTCAGTGACTGCCCCCAATCGGATTCCTTACAACTACAAATTGCAAGTAAAAATAGTGATAACATCAGCTTTGTGAAATACTTACGCATCATTGGGATACCTCCTGTTATGATATTTTATAAAAATTGCATTATTATGAAGCACCAACTTATCAAAATTAGAAACATAATTCAATAATTTCAGCGGGCCTGCCTGGATCAAATCTTGGGTATTTTTAACATATAGCTTTATAAATCAACTAATTTGATACTATAATAAGCTCTTTGTCAATTTTTTGGTAGGCCCAAAACAAGATTCAAGGATATGAGTAAATCTATTGCTTTAAGTCATAAATAAAGATATTATTACATATCTCTATAAAATTATATATTTATGAAATATAGTGAAATATATGATATATAATAAGCTAATTGTTTGCAATATTGCTTTTGGAACTCTATATAAAGGATTTTACAAAAAAAATTTAATTTTTTTAATTTTTCTTTGGCATTATCAAATCAAGGTTTATAAGCTTGACGGATTCTGCGGAGATAGTGTAAATTTATAATCCGGGTAACGGATAAATAATAAAAATCCCAAAGAACAGACAAATTGATCTTTGGGTATAAAAAGCGGTTTGTTTGGTTCAAGCTTGGGCAGAGTTTTAGTCTTATCAGCTCGGGTAATGTGGGAAAGAGACCCTTGCTGCTGTAGCTCAGTGGTAGAGCGCGTCCTTGGTAAGGACGAGGTCATGGGTTCAACCCCCATCAGCAGCTTTGTTAAAGCTCGCTGAGCAAACAGCTTAGAATTATGTAAGGATTAGGTTTTTACCCTGGGTAAAGACAAATATTAATAAAATTATGAGTATTGACTCCACCCGTGAAACAGGAGGACATTAGACATGGCTAAGGAGGTTTTTCAGCGAACCAAACCTCACGTAAACGTCGGTACGATTGGACATATTGATCATGGCAAGACGGCCTTGACCTCGGCTATTACCTTGGTACAGGCAATTAAGGGCCTTTCCAAGCCGAGAACCTATGACGAAGTCGCCAAAGCTTCGGAATCCCAGGGTCGTCGGGACGCCACCAAGATCCTGACCATTGCCACCAGTCACCAGGAATACGAAACAGAAAAACGTCACTATGCCCACATCGACTGCCCCGGTCATGCAGATTACATCAAAAACATGATCACCGGCGCTGCTCAGATGGATGGCGCCATCCTGGTAGTCTCGGCGGCTGATGGTCCCATGCCCCAGACCCGGGAGCATGTACTGCTGGCCCGACAGGTAAATGTACCTGCCCTGGTCGTTTTTTTAAATAAGGTTGACCTGGTCGATGATCCCGATCTGTTGGAGTTGGTGGAGTTGGAAGTGCGGGAATTGTTGACCACTTACGAATTTGACGGTGACAATATCCCGGTTATTCAAGGTTCGGCCAGCGAGGCAATGAACAATCCGGAAGACCCGGAAAAAACCAAATGCATCCAAGAACTGCTCGATGCGATTGATGAACATATTCCCGAGCCCATCCGCGATACCGAAAAAACTTTCCTGATGCCCGTGGAGGACGTCTTTTCTATTAAGGGTCGAGGCACGGTGGGCACCGGTCGTATTGAAAGGGGCAAAATCAAGGTAGGCGATGAGGTGGAGATCGTCGGCCTGGGCGACACCCGCAAAACCGTTGTCACCGGAGTCGAAATGTTCAACAAGACCCTGGATTTCGGTCAGGCCGGCGACAATGTCGGTTGCCTGCTACGAGGCATAGAAAAGGATGAACTGGAGCGGGGTCAGGTTTTGGCCCAGCCCGGCAGTATTACCCCGCACACTAAATTTGAGGGTGATATCTATGTGCTGACCAAAGAAGAAGGCGGTCGTCACTCACCTTTCTTCACCGGCTATCGACCCCAGTTTTATTTCCGTACCACAGACGTGACGGGCGGTTTGAAGCTTCTGGGCGAGGCGGAAATGTGTATGCCCGGCGATCACATCACGGTAGAAGTGGAAATTATTTATCCGATTGCCATGGAAGAGGGATTGCGTTTTGCCGTGCGGGAAGGCGGCCGCACCGTCGGTGCCGGCGTCGTGACCAAGATAATCGAATGACATCAAACCAGCAGGCGCGGCTCAGCATAATTGATTACACTGTGACGCCGAGCTTGGAAACATAGAAAAAACCTGGTTATCAGAACAAGTGTGGGGCCCGATGATTTACCGGAGATGATCCTGGTTTCAGTAGAGGTAGTAGTTTTTTGGTAGGTCCCTGTTGAAAGAGAGACCATGGCAAAAAAAACCAAACGAGAATATTTCTGGATGGAATGTAAAGAGTGCGGAGACCGCAACTACCGTACGGAAGTTAATACCATGGGGGGGGTGCCGAAGCTGGAATTGAAAAAATTTTGCAAGCGCCAGCGTAAAAGAACCCTACACAAGTTGCGTAAAAAATAAGCGAAAAAATCGAAGAAAACGCCCAGGCCAGTAGCTCAATTTGGCAGAGCAGCGGTCTCCAAAACCGCAGGTTGGGGGTTCGATTCCCTCCTGGCCTGTTGAGGAGTAAGTTATATATGGGGTTAGAATTTTACAAGAAAGGCCAAGGTTATTATACCCGCTTATGCTCGGCCATCGCGGCCGGCATCCTAACCGCTTTAGGCTGTTATCGTCTCTACGATAAGTTGGACGCTATCGGAGCCAGCCAGGAAAGTTTGATAACGCCCGCCATAAAAACCTGGCTGCGAGCCGGGGTGCCGGCGCTGGTGTTTTTGATTCTGGCGTGGGTGATCCTGAAAATGGTCAATTCCCCACGTTGCGCCGATTTTATGATCGCCACCGAAGGGGAGATGAAAAAGGTCTCCTGGTCAAGCCGCAAGGAAATTGTCTCCTCGACGATCGTGGTGATTATCACCGTTATTATTATGGCGATCCTGCTGATGGTCGTAGATGTAGTTTTTAGTTTCTTGTTATATGAGATTGGGGTTTTAAAGGTATTTAGTTTGTCATAGAGGAGTAGGGTGACTGAAGCCGAGACGACAAAACGTTGGTACGTGCTGCGGGTGGCCTCCAACCGGGAAGAGCAGGTTCGTGAAGCTCTGGCCCGGAAAGTGGAAATCGAAGGACTGCACCAACAGATCGGACGCATCCTCGTGCCCACCGAAAAGGTCAAACGGGTCCGCGGGGGCCAACAGCGCGTTTATGAGCGGAAACTCTACCCGGGATATGTTTTCGTAGAAATGGCCCCCACCGATGACGGCAATGTGCAGGAGGAATCCTGGTTTATCATTAAAGAGACCACCGGCGTGGGAGATTTTATCGGCACCGAAGGTAAACCCTCGCCTATGAGCGATGTCGAAGTTGCCAAGATGCTTAATCAAGCCGAAAGACCCGAAGAAACGCCTTCCATCCAAATGGAATTCAAAAGAGGCGACCGCATCAAAATCAAGGGCGGATCGTTTGAAGGTTTTGAAGGCGACATCGAGGACATCGACTCCGAAAAGGGAACCGTCAGGGTCATCGTTACTATTTTTGGCCGGGCAACCCCTTTGGACATCGAATATTGGCAATTAGAAAAACTTTAAATAGCTCCCGACCCAAAAAACTATGTTTTTATAAATTTACTTGTGTAACGTAATCTTTTTGTAAGACGCAAAAATCAATATGGCGAAAAAAGGTAAAGAAATTATAGCGCAGATTAAGTTGCAGGCCCCGGGCGGTCAGGCCACCCCGGCTCCTCCCATAGGGCCCGCTCTAGGTCAGCATGGCGTCAATATCGGTCAGTTTGTCTCACAGTTTAACGAACGTACTAAGGAATATAACGGCACCATTATCCCCGTGGTGATCACGGTTTACCAGGACAAGACTTTTGAATTTGTCTGCAAAAGTCCCCCGGCTGCCGAACTGCTGAAACAGACCGTCGGCATAGCTAAAGGCAGCGGCGTTCCCAACAGGGAAAAGGTGGGTTCGGTTACGCGGCAGCAGATCGAATCGATTGCTAAAACCAAGTTTGACGATCTGAACGCTTTTTCCATGGAGCATGCCGTTAAGATCATCGAAGGCACCGCCCGCAGCATGGGAGTGGAGATAACCGATTGAAGCCGCTGGTCTTCTCGGCAAGGTTATCGTGAAAAACAGACGCCATATGGAGCATAGAATGCCCCTTAAAGTAAGCAATAAGTAAGATATAAAAGGGACGGGGGAAAATAACAGGAAAACTAGACAGGTGCTTTTGGCCCTCTTAAAATAAAGATTTAAAACGGCGCACCACGGCCGGTAACAGTGGGAGCGAGCAGATACTTGCGAGGTGAAAAATGCGTTTTCGAAGTAAGCGCTATAAAAAGCTTGCCGACCAGGCCGACAGCAAACCCTTACCCCTAACCGAAGCAGTTGACAAGGTTAAGCAGTGGGCCACCGCTGGGTTCGATCAATCGGTTGAATGCGTGGTCCAGTTAGGCATCGACACCCGACACGCCGAACAAACGGTTCGGGGGGCAGTTTCCCTGCCCCATGGTATCGGCAAAACCCTGCGCGTTATTGCCTTTTGCGAAGGTGACGATGCCGACCAGGCCCGCGCCGCCGGGGCGGTCGAGGCCGGCGCTGATGAACTGGTGGAAAAAGTGCAAGGCGGTTGGCTGGATTTCGACGTGGCGGTCGCCCACCCGCGGATGATGAGCAAAGTCGGCAAACTGGGCCGCATCTTAGGGCCTCAGGGCAAAATGCCTTCCCCTAAAAGCGGTACCGTTACGCCCGAGGTGGTCGGGGCCGTTAAGGATTATGCCGCCGGCAAGGTTGAGTTTCGCAATGACAGCGGCGGCAACGTGCATGCCTTGGTGGGTAAACTCAGTTTCGACCCCCCGAAATTGGTCGAAAACATCGAGGCTTTTGTCGGTTATATCAGGCGCCTGAAACCTTCCGCCGCCAAAGGCACATACGTTAAAAAGATCTGTATTTGTGCTACGATGAGCCCGTCCGTGCAGGTGGATATCTCGTAACGTCTATGATGATTAAGAGGCCAATATGAGTAAAAAGATAAAAACGTTAATGCAACAAGAGCTAAAATCTCGCTGGGAAAACGTCCACGACTGCCTGGTGGTTTCTATTCGAGGTCTCAAAGGAGTGGAAAACAACCAATTACGGGGTGATTTGCTGAAAAAGCAAATAAATATTAACGTGGTTAAAAATTCCCTGGCCGGTCGGGCTTTTCGAGACTTGGGCATGGACGCCATGGGACAGCTTCTCACCGGACCTTGTGCTATAGCCTATGGCGGTGATAGTATCGTGGATGTAGCCAAGGCGCTGGTGGGATGGAGTGAAAAACTGGAACCGTTGGAAATCAAAGGCGGTTACCTCGAAGGCAAAATCCTGGACTCCCTGGCGGCCAAAGATCTATCAAAGATGCCTAACCGTCGGGAACTTAGCGGCATTGTGGTCAGGCAAATGACCTCTCCGGGCAGTAAGGTCGCCGCCGCCATTATTAGTCCCGCCGGCCTGGTCGCCGGTTGCATTAAGGCGCTGATCGATGAACACAGCGCCGATGCCGCTTAGCCGCTTATAGCAATAACTAAGCAAATAACGCGGAGAAAACTTATAGCGACGAAATCAAACAGCTAGGCGATACAATTGTGGGCTTGACCCTTTTGAAGGCCCAGGAATTAAGCGATTATCTCAAGGAGGTACATGGTATCGCTCCCGCCGCCGGCGCCGCGGTAGTTGCCGCCGTCCCGGGCGTCCCGGGCGCCGCCGAAGCCGCCGCCGAAGAGGAAAAGACCGCCTTCGACGTCATCTTAAAGGTCGTCGGCGATCAGAAGATCAAGGTCATCAAGGAAGTACGGGCCGCCACCGGGTTGGGGCTTAAAGAGGCCAAGGAGCTGGTGGAATCCGCCCCCAAGCCCGTCAAAGAAGGTTTAAATAAAGAAGATGCGGAAAAAATCGCCAAAGCCTTGGAAGAAGTAGGTGCTACTGTCGAGGTTAAGTAAAGTTTTTTATATTGCGAGGAAACTAATATGTATTTCAAAGAAACTCGCTCCTTTGGTAATGCCTCCGAAGCCATTAAGATACCGGACTTGAGCCAACTGCAACGGGTTAGTTATGAACGGCTGCTGCAGGCGAATATCCTGCCCGCAGAACGTGAAAATATAGGTTTGGAAGCCTTGCTCAAGGAAATATTTCCTATTATCAGTTATGACGAAAACCTGCAACTGGAGTATCTCAATTATGAGTTAGGCAAACCTCGTTATACCCCGGACGAATGCCGCCATTTACGGCTGACCTACGGAGTGCCTTTCCGCATTCGCTGTCGGCTGATTCGCAAAGATAAAGGCGAAATCATGGAGGACAGCGTTTATCTGGGTGAGCTGCCTCTCATGATCGGCGGCGGCGAGTTCATTATTAACGGCGCCGAAAGGGTTATCGTTAATCAATTGCACCGCAGCCCCGGCGTCGATTTCGTCATTGAATCGCAGGAGAGCGACCGACCCCTGCATGGGTGCCGAATCATTCCGGAACGGGGCAGTTGGATCGAGATTAGCGTCACCAAAAAGGAAATTATAGTCGTTCGTATCGACCAATCCGCCAAACTCAGCGCCACTACTTTCCTGAGGGCCATGGATGAACGCTTCAGTTCCACCGAGGCTATCGTCCGCGAGTTCTATCCCACAAAAAAAATCGCGGTGGATAACCTTAAACCGGAAATGTGGGCGGTAGGGCCTGTCGTTGACAAAGAAACCGGAGAGGTGCTGGTCAAGGCCGGCTGCCAGATCGGGGAAGCCTTGGTGAGAATCCAGCAGTCCAGCCTGAAAAAGGTCGAAGTCGTCGAAAAAGTCGCCGATCCGATTATTTTCAACTCTTTGGCCGAGGACGCCTGCGTGGACCATGAGCAGGCCCTGCTCCGCATTTACACCCGCCTGCGTCCCGGCAATCCCGCTCAGCTGGATAAGGCCAAAACGCTTTTCCAGGAAAAGTTTTATGATGCCAATCGCTACCGTTTGGGTCGTGTGGGTCGCTTTCGTTTGAATCGAAAGTTTGGGCAGAATTTTGCTGAAGACGAGATGACCCTTCGGCCGGCGGACTTTCTTAACTCTCTGAAGTATCTTGTCGCTTTGCGTAATGGTGAGGGCCATGTTGATGACATTGATCATCTGGGGAATCGTCGGCTACGCACCATTGATGAATTGTCGATCGACGAATTACGTAAGGGTTTTCTCAAGCTCCGGCGTTCGGTGCAGGAACGTATGAGTATTAAAGATCCGGAACAATTGGGTCGTATTGCCGAGCTGGTCAACAGCAAAAGTATCAGCAGCAGCATCGATTTCTTTTTTGGTCGGGGGGAATTGAGCCAGGTGGTGGATCAGACCAACCCCCTGAGTCAGTTGACCCATGAGCGGCGCCTCTCGGCCTTGGGCCCGGGCGGCCTTAACAGAAAACGCGCTGGTTTCGAGGTCCGCGATGTGCATATCAGCCACTATGGCCGAATCTGTCCCATCGAAACTCCCGAAGGCACCAATATCGGACTAATCTCTTCGTTGAGTATCTATGCCGGCGTGGACGAATATGGCTTTTTAGTTACGCCTTATCGAAAAGTGGAAAAAGGAAAGGTTACCGAGATTGTTAATCTCCGCGCCGACCAGGAGTTGGAAGCAGTACTGGCCCCCACCGATGCCCTGGAGCCGGGCGGCAAAAAACTAAAAAAAGGTATGGTCTTAGCCCGGGTTGACGGTGATCTTTCCCAGGTGGATAGTTCCGAGGTCCAGTTTGTTGATGTGGCTTCCCGGCAGACCGTGGGGGTTTCGGCCGCTTTGATCCCCTTTTTGGAGCACGACGATGCCAACCGCGCTTTGATGGGTTCTAACATGCAGCGCCAGGCCGTCCCTCTCTTACAGACCGAGCCGCCCATGGTGGCTACCGGTATGGAGAAAATGGTCGCCCAGAACAGCAGCATGGTCATCCGGGCCCGCCGCAGCGGTAAAGTAACTTATGTGGATTCTCTCAGAATTGTTATCGACGAGGCGGATGAATATGTTTTACGCAAGTTCGTCGGTCTCAACGAACGCACCTGTTTGAACCAGAAACCCATCGTAAAGGTCGGTCAAACCGTTAAAGAAGGTGATGTCATTGCCGACGGCGCCGCCACCTGTCAGGGAGAATTGGCCCTGGGCCGCAACGTCCTGGTCGGTTTTATGATGTTTGACGGCTATAACTTTGAAGATGCCATCCTCATCAGTGAAAAACTGGTCAAAGACGACATCTACACCAGTATTCATATCGAGGAATATGAAATTGAAATCCGCGAGACCAAACTGGGACGCGAAGAATTCACCCGCGATATTCCCAATGTTTCGGAAAAGGCCTTGGCCAGTCTTGATGAAGGGGGCGTCGTTTGCGTCGGCACTTACGTCAAACCCGGAGATATTCTGGTGGGTAAGGTTTCTCCAAAGAGTAAAAGCGAACTTTCCCCGGAAGAAAAATTACTCTATGCCATTTTCGGTCGGGCCGGGGAGGACGTTAAAAACGATTCTTTAGAAGTCCCTAGCGGCCAGGAAGGCATTGTTATCGACACCAAACGCTTCTCTCGGCGGATGTATATGAGTGATGAACAGCGTAAAGCCCATAACGCCGCCATGAGGCGATACAGTCAGAAAATGGACCATAAAATCTCCACGGTCTTTCGTCAAATGTCCCGCCTGGTCACCGAGCAGCTCAAAATCGTGGTCGTGGACCCCGCCACCCGGCAAAAAATGGGCGTCAGTGATTCCGACGATGTCATTCTGGAGCAGGTGGATAGCTTCGTGGAAACCTGGATCAAACCTGCCGTTAAGCGTAAAGACGCCCTGAATATCATGGAGCCCTTCTGGACCCGGATCCGGGAACTCCAGGAAGAAAAACAACGCAAGTTACAGCAGATGAAACGCGGTGACGAACTGCCGTCCGGCGTTCTGGAAATGGTCAAGGTCTATATCGCCACCAAACGCCGTCTGGCCGTCGGTGATAAAATGGCCGGCCGTCACGGCAACAAGGGCGTTATCGCCCGTATCCTGCCCGAAGAGGATATGCCCTTCCTGGAAGATGGTACCTCTTTGGACGTACTGCTAAATCCCCTGGGCGTACCCAGTCGTATGAACGTCGGACAAATCCTCGAAACCCACCTCGGCTGGGCCGCTAAAATCCTCGGCTTCCAGGCCATCTCCCCCGTCTTCGACGGCGCCATCGAACAAGACATCCATGATGTGTTGAATCAGGCAAATCAAGAAATTTATAAAGTCAATCAAAAAGTCGAAGAAAATAAGCTGGCCCCGCAACCGGATCAGTTGTTTGTGGAGATGCCTTTTGGAGGCAAAGTTACGGTATATGACGGACGGACGGGCGAACCGTTCGATCAGGGTATAGCAGTGGGCTACATCTACCTGATGAAACTGCATCACCTGGTCGATGACAAGATCCATGCCCGGGCCACCGGACCTTACAGCTTGATCACCCAGCAACCTCTGGGTGGCAAGGCACGCACCGGCGGCCAACGCTTCGGGGAAATGGAAGTGTGGGGCCTGGAGGCCTACGGCACCGCGTATATCCTCCAGGAATTATTGACCGTCAAAAGCGACGACGTGGAAGGCCGCACCAAAATTTATGAATCCATGGTCAAAGGGCTCAACTGCCTCGAAGCCGGAACCCCGGTATCCTTTGACGTACTGTGCAACGAAATCCGCGGCCTGGGTCTTAACATCCAATTAGAGAAAAAGAGGATCATTTGATCCTAAATGGTAATAATTGAGGAGAGAACCAGAAATGATTGAGTCGATTTACGACCGTATCAACGATTATGGTTCGGTAAAAATTAACCTTGCCAGCCCCAATGATATTCGGAGTTGGTCTTTCGGGGAGGTCCGCAAACCCGAAACCATCAATTACCGTACCTATCGACCGGAAAAGGACGGTTTGTTCTGTGAACGAATTTTTGGTCCCGAACGCGATTGGGAGTGCGCCTGCGGTAAGTATAAAGGGACCAAATATAAAGGCATTATCTGTGACCGTTGTGGGGTAAAGGTCACCCACAGCCGCGTTCGTCGTAAAAGGATGGGCCATATTAACCTGGCGGCCCCGGTGGTTCATATCTGGTTTTTCAAGGCCATGCCCTCCCGCCTGGCCAACCTGTTGGCCATGAAGACCACCGACATCGAAAAAATTGTTTATTTCCAGGACTATATTGTCACAGATTCCGGTGACACGCCCTTAAAACTCAAACAATTGCTCACGGAGGAAGAATATCGCCGGGCTCTGGAAAAATATGGCGACACCTTCACGGCCGAAATGGGCGCCGAGGCCATTCGTTCGCTCCTGGCCACCCTTGATTTGGAACGGGAAATGGCCTTGCTCCGCGAAGATTTGAGTAAAACCAACAGCCAGCAAAAGGCCAAGGACATCAGCAAACGCCTGAAAATCGTCGAATCGCTGCGGCTCAGCGACAACAAGGCCGAGTGGATGGTCATGGATGTTTTGCCCGTTATCCCTCCGGACCTAAGACCTCTGGTCCTCTTGGAAAGCGGTAATTTCGCCACCAGCGATCTTAATGATCTTTACCGGCGGATCATCAACCGCAACAACCGGTTGAAAAAACTGGTAGATCTGAACGCCCCCGAAGTTATTATTCGCAACGAAAAACGCATGCTGCAGCAGGCCTGTGACGCCCTCTTTGATAATGGCCGCTGCCGTCGGCCCGTCCTGGGTTCCAGCAATCGTCCCCTTAAAAGCCTTACCGATATGATCAAAGGTAAGCAGGGACGTTTCCGGGAAAATTTGCTTGGCAAGCGTGTTGACTATTCCGCTCGTTCGGTGATTGTCGTCGGCCCCGAACTCAATCTCCATCAATGCGGCCTGCCCAAGCGTATTGCCCTGGAGCTTTATCAACCCTTTATCATCCGGCGACTTAAAGAACTGGGTTTGGCCGACACCATCAAAAGTGCTAAAAAAATGCTCGAACGCCGCGAAGATAAAGTCTGGGATGTCCTCGAGGAAGTCATCCGCGAACACCCTGTCTTGTTGAACCGGGCGCCTACTTTGCACCGCATGGGTATTCAAGCCTTTGAACCGGTGTTAATAGAAGGCAATGCTATCAAAATTCACCCCCTTGTCTGCCGGGGTTTTAACGCCGACTTCGACGGCGACCAAATGGCGGTCCATTTGCCTTTGAGTGTTGAAGCCCAAGCGGAAGCCCATTCCCTGATGATGGCTACCAACAATATCTTTTCTCCGGCCAATGGCTCGCCTATCATGTCGCCTTCCCAGGACATCGTTCTGGGTAATTACTATATCACCCTTATCCGACCCGGCCAAAAGGGCGAGGGGATGGTTTTTAGCAGCCCCTTCGAAGCCATATTAGCCTACGAACATAATAAAACCACCTTGCACGCTAATATCAAACTGCGTCTGCCTAAAAACAAACGGGCCATTGGTGCCGATGACAAGTTCAGTGAATATGGCGCTCTTGTTGAAAGTTCCGTGGGACGATGTATCTTTAATGACATTCTTCCTGAGGGGATGCCGTTTTATAACTTTCCCCTCGGTTCCAAAGGATTGAGCCGCGTCATAAGTGATTGTTTTCAGTACGTCGGACGCTCGGCCACTATCGAACTTCTCGACCAGATCAAAGAAAGCGGCTTTAAACAGGCCACTCTCGCAGGTTTATCCATTTGTCTCACCGATTTGCGCATCCCCAGCCGCAAGCCAGAAATTATCGAAAAAACCCAAAAACGCGTGGACCGCATCGAACGTAATTATCAAGCCGGCGCCCTCACCGAGGGCGAACGATATAACCAGATCATCGATGCCTGGACCCATGCCCGCGTCGAAGTGACCGGTGAGATGATGAAAGAACTCCAGGAAGACACGCGCGAGGGCGCGCCCTACCTTAATCCCATCTTTATCATGACCGAATCCGGGGCTCGGGGAAAGGTCGATCAGATTCAACAGCTTTGCGGCATGCGGGCCTTGATGGCCAAGCCCTCCGGGGAAATTATCGAAACTCCTATTAAGGCCAACTTCCGCGAAGGCCTCAACGTCCTGGAGTATTTCAGTTCCACTCACGGTGCTCGCAAGGGCCTGGCGGACACCGCCCTGAAAACTGCCGACAGCGGCTATCTCACCCGTAAACTTGCCGATGTCGCCCAGAACGTCATTGTCACCGAACACGACTGCGGCACCCTCCAGGGTATCAGCAAAAGCGCTATCTATAAAGGGGAGCAGGTTTCAATCCCCTTACGGGAGATCATCCTTGGCCGCACCGCCCGCGACACCATAAGAAACCCGATCAACGACAAGATTATTGCGGCGGAAAATGAGATTATTACGGACACCGTCGCCCGGCAAATAGAAAAGCTGGGCATCGATACCATCCGCGTGCGGGGGCCGATGACCTGCGAGGCGAACCTGGGTATGTGCGCCCAATGCTACGGCGTCGATCTCAGCAGCGGACGACCGGTCGAAGAAGGGATGGCCGTGGGCATCATCGCCGCCCAATCCATCGGCGAACCCGGGACCCAACTGACCATGAGAACCTTCCATACCGGGGGCATCGCCGAACGCGACGTCATGGAACATCAAACCAAAACCAACGTGACGGGATACGTGAAATATCACGAACTTAACGCCGTCGAGGTGACCCAACCAGAGCAAATAAACCAAAGAATCGCCCTCAAAAGACACGGGGAAATCATCATCGTCGATAATAAAAATAGAGAAATGGAAAGATACCGGGTGAGCTACGGCGCCCATATATTGGTGACGGAAGGACAAACCGTCTCCAAAGGAAACGTCCTGTGTGAATGGGACCCCCACCGCATCCCCATCCTCTCCGAAGTGGCCGGGATCGTCCGCTGCCAAGACGTCGAAGAAGGCGAAACCATCCGCACCGAAATCGACCCCGCCGGACACCGCCAAAAATCCATGGTCATCGAACATAAAGGCGAAAAACACCCCCGCATCGTTATCGAAGATAAACAGGGCACCATACTTGACTTCCATTATCTGCCGGCCAAAGCCATCATCCAGGTTGAAGAAGGTCAGGAAATTCCCGCCGGCGCCTTATTGGCCCTGCAGCCGCGAGCTATTACCGGCACCCAGGACATCACCGGGGGTCTGCCCCGGGTAACCGAAGTATTTGAGGCTCGTCGGCCCAAGGAACCAGCCGCCTTGGCCGAAATCTCCGGTCGCGTCGAACTCCGTAGTGACAAGCGTCGGGGAAAAATGACCATTATCGTCCGATCCGAATCCGGCCTCGAAATCGAACACCATGTACCCCATGATAAGCACCTTAATGTTCACACGGGAGACTACGTCGATGCCGGCGAACCCCTCACCGATGGCCCCCTCGTCCCCCATGACATCCTCCGGATCCGGGGAGAGGAAGCCCTGCAGAACTATCTGCTGGTGGAAATCCAAAACGTTTACCGGGCCCAAAACGTTAAAATCAACGACAAGCACGTCGAAGTAATCGTCGCCCAGATGTTGCGTAAGGTAAAGGTGGAAAATCCCGGTGATACGGAATTGTTGCCTGGCGACGTGTTGGACAAATTCCGCTTTCGAGCCACCAATCAAAGGATTTCCCATAGTCTTAAAATCACCGATCCCGGTGATTCGGATCTGAAGGTGGGCGCCATTATCACCAAGGAAGAGTTAGATCGTATCAACGAGCCTATCTCTGCCATTGGGGGTGATATAGCCCAGGGCGGCAAGTGTCGGCCGGCCACTGCCGCCACCTTGCTGCTTGGTATTACCAAGGCGTCGTTACAATCCGAGAGTTTCGTTTCCGCCGCCAGCTTCCAGGAAACCACCCGCGTCCTGACGGAAGCCAGCATTTCCGGCAAAGAGGACCGCTTGCTGGGCCTGAAAGAAAATGTTATACTGGGACATTTAATACCGGCGGGCACCGGATTCAAACCTTACATGGATATCCAGGTTGAACACCTGGCCGCCCCGCCGACGCCGCCGGAACTCGAAACCGAAGAATTGATCAAACGTAAAGAAAAGGAGATTCGTGCCGAGGCCGCCATCAAGGAAGCCTTGGGATTAACACCGGAAAAGTAAAGATTATATGAAATTGGAGTGTTAGATGCCCACCATTAATCAATTGATTAGAAACGGCCGTAAAAAAGTGCGCCATAAGGGTCATACCCCTGACCTGGACAGTCATCCTTTTAAACGGGGCGTCTGTTTGCAGGTCAGAACCCAAACTCCTAAAAAGCCCAACTCGGCTCTCCGAAAGGTCGCCCGGGTCAGATTAAGCAACGGGAGAGAGGTCACCGCATACATTCCCGGGATCGACCATAATCTGCAAGAACACAGTATCGTCCTGGTTCGCGGGGGACGGGTCCGCGATCTGCCGGGGGTTCGATATCATATTATCCGGGGCGTCCTTGACACCCTTGGGGTTGCCAATCGCAAGCAGGGCCGCAGCAAATACGGCGCCCGCCGACCAAAATAAGGATCAAGAGAAACCCTGATGTAACGTTAATGGTGAACCATGTTTGGTTAAATTAAATCGGAGATCATAAAATAATGGCAAAACGTTTTGTGGCTTCGGCTCAATTTCTCAAGCCGGATCCAAAATTCAACAGTAAGCTGGTATCCAAGTTTATTAATTGCCTGATGTGGGACGGTAAAAAAAGCATCGCCCAGCGGGTTATGTATGACGCTATGGATGTCATCGCCAAACGTATCAAGGACGTCCCTCCTTTAGATGTCTTTCAAACCGCCGTAAACAATGTCAAACCACTCATTGAGGTCCGTTCCCGACGGGTCGGGGGGGCCAGCTATCAAGTGCCCATGCAGGTCAATGCCAATCGACAGCGGGCATTGGCCTTTCGCTGGATCCTGGCCGCCGCCCGCAGCAAAAAGGGCAAACCCATGTTTATTCGGCTCGCCGAGGAACTTATCGCCGCTTACAAAGAAGAAGGCGCCGCGATGACCACTCGGGAAAATGTGCATCGGATGGCCGAGGCCAACAAGGCTTTCGCCCATTTTGCCTGGTAAGCAATTGCTTTTATCTGCTGCCACAATGAGGACTGCGATCCTGATTGTGGCAGTTTTTTACATGGTTTTTCAGCGAAACGCAGTAATCCGATTAACTACTGAAAAATGCCTATTAATCGTCATGACAAACATAACGCATAATTTATTTAGCTCCGGCTTTATGCCGGGGATTGTCGCCCCGCGCAAAAAAATTGAACATCTTGTGATGAAAGGGCATGCTTTTGCAAAGCATAAGCATTTTTTGAACACCGGATCGTAATTAACATGAGTCGCAACCTGGAAAAAATTCGTAACCTCGGTATCATGGCCCATATTGACGCCGGTAAAACCACCGTCACGGAACGCATTCTTTATTTCACGGGCAGAACCCACAAGATCGGTGAGGTCCATGAGGGCACCACCGTTATGGACTATCTCGCCGAAGAGCAGCAGCGCGGCATCACCATTACCTCCGCTGCTACTACCTGTCCCTGGAAAGGTCACACCATCAACCTGATCGATACCCCCGGCCACGTCGATTTTACCATTGAAGTGGAGCGCTCTCTGCTTATTCTTGACGGGGCGGTGGCCGTTTTTGACGCCAGCGAAGGGGTGCAGGCTCAGTCTGAAACCGTTTGGCATCAAGCCCAGAAATATCAGGTGCCCTGTATATGCTTTATTAATAAAATGGATAAAATAGGCGCCGATTTTGAAATGTCGGTCAGGAGTCTGCGCGAAAAACTACTCGCCCAACCGGTTCCCGTCCAACTTCCTATGGGCGCCGAAGATAATTTCCTCGGTTTTATCGACCTTTTGGAGATGCAGGCCCTCTTTTTCAAACAAGAAAAGGTGGGCGCTACTTTTGAGGCCCAGGCCATACCTCAGCCATATCTCGAGGCCGCCCGAGAGGCCCGTCACGACCTCATCGAGCAGGCCGCCGAATATGATAGTCAGCTCCTGGAGGCTTATATTCACGATCAGCCCATATCCTCCGATCAAATTATTGCCGGTCTGCGCGCCGGCACCCTGGAGGGCAAACTGCATCCGGTCCTGTGCGGCGCGGCCCTGCAAAGTATCGGCTCACGCGCCTTACTTGATGCTGTGGTTCGTTATTTACCCAGTCCTTTAGATCGCCGGTATATCCCCGGATACGCCCCCGGCAAACCCGAAAAAACTCTTAAATACCAATGTGATCCGGAGGGTATATTGGTGGCCACGGCCTTTAAGATCACCGCCGGCCAGCACGGCGATCTTATCTACACCCGGATTTATTCTGGTACTCTGAAAACCAACATAAAGCTCTTAAACAGTTCTCGGGACCGTAAGGAAAACATCACCAAAATTTATCGGATGCACGCCGACCACCGAATCCAGTGCCAGCAGGCAATCGCCGGCGATATTGTGGCCCTGGTGGGCCTGAAGCATACCCTTACCGGCGATACCCTCTGTTCCGCGAAAAAACCTATTGTCCTTGAGGGGATTAAATTCCCTGAGCCTGTGATGAGCCTTTCTATTGAACCCCGCACTGCCGGCGAAAGAGCCAAACTCGGCCAGGCCCTTGATATCCTCAAACGCGAGGACCCCACTTTTGCCGCTGATTTCAACTCCGAAACCGGGCAAACCATTATCAGCGGCATGGGAGAATTACACCTGGAAATCCTGCAGCATAAAATAACCAGGGATATGGGTCTGAATATTCGTGTGGGCCGACCAAGAGTGGCATATAAGGAAACCATAACCCTGACCGCTCAGGGCGAAGGGAAATTTATCAAACAAACCGGCGGCCGCGGACAGTACGGCCATGTCGTACTATCTGTTGAACCTCATCAGCCGGAACCGGACGAAGATCACCTGATCTTCGAGGATCGGGTATCCCATGGTGCCATCCCCAAAGAATACATTCCCTCTATTATAACGGGTGTTTCCGCCGCCGCCGGCAGTGGCGTCCTGGCCGGTTTTCCGCTTATTGACATTAAAATCTCCATCATGGACGGCTCCTATCACACAGTGGATTCCTCTGACATTGCCTTCCAACAGGCCGCCAGCTTGGCTTTTTATGATGCCGTAAAAAAGGCACAGCCTGTCCTGCTTGAGCCCATCATGAAAATGCAAATCGTCACCCCAGAGCAGTACTACGGGGCGGTACAGGGCGATCTTACCCGCAGAAGGGCGGTCATTCGGCACGCTCGGCAGCGCCAGCAAATTCGGATCATCGATGCCCTGGTGCCCCTGTCGGAAACCTTCGGCTATGCCTCCGACCTCCGGAGCAATACCCAGGGCCGGGCCAGCTACACCATGGAACCCTATAAGTATGCCGCCATGCCGGAACAAATTTCCCAAAAAGTTTTGGAAACAGCCTATTGACACGATCATAAATAAATAGTAAATTTCTGTTCTCGATCCTTGCGAGCAGAAAAATGGAATTTTCTGCGTTAGTGTAAGTTATTGTCTAGCCTATAGTTATCCACGGATGGAAGGGTTGAGCCTTTAATGGGCCTGCCCCCGGTAGTTATTAAATCAAACAAACCCTACCCATATAGGTTGTTATAATTCAGCCCCAACGGCGGGGGAGAGGGCCTTTTAACCTCGTGTTGAGCGGGGGTTGTGGATTTTTTGTAAGTTTTTATTGACTAAAATATTATAAATGCTAATGTAATGAGTTTGTCAAAATCGCCGGGCCCTGGTGTTTGAGAATCCCACAGGCTTAGCGAGCAGACCTGCCCCACCGGAATAACGTTGATTAACAAAAATATGGGGCTGTGGAATAACTGGGAGTCCTGGATGTGGAAACCGAACGTATTAGAATTCGCATGGAAGCCTACGACCATCGAGCCTTGGACGCTTCGGCCAAGGAGATAGTCGATCATGCCCGGCGCACCAACGCCCAGGTCTCCGGTCCTATTCCCCTGCCCACCCGTATCGAGCGTTATACCGTCCTTCGATCGCCTCATATCGATAAGAAATCACGGGAACAGTTTGAAATTCGCACTCATAAACGCCTTATTGATATTTTTGAGGCCAATCCCCGAACCGTGGAGGCTCTCAACCGTTTAGTAGTCCCGGCGGGCGTGTTTATCAAGATACGGGTATAGTTACTCATAAGATGTGAAATGTGCCGGCTTTTGAGCGGCACTTTTTTTAACCGAACGAAAAAAGAGCAAACAGGAACGAGTAGTTAAAATGGCCCAGGCCCTTTTAGGGAAAAAAATCGGCATGACCCGCATGTACGACGAAAAAGGCGTCATCGTCCCGGTGACCGTTATCCGGACCGGACCCTGTACGGTTATGCAGGTAAAAACCGAACAGACCGACGGTTATAACGCCCTGCAGTTGGGTTTTGAAGATGTTAAACGTTCTCGCCGAAAGAAACCCCAAATCGGACATGCCCAAAAGGCCGGCGCCCCCGTCAAAGCCTTCGTGCGTGAAGTCTCCCTGCAACAACAACCCACCCAGAAAATCGGGGATGAGCTGACCGTCGATCTTTTTCGGGAAATAAAATTTGTTGATGTCCTCGGCACCAGCAAGGGCAAGGGCTTTACCGGCGTCGTGAAACGCTATGGCTTTAAAGGTCAGCCCGCCAGCCATGGCGTCGAGCGAAAACACCGCAGTCCCGGTTCCATCAGCGTGGTTTCCGGTAGTACCGGCCGCAGCATCAAAAAAGGCAAAAAAATGGCCGGCCATGTAGGCCATGTCCGTTGTTCCTCTCGTAATCATAAAGTCGTCGCTATCGACCGGCAGAACCATCTACTGGTGATCAAAGGTTCGGTGGCCGGACCTCCCGATAGTTACGTTATAGTTTCAAAAGCGAAAACCAAGAGTTGAGGCGAAGATTTACCTGGCCTCGCTGGGATGAAAAATTATGTTGGATATTCCGGTATATGATCGAGAAGGAAAACAGGTCGATCGTCTGCAGATCGATGAGACCCTGCTGGGAGGTCGCGTCAGACCCGCCCTTTTGAAGCAGGCCTTGGTCATGTATCATGCCAATCGACGCCAGGGTTCGGCGACGACGAAAAGTCGGGGTATGGTTAGCGGATCGACCCGAAAAATCTATCGGCAAAAAGGCACGGGGCGGGCGCGCATGGGGACGGTCCGTACGGTCATTAGGCGTGGAGGGGGGGTCGCGTTTGCTAAAATGCCGCGTGATTTCCGCCAGCGCATGCCTAAAAAACAACGCCGCCTCGCCCGCAATAATGCCATCTTGGCCAAAATGCAGAGTGATAACGCCATCGTCATCGACCAGCTTAATTTCGATGAACCGCGCACCGCTGCCTTTGCGCATATCCTTAACAATCTTAAAATAGATCGTAGCTGTCTGGTCGCCACCGAAAAGTACAATCCCATGGTTTATAAATCACTCCGTAACATCCCGCGTGTGGACGCCCTGGAAGTGGCCCAGCTTAATGCCGGTGATATTTTACAGCGCCAGAAACTGCTTTTCACCCGGGCGGCCCTGGAAGCTTTGATCAATCCGCTGCCGCCCCAATCAGAACCGGCGGACCAGGATAAACCAGCTCAACAGACCGACCTTGCGGAACAGACCGAATCTGCGGAACCGCCTGAACCGGATAAAAGACCCAATGAAAGCCGCCTTTCTTCACCGGAGGCTCGAGGTGATATAAGTGGATAATCCCTACCAGATAATTATCAGACCGCTGATTACCGAGAAGGGGACTCATCAGGCTGAAACCTTAAACGCCTACCCTTTTCAGGTGCACTCTCTGGCTAATAAAACCCAGATCAAGCAGGCGGTCGAGAAGATATACAATGTTAAGGTGGTTGATGTTAGAACAGCTAATCGCAAAGGTAAACGCCGCCGTCGTGGTCGAACTGTCGGCATCACGGCCCATTGGAAGAAGGCGGTAGTGGTGCTGGATGAGAATTCCCGCATCGATTTATTCTAAGGAGAACTTTCAAACCCCTGGGAAACCAAATGGTTTAACGTGATAAAATGGGTATTAGAAACTATAAGCCTACCAGTCCCGGCCGACGCTACTCCTCGGTGAACGACTTTGCCGAAGTCACCCGCTCCCGGCCGGAAAAATCACTTATCAGACGTATCAAAAAGAACGGCGGCAGAAACCACAGCGGCAAAATCACCGCCCGCTTCCGGGGCGGCGGGGCCCGCCGAATTTATCGCATCATCGATTTCAAACGCAATAAAGATAACATCCCCGCCCGCGTCGCCGCCGTCGAGTACGATCCCAATCGCTCCTGTTGCATTGCTTTGCTTCACTATGCCGACGGAGAAAAAAGATACATTCTCGCCCCTCAGGGCCTGACCGTCGGCGACACGGTGGAAAACGGTCCGCGGGTCGAGCCTAAAGTCGGCAATTGTATGCCGCTGGCGGCCATCCCTACCGGGCTGGAAATACACAATATCGAGATGAAACAGGGCCAGGGCGGAAAGCTCGTACGCTCAGCCGGTGCGGTAGCTACCCTGGCAGCCCGAGAAGGCAAGTGGGCTCACATTATTATGCCCAGTGGTGAAATTAGAATGATACCGGTTGCCTGCCGTGCAACTATTGGCCAACTGGGCAACGTGGACCATCAGCACGTGCATATCGGCAAAGCCGGACGAAAACGCCACATGGGTCGCCGACCTCACGTTCGTGGAAAGGCCATGAATCCCGTTGCCCATCCCTTGGGCGGCGGCGAGGGCCGCAGCAATGGCGGGCGCCATCCCTGCTCGCCCACCGGTGTCCCGGCTAAAGGGGGTAAAACCAGAAACAGGCGAAAAAACTCAAACAAACGTATTATTCGTCGAAGAAAAACTGCACGAGGAATTCAGGTAGCTATATAAAAGTAAGGACCCCGGCATGGGACGATCACTGAAAAAAGGACCTTATGTAGATCAAAAACTGCTGAAAAAAGTGTTCCGCCAGCAGGAAAATGGGGATCGTACGCCCATCAAAACCTGGGCCCGCCGATCCACCATCGTGCCCGAGTTCGTGGGCCACACCTTTATGGTCCATAACGGAAAAATTTTTAACAAAATATACGTAACCGAGGATATGGTCGGCCACAAACTGGGAGAATTTTCTCCTACCCGGATCTTCAAAGGACACAGTGGCAGTAAAGCAAGATAGAACAACAAAGAAATCAGCACAATATCAGGATAGAGCGATATGCTCAGCGGAGAAAAACTAAGACAATGGCGCACGGCGGTAGGTATGAATGTTGAGGATTTGGCCTCGGCTCTTATTCCCGCCGGTTTAACGGCAGACCAGGCCTGCGCGGCGGTGAAAAATTGGGAGCGCGAATATCTGAAGCCTGAACCTAAGTCCGGTGATATTGAGGGCCTGGCGCGGGCGATGGGGATCTCGCCTCGGGATTTGGTGGTCTGGTCGGCCTCCCATCGCTTTGCTCCCATTGCTCCCCGAAAGGTCAGGCTCATTGCCGATCTGATACGCGGCCGCAGCGTGCAGGATGCCCTGGATGTGCTCAAGTTCGCCAATAAAAGAGCGGCGGTCTTTGTTGACAAGGTGCTCCGCAGCGCTATTGCCAGTGCCGATGAACAGGAAGCTGATATCGAACGCTTATACGTCTGTCAGGCCCGGGTGGATTACGCTGGCGTCCGGCTTAATACCAGACGCTGGCGACCTAAAGATCGCGGCCGGGCCGTGCCCTGGAGCCGAAAGGCCTGCCATATCCACGTGGCGGTCGATGTGGAAAAAGGATTTTAATGCCCTCCTGGACGAAAATTTGAGGAAATAGAATGGGCCAAAAGGTTTCGCCAATTGGATTTCGAACCGGCATAACCCTGGGCTGGAAAAGTCGGTGGTTCGCCCCCAAAAACGCCTTTGGAGATTTCCTGGTTGAGGATGCTCAAATCCGGCGTTATATCGACAATCGCCTGAATCGCCAGCCCCCTTATGCCGCCATTGCCGAGGTCGAGATCGAACGCACCCGTGATGATGTCCGCGTCGTCCTGCACACCGCCCGGCCGGGTCTGGTTATCGGACCCAAAGGCGCCGAAGTCGATAAACTTCGTGAAGCACTGGAGGACCTGATCGACCGGAAGGTGACTATTAATATTATGGAAATCAAGCAGCCCGACTTGAACGCCCAGTTGGTCGCCGAGGCCATTTCCGAACAGCTTAAAAGACGCGCCGCTTTTCGTCGGGCCATGAAGCAGCACTGCGAGCAGACTATGGCGGTCGGCGCCAAAGGCGTTAAGATTATCATCAGCGGCCGACTCGCCGGCGCCGAAATCGCCCGCTCGGAAAGACAGACCATGGGAAGTATTCCCCTGCACACCCTGCAGGCCGATGTGGATTACGGCTTTGCCGTCTCCCGCACCACTTATGGCGTGATCGGAGTGAAAGTATGGGTATATCGGGGCAACTTTGGCGAACAGGTTGAAGCACCGCCTGCCCCGTCCCGCAAGTCGCGCCGGTGAGCGGCGGACTCGAAATAAAAAAGAAATTTGGCGACATGCTTTTGCCCAGCAGAAGCATATAAAATAAAAATGAAAACTTTAAAAAAACGCCGTAAGGATTGATTTATGGCCTTAATGCCCAAAAGAGTAAAATGGCGCAAATACCAGCGCGGCAGGATCAAGGGAAATGCTACCAAGGGCAATTACGTTGCTTATGGTGAGTACGGCATTCAGTCGCTGGAGCCGGGCCGTATCACCGGTCAGCAGATTGAGGCGGGTCGGATCGCCGCTACTCACTTCCTGCATCGGGTCGGCAAGGTTTATATTAGAATCTTTCCCCACCGCTCGGTCAGTTCCAAACCCCTGGAGACCCGTATGGGAAAAGGTAAAGGCGAGCCCGATCACTGGGAGGCCAAGGTCAAACCGGGTACCATTTTGTATGAGGTAGGCGGAGTCCCGGAAGACGTCGCCCGCGCCGCCCTCTTGCGGGTGGCGCACAAAATGCCCGTGAGGTGTCGTTTCGTAACCCGCCGGCACGCCGGATAGAAACTATAATTAAACGAAGCCAGATGATATGAGAGCGGGTGAAATATGAAAGCTAGTGAAATCAGAGAAATGAATCCCGATGAGCTGGACGACGAGCTGGAGAACCTGCAACGAAAGTTCTTCGACATCCGCACCCAGGCCGTCACCGAAAAACTGGAGGATCCCACCCAGTTAACCAAGGTCAAACGTGATATCGCCCGCTTAAAGACTATTCTGCGTGAACGGCAACTGGCTCGGCAAAAAGCCGAGAAAAAGGATCAAAATGAACATGAATAATGAAAAAAATGTCATAGGATAGGCCTGTTATGAGCGAAAAGCCGAGAAAACCCCTAACTAAATACCGAGGCGTGGTTTCCCGAGAATCGGGCGACCAGACCATTCGGGTGGTCCTGGACTATCTCACCCGGCACCCCAAGTACGGAAAAATTCTCAAACGCAGCACCGTCGCCCACGTGCATGATGCCGACAAACAGGCGAAAGTGGGAGACGTGGTGGAAATTTGCAAGTGTCGGCCGCTCAGTAAAACCAAAAACTGGCGCTTAATACGCGTGATCGAATCGAAATAATGATCCAGCAGGAAACCATAATTGATATTGCCGACAACACCGGCGCCAAGACCGCCCTGGTCGTTAAGGTCCTGGGGGGCAGCACCGGGCGCGGTCAATTTACACGTCGCACCGCCGGGGTGGGAGACGTGGTGGTGGTCGCCATCAAGAAGGCTTTACCCACCCTCACTCTGGATGATAAGAAAGTGCACCGGGTGGTTATTATTCGCACCAGCTATCCCACCCGTCGGCCTGACGGCAGTTACGTCCGGTTTGACCGCAATGCCGGCGTCTTGATCGACAACGACGGCAATCCCCTGGGCACCCGCATCTTCGGAGCGGTGGCCCGGGAGTTGAGAGAAAAGAATTTTATGAAGATAATCTCTTTAGCTTCGGAGGTGGTTTAAGTGGCCTTGCACGTAAAAAAAGGTGATTTGGTCGAAATTATCGCGGGCGACGACAAGGGCGAGCGCGGCAAAGTCCTCCGCGTGGACCCTGTTAACCGCAAAGTCGTTGTTGAAGGCCGCAACCGTGCCTATCGGCATGTCCGGCCTTCCCGGCGCAATCCCCAGGGCGGCCGCCTGCAGGTCGAACAACCCCTTGACATCAGCAACGTGCTGCCGGTTAATCCCAAGACCGATCGAGCCACCCGCGTACGTTTTATTACCGATGAAAATGGAGAAAAAAAGCGCGTCGCCCTTGATGGCACGCCTCTCGATGTTATCAGACATGCATCGAAGTAAAGGCAGATGAAAATGTCCCGGCTGGAAGAAATATATCAAGATAAAATTATTCCCGGTATGATGAGCGAGTTTAAGTACTCCAATAAAATGCAGGTGCCCAAAATCGAGAAAATTGTAGTTTCGATGGGGGTCGGTATGGCCGCCCGCGAAAAAAAATTGATCGAAGGGGCCGCCCGCGATCTGGCCCAGATCACGGGCCAGAAACCTTTGATTTGTAAGGCCAAAAAAAGCGTCTCCAATTTCAAGCTTCGTCAGGGCATGGATATTGGTCTTAAGGTTACCCTGAGAGGCCGGCGGATGTATGAATTCCTGGATCGTATGATCAGTTTGGCCATCCCCCGTGTTCGGGATTTCCGAGGGCTCAGCCCTTCCGCTTTCGACGGGCATGGAAATTATAACCTGGGTTTCACCGAACAGATGGTTTTTCCGGAGATCAATCCCGACCAGTGTGAGGCCACCCAGGGGATGAATGTCGCGCTGGTCACTAGCGCCAAAACCGATGACGAAGGCCGGCGGATGCTTAAACTGTTCGGAATGCCGTTACGCGACAGTTAGCCTCGGCTGGGAGTACTTTGTGCTTTCCCGGCCTGGGGCACCGGAAACAACCTTGAGACCTGTGCGAAAGAAAAAAGTGAAAAAATTAATTGCTTAAAAGAGGAGCACATGGCAACTAAGGCCTTGATAATTAAAGCGCAACGAGCACCAAAATTTAAGGTGCGCCATTATACCCGCTGTCTTCTGTGCGGGCGGCCTCGCGCCGTGTATCGAAAATTTAAAATTTGCCGGATATGTTTTAGAGTGTTGGCTAATGAAGGTAAAATCCCCGGGGTTCGAAAGGCCAGTTGGTGATTTCGCCCCACGCCAGGGAGTTAAGTAATTATGCACGCTGACCCGATTGCTGATATGCTCACCCGCATTCGTAATGCGGTTCATATGGAAAAGCCCGAGGTTAATGTCCAGGCCTCGAAGGTCTGTGAAGGTGTCGCCCGGGTGCTCCGCGAGCAGGGGTATATCGAAGATTATGATCGTATTCCCACCGCCTGCGGCCAGGACCTTCTTCGCCTTAAACTCCGTTATGGACCCTTGGGAGAAAAGGTCATACATGAGATTAAGCGCTGTAGCAAACCGGCCCGCAGGGTTTATTGTACCGTCAAAGACCTGCCGCCGGTCATGGGCGGGTTGGGTGTCAGCATCATCAGCACCAATAAAGGCGTACTTTCCGATCAACAATGTCGCCTGCAAAACGTCGGAGGTGAATTATTGTGCACCGTTTGCTGAGGCATTCGGTGGGCGCCTGGTTATGGAATACTAATAATCGGATACGGATGAATATATGAGTCGTATTGGAAAAAAACCGGTGTCCGTCCCCCAGGGCGTTAAAGTCGAATTGGACGGCGCTCATTTGAAAGTCAGCAGCTCGGCCGCCGCCCTGTCTGTGGATCTTCGACCGGAAGTTAAGGTCGAATATGATCAAAAGGCCGCTCAGATTAAGGTTGCCCGCCGGGGCGAGACGCGCTTACATCGCGCCCTTCACGGCACTACCCGGGCCCTGATCGCCAATATGATACACGGGGTCACTCAGGGCTTTAAAAAAGACCTGCAAATCTACGGCACCGGTTATAATGTCAAACTGCAGGGCAATAATTTCATGGTCTCGGTGGGTTTCGCCAGGCCCATATCACTACCGCTGCCCGAAGGCATAAAGGTGGACATCAAAACGCCCGCTACCCGGGGTAACGACGTGCCCGCCGAGTTTAGTGTCGTCGGCGCCGATAAATGCCGGGTCGGTCAGTTCGCCGCCGCCGTTCGGAGCCTGCGTCCCCCGGAGCCTTACCTTGGAAAGGGTATTCGCTACGCTAATGAACACGTAAAACACAAGGCAGGCAAGGCCTTTGCCAGTGGAACTTAATATTTAACAGGTAAGCTCATCGAGCACGGCGCGTCTCGGTGAGATGTTTTAGCCATGAACAAGCAGAAATTTGAAAATAATAAAAGAGTCAAACGCAAACGACGGGTGCGCAAAAAAGTTTTTGGCGGTTCCGATCGGCCTCGGTTGTCGGTGTTCCGTTCCCTGCGTCATATTTATGCCCAGATCATTGACGACGACAATGGGATTACGGTCATTTCCGCCTGCACCCTTAACAAGGACTTTGCCGACCGGGGCGAGTCGGGCGGAAATGTTAAGGCCGCGGCTCTGGTGGGTGAAGACCTGGCTCGCAAGGCCTTGGCCCTGGGCATTAGACGGGTGTGCTTTGATCGTAACGGCTATAAGTATCACGGTCGGATCCGGGCTTTAGCTGAAGCCGCCCGCAAAACCGGACTTATATTTTAATTTAAATGCTAGCTGTCGGGTAACCGACGGCCTCTGGGAGTGAAAAGTGGCTCAATTAGGACCACAAAGACAAAAGCAAGCGTTTCAGGAGGAAAGTCCTTACGAGGAGCAGGTGGTGAAAGTATATCGCTGTTCCACCGTTGTTAAAGGCGGTCGGCGTTTCAGCTTTGCTGCTTTGGTGGTGGTCGGCGATCGCAATGGTTCGGTCGGCTTGGGCTATGGCAAGGCCAACGAGGTGCCCCCCGCGGTGGAAAAAGCCATCAAGGAGGCCCGTAAAAATGTCGTCCCCATTAACCTGTTAGGCACCACCATTCCTCATCAGGTCGCCGGCAGATTCGGCGCTACCAAGGTGGTTTTAGTCCCCGCCAGCGAAGGCACGGGCGTCATCGCCGGTTCTGCCGCTCGGGCCGTTTTGGAATTAGCCGGCGTGCATGACGTTCTGACCAAGGTTTTTGGCAGCACCTCCGCAAAAAACGTCGTCAAGGCCACCATGAAAGCTCTTACGTCTTTATGTAGTAAAGAGCAGGTCGAAAAATTACGCGGTTTGAGCATAAACGTATAAGGATTAATTGATATGATGATACATCAGATTACGGCTTTGGCCGGCAGACATAAACGCCGCAAACGTCTGGGACGAGGCCCCGGCAGCGGTCTGGGCAAAACCTGCGGCCGCGGCCATAAAGGACAAATGTCCCGAGCCGGTTCTCGTCCGCCCTTCACCAAAGAAGGCGGTCAGATGCCCCTGTTCCGGCGTCTGCCCAAACGCGGATTCAACAACGCTAATTTTGCCTGCCGTTATTCTATTGTCAACGTCTCCCAGTTAGCGAAATTTGAGGAAGGCTCCCGCGTCGATCCGCTCCTCTTGTTGCAGGCCGGACTCATCCGCAACGCTGACCTGAGAGTGAAAATTCTGGGTGACGGTGAGCTCAATCGCCGCTTGACGGTCGTGGCCCACAAGTTCAGCCGCTCCGCCCACCAGAAAATCACCAGCGCCGGCGGCGCCGCCGAATTGGCCGAGGAGAAAAAATAATCCCTGATCAACCTTGAAATCGTTATGTTTAATACCATTTTTAACATATTCAAAATCCCGGAGCTCCGCAGGAAGATCTTATTTACCGTCGCCATGCTCTGTATCTACCGCATCGGTTTTCATGTGCCCGTGCCCGGCATCAACCAGGATGAGCTCCGCCGCGTAACTCAGCAGCAGGGTGAGAGCACCTCGCCTTTCGGCAAAGTCGCCGACTATCTCCAGTTATTCACCGGCGGCAGCCTCCGCCAGAGCAGCTTGTTTGGACTGGGGATTATGCCCTATATCTCCGCTTCCATTATTTTCCAATTAATGGTCACCGTGGTCCCTTTCCTGGAAAAACTCCATAAGGAAGGCGAAACCGGTAGAAAAAAAATCCAGGAATATACCCGCTATGCCACCGTGGGCATCTGTTTGATCCAGGCCGCCTTTTGGCTGTCTTATATGCGTAAAAACAACTTTGTTTACCCCGACATCGAACAAAACCATTGGTTTATGTTTTTCTTTATGGGGATCGTGGCCATGACGGCCGGCACCATCTTTCTCATGTGGTTGGGCGAGCAAATTGATGAGTACGGTATCGGCAACGGCATCAGCTCGCCCGTATGCCCTCCGCAATTTACATGGTCGTCAAACAGGCTGATTTCACGATTAATGCTCCCGCCAATGCCATCGGACCCTCCAAGCTTATCTTTCTCTTCCTGGCTTTTATCGGGGTCATTGCCGGCGCCATCTTTATCACCCAGGCCCAAAGGCGTATCCCTATTCAGCAGGCCAAAATGATGCGCGGCAGACGCGTCTATGGCGGCCAGCGACAGTACCTGCCCCTGCGGGTTAATCATGGCGGCGTCATGCCTATTATCTTCGCCTCTACCATCATGCTCTTTCCGGCGCTGGTCTTTGGCCAACTCTTCAGTTTTACTCAGTCTCGGGTCGTCGCTGAAATCAATGACGCCTTTCAATATGAATCTTTTATTTATAATCTTTTATACATTGCCATGATTTACTTCTTTGCTTATTTCTGGACCACCGTCCAGTTTCAGCCCAAGGAAATGGCCAACAACCTCCGGGACTACGGCAGCTTTATCCCCGGCCTCAGGCCCGGAAGACGTACCGCCGAATATCTTGAAAGAGTCATGGCGCGCATCACCTATGTCGGCGCCGGGTTTCTCTCCATCATCGCCGTGGTCCCCACCGTCGTCTTCCTTTGGCTGCAGGTGCCCTGGACCGTCTCGACTTTTCTGGGCGGTACCGGTTTATTGATCGTGGTCTCCGTCTCTTTGGACCTGGTCCAGAGAATTGAGACCAACCTGATTATGCGAAACTATGCCGGCTTCATGGAAGGCGGTCGAATTAAGGGGGCCTACGCATGATCATTGTTTTTCTTGGTCCGCCCGGCGCTGATAAAGGCACGCAAGGTAAATTGTTAGCTGATCGTTATCAGTTTCAGCATATTTCCAGTGGCGATAGCTTACGCCGGGAAATCAAAAACGGCACCGAGGGGGGCAAAAAAGCTCAAACCTATATGGACAACGGTCAATTGGTGTGTGACGAACTCATGATGACCCTGGATCGAATAACCGGTCGCCGCAGTTGTCCGCAGTGCGGCGCCGTTTATCATATTACCTTCAATCCCCCAAAAAGCAGGAGCTCTGCGACGCGGATGGTCAAATCCTCATCCAGCGCCCTGATGATATTCCGGAGATCGTCCCCAAACGAATAAGGACTTATTATGAGCGAACCGCCCCTTTGGTGGCATATTATTACGAATGAGGTCTTCTTGATATTCTCAACGGTGATATAGAAATTGAACAATTGACCGCCGATATGTTTCAGGTGATCGACGGCCTGCAGGCGGTCAATGATAATGTGAGAACCAAAATTATGGCCGTCGCCATACGCACCGAACGTGAAATTGAAAGAATCCGTAATGCAGGAGGAATTGTCGCTCGAATATTGAAAAATTTGCAGGAAGTCGCCGAGGCGGGCGTCACCACCGCCCATTTGGCCGAGATCGCCGACGCCGTTATCGCCGAAACCGGCTCCGTAGCTTTATTTAAAGGCGTTAAAAATCCCACGGCCAAGACCGCCTTCCCGGCCAGTATTTGTGCCAGCATAAATGAGCAGGTGGTTCATGGTATCCCCGGACCTCGAAAATTGAACTTCGGTGACATCATTAGTATCGACTGCGGCGTAAAATTAAATGGTTATTGCGGTGATGCCGCCGTCACGATTATGATAGGCCAGCCGACCCCACAGGTGCAGCGTTTGGTCCATGTCACCCGCGAGTTGCTTGATATCGCTGTTGACCAGGCTCAACCGGGTTGCTGGTGGAGTGAAATTGCTCGCCGCATGCAGCATCATGCGGAGCAGGCCGGCTTTGGCGTCATCAGGGATTATGTCGGCCATGGCATCGGCAGAAAAATGCACGAGGACCCGAAACTGCCCAATTTCGTCAGTCAGGAACTGCTGCAAAATGATATCCTCCTGCGGAAAGGCATGATCCTGGCGGTGGAGCCCATGGTTGCCATGGGTAGTTATAAGGTTAAGGTAAGGCCCGACGGCTGGACGGTAATTACCGCTGATGGAAAACCCGCGGCTCATTTTGAGCATACCTTGGCGATTACTCAAAATGGCGCCGAGGTCCTCACCGAGACCGCTCGGAACTGAGTTGCGTAAGCATAACCTGAACCGCAGGTTGTAAAGAGATGTCATTCCCGTGAAAGCGGGAATCCATACGCTCAGAAAGGGATTTTTGAGCGTCTAAAGGTATTTATGTGTGGGTCTTGAGCCCCCGGAGTCAAGATCGTATCGCTTGGCTGAAATGGGAATCGAATATGGCCAAAAATGAAGCCATTAAGGTTGATGCTACCGTATTGGAAGCTCTACCCAATGCCGTTTTCAAGGTGGCTTTGGAAAACGGCCATGAAATCCTCGCCCACGTCTCCGGAAAAATGCGTATGCATTTTATTAGAATATTACCCGGCGACACCGTGACCGTGGAGGTCAGCCCTTATGACCTCTCCAGAGGACGTATCATCCTGCGGAAATAGTTGCCGGTTTAATAGGTGTAACCATGAAAGTACGTAGTTCAGTTAAAAGGATTTGTGAAAGCTGCAAAATTGTCAAACGCCGCGGCGTAGTCAGGGTCATTTGTAAGGCCAATCCCCGACACAAGCAGCGGCAGGGTAAGTAGTGAGGTATTGGTATGCCCCGTATTGCTGGTATTGATGTACCTAGTGAAAAGCCGGTTTGGATCGCCTTGACTTATATTCATGGCATCGGCCCCCATTTGGCCCGCGAGATTCTTAAGGAAGCCCAGATTTCTGATACTATTCGCGCCAAGGAACTCAACGAGGATGAGCTCAGTCGCATCAGCGGCGTTATCGATCGTAACTACGTTATTGAAGGACAGTTACGACGCCAGGTCAGTCAGGACATCGCTCGTTTGCGGGACATCGCCGCCTATCGAGGCCTCCGCCACCGGCGCGGCCTGCCTGTCCGCGGCCAGCGCACCCGCACCAATGCCCGCACCCGTAAAGGCCCGCGGAAGACCGTCGCCGGTAAGAAGGGCGTCAAGGAAATGAGATCATAGTATGGTGATTAGATGAATATCCCTCCATGAGGAGTATATATATATGGCAAAAAAATCGGGAAAAAGAAAAGTAAGACGCAACATCGGCAAGGCCGTCGCCCACATCAAGGCCTCCTTTAACAACACCTTGATTACCATCACCGACGTGAATGGCGAAACCTTGTGTTGGGATTCGGCCGGCACCCTGGGCTTTAAAGGCTCCCGTAAAAGCACCCCCTTCGCCGCTCAGCGGGCCGCGGAAAAATGCGCCAACACCGCCAGGAAATTCGGCGTCGTCGAGCTTGAGGTCCGCGTAAAGGGCGCTGGCTCCGGTCGGGAGTCGGCCATCACCGCCCTCCAGAGCGCCGGTATGAGAATTGCTTCCATCGAGGATGTCACCCCCTTGCCCCATAACGGTTGTCGTCCCAAAAAAAGAAGACGTGTGTAATTTAT
>Ga0111186_1076_pt1 | contig 47517 bp, 40 predicted proteins | sample DeeMarSWOR324_28_FD_80243 | JGI IMG/M metagenome (GOLD analysis project Ga0111186, IMG submission 80243) | Phycisphaerae bacterium SM23_30 | reverse complement strand
CGAGATTCTCAAAACTCATCACCGCCACCGTAGGTTTGACGTATTTGGCCTCGTCCTCGGGGCTGTATCTGACGCTGTTATGGCAGCCCGAGCCGACTATAAACAACATTAACAATCCGGCCGCAATTACGAAATTTATGGCTTTTAATCGACTCATTACATCATCCTAAAATTGGTCTCTGTCTCTTTACATAAATTACTTATCGGCTGTATTCGTATTTATACTCCAGTGGCCCGGATCTACGCCGCCGTCGGGTTAAGATAACATAAATGATTATTTATAAGTAACTTAAGAACATATCGAGGTGCGCCAAGTTAATAAAATTGGGAAATTTTTGAAACAATCGGCCCTTTCCTGCGTCATTTAAACAGACGCCTTTCCGTCAAGGAAAGTTGCTGATCCTGGAGTAGAGAACCAGTGAGGGCTTTCCGAAACGAAAGGGCGAAAAATGAAGAAAAAAATCAAGAAAGTTCTCGGCAAAAAGGAAATCTGCCTACCCAAACTGAAAAAACTCGGCAAAAAATATAAAAAATCCCCGGAACTGCAATTGGCCACCGTATTAGTGCTGGGGGTTTTAGCGGGGGGATTGATTGTTTTCGGCTTTTCGCGCGATTCCGGAAAAAAACAGACAAACCCCGTAACCCCGGCCCTGGCTCACAATATCGCTCATAACCAGACGCAACTGAATGAGTAATTAAGTACTCAAACTGACCAAAAAATAATCGAATATTGCTGTAACTTGTGTGAATATAATAACTAACGAAGATTGTTATTCTGAGCGCAGCGAAGAATCTCAACCCTTGGACAGGGTAATTTTATAACGTTTGTTGTCTTTTCCTGATAAATCGGTCAGTTTGAGTAAGTATAAAAACTAAAACAAACGAAACAAATAACGCCATTATAAAGATTATATATGCATATTTTCTATCAGCATCTTTGTCCCAAACATTTGTTCCGGGAGGCACTTTTTCCCATATATTAAAAATTTCGTCTTCGACGCCGGTATTAATCTTTAACTCGCAATTGCCCTTGTCCAGCCCCTTAACTTTCATTAAAAACACTGCCTTTTCCTTCAAAACTGATCCATCGGGGTATATAATCTTTCTGCCCAAGACCGGCAGCCATATGCTGTCTTCCACCTCCATAACTTCATCGATTAAATATTCTACGGCAATATCATTTATATCTTTTCCGTACCACTGCTGTTTTAGAGGCAAATGCCCTCTGGCACAATCTATCCAGATAGTGGCCCATGCCCTCTGCGGAGTAGAAACATCTAAAACATAACAGGAATGACCGTTTACCTCTTCAGTATTATCTTTTAATTTTGCCCCTTCATATTTTAGAAGAGATACCAGGCTTAAATCATTTATGCCCTTTCCTCTCGGTTCTGGATTATTCAGCAGGCCGACGCTCATAAAACCGCAGTCTTTTATATCAATGTCTTTATGTTTTCCTGACTCTACCGTCATATCGCCGTTGGTCACCATATGCCGGGCACTGCGTTTGCCGTTAAATGCACTTTCCTTATGATGCGATTTTACTTTGCCGTCATAATCTGTATAACTCCAAATATGCCTCCAGAAGATTTTCTCTCCTTTCAACACCAAATCTGTTTCTACTTTAGATATAATATCGCCCATCGTATCGACTCGGTAATTAATGATATTAAAAGTAAACGATACGGTTAAATCTTCCATGCGCGACCGATTCGCTCGAACCAGCTCGTACAATTCTTTTTTTGATATCAAGGTTTTGTTTTCCTGTACCTGCACTATCGCTAAGGTATTTCCCGTTAGTGTCATCAATAAAGAAACCATGCTTATTATGGGCTTATTCATTAAATTATACTCTATTAACATTAAGCTGCTGTTACAAAGTTTTCGGACAAGCAAACCACCCTGTTATTCTCCCGCAGGTTCGTCCCCGCGGCGGAGGGGGCGCCAATCCATTCTGTAGGATCGGGCCTTTAGCCCCCGCGCTAGTCTAAAAACTTTTTCCAGGCAGCTTAATAACGAACTTTTGCCAAAATTTAGTCAGTGGTATTTGCTGCCCTTATATTGCCGACCGATCGGATTCAATCGTAACGCGTATTTGACCGGTGGGGACGATAAAGATCTCGACGCGGCGGTTTTGAGGATTGCCCTGCTGATTGGGAGCGTTGGGTGCGATGGGTCGAAACTCTCCCATTCCCATAACCGCCAATCGGGTCTCGGCCATGCCGGCCCGGGCTAAAATATTTTCCACCGAAATCGCCCGGTGGGCCGACAGGTGCCAGTTCGACGGATGTTTGGCCATGGTCTCCGGCAGGGCGTTCCAGACATCATCCGTATGACCGACGATCAATAAATCAAATCCCTCTGCGGCCGGGGTATTCATAATCCCCGCCAGTTGTTCCAAACGGGGCGCCGCCTCGGCCTGAACAATGTCGGAACCCAATTCAAATAGTAAATCGCTCTTGAAACGAACGATGCCAGTTTGATCATCATAACTAACCAGATCCGTGCCCGACTGCAGGGCCCAGTCGGCCAGAGCCCCGCTCAGCTCCGGCGGCAAAGCAATCTTACCTACCTGTTCGCTCAACTGATCGATGATCTGCTGCTTCTTGGCAAGTTGATCTTCGAGAGCGCTGATTTGTTTCTGCCAGAAAGGTTCTGTCTCCTGCAGCAGATCCAGCTGTTGCTGAAGACGGTCGGCACGGAGACGCTCCTGATCTTTCTCGGCTTCTAAACGCTGGATGCTTTCTTCCTGAATCTGGTTGCGCCTGACGCAATCATCATACTGAGCTTTGGAGACGCACCCCGAAGAATTGATCAACAACCATCCCAGGCAGACAATGACCAAGCAGTAAGAGATAGACTTCATATGAGTTCTCCTTTCGCGACCGGCCGAGCGGCCGATAAAAAAATGAACTTGCCTTTTAGCGCCGATCTAAATTTATCTGCGAGCCCAATCTATATGGGGTTATTTCTTCTTTTTTGCCTTCTTTTTCTTTTCTTTCTTGGGCTTTTCCTTTTTCGCCTTCTTCTCTTTTGGTTTCTTCCCTTTTTCCCCGGGTGCCGAAGCCTTGCCCACCATGGCCATGCCCACGACCACGCACAGCACCGCCGCCGCCGCCGCCGCCCCCGCCACTATCCAGATATTATCCATAATGCCGCTCAAAAGCTGCGGGCGGACGCCCCCCAGGGCGCTGGCGGTCACAAAGCCAAGAAAGATCAGCATCAACATGGGAACCACCATCATGGCCCCGAAGGGACCGCTGGTCGGATCTTCACGGGGCGCGATTTGGACATATTCGGCCACCGGCGGCGCCTGAGCTTCTGCGGCGACCATGCTATCAGCTTCGGTGGGCATCTCCAAACCTCCGGGGCCCTGGGTCTCAATGGCGCCCTCGGCGGCATCAGGATAGATCTCTTCCAGCAATTCCGCCCCCAAACTGGTATCGTCGGCCTCACGGGAGAGATCCAGTAATCCCGAACCGCTGGAGCTGCTGTCCAGATCAATCTGGTCTTCAAAATCGGATGAGGTTTTGGCCCGCTCCAGTGAGTCGGCCGTCCCGATATCTTCGCCGGTATCTAGCAGGGCATCTGTTCCGTGCGAAGTAATAACAGTATCATCCTTTTCATCAGCCGTATCCTGTCCGGTGTCTTCCAGGCTAATCTGGTCGGCACTGTCGCTGGGCATCAGACCGATCTCCTCGCCGCTGTCATCGGCGGCCAGGCCGATCTCCTCGCCGCTGTCGCCAGCAGCCAAACCGATTACATCACCGCTGTCGTCGGCAGCTAGCGAAATATCATCGGAAAAATCTTCGGCGGCCAGGTCAAACTGCCCTCCGGAATCCTCCGGGGTGAGTTGAATCTCACCACTGCCCGAGCCGCTGAGATCGCTGGCGGCAAGGTTGTCCACCTCCTCGACTTTATACATAATTTTGGGGCCATCGCGAAATTCGCGTATGATTCCTTCCTGAACTAACTGCTTGATTTCTTCTTCGGACCGACCCAGTATTTGCTGGGCTTCTTCGAGACTATAAAACATTTTCGCCATGGTTTACTATCCTCCATATCGGCGTCTTGTCCAGCCGACGGATCCACCCTCAAGGCAGGCACTTTTTAGCCCGGGGACCTATAAATTGGCTCACCTATTAGAATTATACCACAATTTGACTAAAATGGTAAGTCCTATTTTTTGATGATTTTTACGCCGGTGCGGTTGGGCTCCGGCAACTGCCCCGCCCGCTGAACCCACTGCTTTACTACTTCTGGTGTAGGATCAGCGTTGTTGTAATCGGTGAGCCGGCTATCGTAACTATAGCTGCGGGCCGCCACTAGGGAAAACCTCTGGTGGGCCGGTTTTCGCAACTCATACTGGTATATACAAATGGTCTGGTTTTGATGATCGATCAGGGCAATGCCTTCGATGCCCGGTCCCAGTTGGAAGGAAAAGGCCAAAAATTGCGTTGAGGCCGGGGTGCTGGTAGCGCCGCCCGCGCCGCCGGCCAGAGCCCGAGCCGGATCCTGCCGGCTCAGTAATACCGCCGCCATTAAAGTCGAGAAGACCACCAGCAGCAGGGAAAATACCGGAACTCCTATGGTCACCCGCTTGCTCATAATTCCCTAAGTCCTTGTTAAATAATAAGTTTACAAATCACCCTCTCCATTTGCTATTATATAATAACCTCGCGCTCATGCAAGACAAATATTTTCCCGCCCCGGAGAACTTAATATTGAAGTCGGCGGATCTGCTGCTCGGAAAAACCCAGATAGTGGGCCAATTCATGGACCAGAGTCCTGCGGATTTGTTCGGCGAGCTGGCGGCGATTGCGGCATTGGGCCAGAAGATTTTGTCGGTAGAGGACAATCTGATTAGGACCGCCGCCGGCTAGTACGGATCGTCTATTCAAAGGCACTCCTCGAAAAAGCCCCAATAAAGTTCGCCGATCCCCAAGGTGCATCTGCTCAGTAACAACATCATCCGGCAAGTCCTCTACAATAACGGGAACCTCGTCCAGATAGGGGCGAAACTGCGGATCGATCGTATTAATTGCTCCTGTAACACAGAGATCAAAATCTTCGGGGGAAATATTCATAGTAATATCATAGCCCAAAAATCGACGATATGGGAAATGAAAATTCACCTTAGTACTAAATAAGTTCTATATATAGTTACTAACTATTGCTAAAAACACAAAATATTGTATTTCTGCCAGGGAAATGGTGCAGAAGGTTATTGCTTAAAATCGTCTGAAACCCTAGAATCTCTAACCATATGTCTAAAAAGAGATTAAAACGAATCCTTCTCGTTTTCATAGGAGCCGTGTTATTGGCCGGGTTGGCCTGTGCCCTTCTACCCTGGTATCTGCCCACGGCAATGATAGCCAAAAAGGTCAAGGACCGGTTACAGCAGGATTTTGGTCGGGAGGTCTCTATTGGTCAAATGCAGGTTAGTTGGAATCAAGGGGTGGAGATCAGAGACCTTGAAATCCGCCGGCATCCTCAATACGGCCCGGGTGCCTTATTGCGAATCGAACGTCTTAAGACCGATTTTTCACCGTTAAAACTGCTCCGATCGGACATCAAGGAAATATCGGTAAAAGGCGCCCACTTTTTTGTGGTGTTTGACGAAAAAGGAGTGAATATCAGTGATTTGCCCCCTCTGGAAGTCGCTGATATTTATATCAGTCCGGCGGTTTTACACCTGGTAAGCCTCGTGGAGAACCCAAATAATACCACGTCTGCCCGAACTCAGGTTCCCCCGGAAGGAAAAGAAATAGCCATTTTTGATATAAAAGCGGCTCAAATTCATAAAGACCTCGAGCTGGGTGGGGTCAGTTGGGTGGTTGAGGGGCGCCAGCGTAATGACCCCAATGATAAGGACCGCATCGGTTCGGTGGAAGAAAGTGCGGCAGAGCCGACCTTTACCAGTCGGGGACGGATCGGCGAATTTACGCCAGAAAACCGGATCGACCCTAAAGACCGGTACGCCCAATTATCAATCAACGATTTGGACTTATCAGGATTGACACTCAAATCCTGGTACAACCGCTGGCGCAATACTTTATCCGATGCCCATAAGAAGTCTTTGCCGAAACTACAACAGGTCCGGGGGCGATGTTCTTCACAAATTGATTTGACAGCGGACCAAAATGACCTATTAAAACTAACCGGATGGTTCAAGCTTGACGGTCTGGAACTGACCGACCTCGATGGGAAAAAAAACAATCGATTGTGGGCAAAAATAGACCCCGTCAGGGTCGTCCTGGAGGGGCAATACGATCAATCGGCGCATACGGCCCATCTGGATCAACTCTGGGTAAAAGCCCCGGGCGCCGAATTTACCCTGACCGGAGAACACCATTTTCAACCGAAGGGTGCCGATGTAAATTACCTGTCTCTAAAAGAAGGTTCCATCGACCCGGCTTCTCTCCTGGCGGCGCTGCCGGGACCGGCCGAAAATAAATTCCTCCGGGAAATAGCAAATGCCGGCGAGGGTAAAATAGAATTTGAAGGAGAACTCACTTCCCCGGGCCCACGGATAAACTGCCATTTAAGCATCAACGGCACCGATTGGGGATATAATTCGGAGGAGCTGCGAAAGCCATTCGGCCAAGAGTTCCGTCTGGAATTATCGGGTCAGGTAGATGCCGGCCGACAAACAATTGACAATCTGTTATTGCAGGCTCGTTTAGAAGAAGCGGCCCTTACCGTCGGGCCCGGTTATGGTAAATGGACGGTGCCTTCGGTGCCGGCGCCCCCGGGCGAAACGGCACTGCCGCCATGGGATGTAACAGGTCGTTGGGCGGCGCTGCCGATCGAGAAGCTGCAGTGCGCCTGGCAAATAGAGGGCGCCGCAGAATGGCTTAACGCCTGGCCCGGTTTACAGGCCCGACTACAAACCCGCAACGCGTACCTGGACGGCGCTTGTCAAGGAAATCTGTCCTGCGAGCGAGAGGAGGAAAAAACCTTACGCTGCGCCGGAGAAATAGATCTTTCCCCTCTTGATATTAGCATTAAGCACCAGCAGAACAAAAATGCCGCCCCGACAGAACTACAAGGACCACAAAAGGCTTTGCTGACCAAGCCCGGCGGCGCCGCGGGCAGCCTGGCGTTTGAAGTAGAAGAAAATCTCAAAAACCGCCGGATAGCTTATCACGGCTATTTGAACCTTGCCGCCGGCGAAATCGCCGCCCGCGCGACCGGTCAGGCCCGGCGACAACCAACCGCGACGGGAGAATGGGGACCGGTTCAGCAGGAAAAATGGAACTTTGACTTAAGCAGCGAAAAACTGCAAGAGGCCGTCGCCTGTATGCCGGGTGTGGTCGATCAAAAGGGTCGTATAATCGTCGCAGATTATCGGATCGACAAGGTCAAAGGCCCGGCGGCATTGAAGGCAACGCTGCTGTCATCAGAGGCAGGCCGTAGCGTTTCCTTTGATCTCCAGGCCGATGATATGGGCCTGGCGCTTTATAAAACAAAAAAAACTTCCCAAAATCCCCTCGTAGAAACATGTTATTGGGATAAGCCCCCCGGCAGTCCCTGTCGCCTGACAGGCGAAATCGATATCACCCGCAGGTATGACCTTATTAATTCTCTGCTCAGCCTTCTCAGCAACACTATGGACCCGCCTCTCATATTGAACATCAAAAATCTTCATCTGGCCCTGGGCAACTCAAATGCCGAGATAACCGGTCATATGCTGTTCGATGATGACCAGGTCAAATCAGTCCGGGATTGGTTGTCGGTATGTTGGGCCTTTGATATCAGCGGCAAAGGACAGATCAACCTTAACGGCCCCGGCAAAAGTGACTGCCCCCTCCTGGCAGGGATAGCCCAAAAACATAATCTTGGGGGCCGGACAAATTTGCAGGGAAAGGTAACTTGGAACTCGGTTCAAGATGTATTGCTTTGTGAGGGACTTGTGGACTTGACCCGGACGCAGTTCACCCTGGAAGGCGGCCTTTTAGGCCCCATAGCGCCGGCGGTTCTCACCGTCAAACCTATCGGCGATGAGTTAAGTCTTAACTTTGCTCTCGGCGGCAATAAAGATGAACGCAAAATACAAATAGATCAATTGCAGGTTAAACTGGGCGACAATATCATCACCGCCCAAGGCTGCATAGAGGAGGTGGATTTTGAAAGGCTGATAAGGGCAACTTTACCCCCGCCCGCCGCGGCCCGGTTGACGGTCGCCGCCCACGCTCCGCAGATAGGACAAATATCGGAATGGCTGCCGCCCGCCCGGGACGTTAAACTAAACGGACGCCTGGATGCCCGGACAGATTTGCTCTTGCAATGGTCGCCTCAGCCGTCGGTGCAGTGCCAAAGCTTCGAGATTGATGGCATATTGCGGGGCGTTTTAGCCCAAAGCCCCGTAGAAATTCAGTTAAATCAGCTAACCTTCTCCCCGCCGCGGATTATAATGCCGGCGGCAACTATAAAAATAGGTGACAATCAATTAACCATTATCGCCGAAATGGAAACGCCCGATTATGCGTCTCTGGAAAAACAGATGCTGGAACGGATCTTCGCCGGGCAAAAAAAACCATATATTCATCCACGCTCCGAAGGGAGAATAGATATTGTCGGAGCGAATTTCGACCTGGACGAGCTACGCGCCTGGCAAAAACGACTTACTAAAGACTGGAAAGGCTTGTCCTTATCCTCTGAAAAAAAAGAGGGGCTTAACCCGACCGCCGAAGTCACCGGCATATTACGGCAAGCTTTACCGCTGGTAAGTCGGGTGCGCTGGACCGGTTCGACGGACCTGGGCCAATTAAGCTTTACCGACCTGAAAACCAACGCCCGTTATGAGCTGCAGGAATTTCGCAGCGCTTATGAAATTGATCAGGGCCGGCTTCGAACACGGTTTTGGGCCGGTCTCTACGGGGGCGTGGTCGAGGGCGCGGTGGAATGCGACCTCAATGAATCCTCTCCCCGGATAAGCTACCGGCAAACCGCTCAGGATGTCAAGGCGAGCCCCAAGTTATGCCCTCTCGTGGAAAGCGAGTTCCCGGGAATGGAGGTGACCGGCGCCATCTCGGAGCAAAAACAACTACAAAAGGGCTTGTTTGATCTGCTGGATATCGACAGCTTCTGGACGGGCACGGGCACCACGGTCTGCCGGGAAGGGGTGATCTACGGCCCCGGAGGCCCCGACTGGATGCTGCGGGTGTTTCCGGGGTTGAAACTGGTGGAATATGATTGGCGGGAAACTACCAACGAATTTGTCATGCTCGAAGACGGCAGCAAAAAAAATAACATGCTCTTTAAAGGGCAGGGATATGATATTTATATCGAGGGCGTCACCGCCCCGGTACGGGATCCGAACGAGTATGAACAGGTAATCGATCTGCTCCAGCAGGATCTCCTGCAAAGCCGGGAGCAAATTTCGGCCTTGAATGCCGGCAAACTAAACGTCAGCCAAGCCAAGGGACGCTGGCTGCGGCGGCAGGCGCGCGGCCTGGAGCAGCTCTGGCAGCGACGCCTGGCGGGGGAAAAACTCAGCATCGCCCAGGCCGATTACATCGTGGGGGGCATCATCGGCATGCGCAAAAAGGAGCTCTTCGAAAAACCCGCCCAGATATTGCGGATCCCTATCTTCAAATCCCACAGTTACATCGCCGGCCAATTCATGTTCGGCGTCAAAACCACCCACGTCCCCCTGATCGGGCGTTGAAATTATCAAACTTTTACTTTATTGCCAGGGCCGGGATCAATATAATGAACCTCCGCGGCGTCATGGTATAGATTCATAACGAAATAACTATTCCAAAATGCTAAAATTTCGGCATAACAAGAAAAAAGCAGACGAAGCCCGATGATTGTTATGAAAAAATCAACCAGATCCTTGACGAATATACTTGTACTTTCCGGCTTGGTTTTCTCCTCGGCTTCGTGCAGCGTAAAAACGGGAAATTATTTCTTCAAAGACAAAGATTTCCGAAGATACGGCACCGATTGCTTTGACCTGTGGGAACTTGAATTATCCAGCCCCCCATTCTTTCACGATCTGGTCGATGTCTCCGGGAGCTTTAGCGTTTTGAACCTGGATAGAAGCAAAGACCCTTATGCGCACCGCTGGAAGGTTTATTACACCAGCACCGACCTGATCGATTTCAGCCTGACCGCCCGGTGTTACCCGTTGAACATAGCAGGCGCCAGACCTTATATAGGGGCGGGCGGCGGTTGGTATAGGCTGCAGACAAAATCCTATTGGCCCGAAGCAAGAATATGGCTGGGCGACGGCGCCTATTATTATGAAGAAAGCGACGATGAGACCATCTCGGACGGCTTTTTTTATCACGCCGTGGCCGGCATTTTGATTCCCCTGTACGCCTCCAAAATCCGCCTCGACAAAAACTATAAAGTATATCTGATCCTCGAGGACCGACACGATTTCGCCAAGAAAAGCGACGGCTTTGATCTAAGCGGAAATAGAGTCCAGATAGGCCTCGGCGTTAGATTTTAAATATGGACCGAAGTTTTGCAAAAGTCTTGTTAGGAGAAAAACAAATGACTAAACTCACCCTAAATATAACTTTACTATTGCTGCTGTCGTTGACTTTGCCCTCCTGCACCGTCAAGCAAAATTATCCCGTTCCCTGGCGCGGCGTCCATGTTCTAATGACCGATCAGTCGAAAACCGAACAGCTGACCCAGGTCGTGGGTGAATTAGCTGAATTAGGCGTCAACGCCCTGATTGTGGAAGTTAATTACGGCTATGAATATCAATCGCATCCGGAATTGCGCGCTAATAACCCCAGCAGCGCCGCCCGGATCAAGGCCCTGGTCAATCAATGTCGCCGGCATAACATCAGGCTGATCCCCCAATTTCAATGCCTGGGCCATCAGTCCTGGAGCAAAAGCACCTTTCCCCTGCTTACCCAGTATCCGGAATTTGACGAAACCCCCGGCGCCTACCCCGGCAATGAGGACATCTACTGCCGCAGTTGGTGCCCCCGGCATCCGGAGGTAAATAAAATCGTCTTCGCGTTGATGGACGAACTGATCGACGTCTTCCAGGCCGACGCCCTTCACGTGGGCCTGGACGAGGTGTTTCTCATCGGCGAGGATCAATGCCCCCGCTGTAAGGGCATGGACAAAGCCGAGCTTTTTGCTAAAGCCGTCAACGATTACCATCGGCACCTCGTCGGCAAACATAAAATCGAAATGCTCATGTGGGGCGACCGACTCATCGACGCAAACAAAATCAACTACGGCCGCTGGGAAGCCAGCGCCAATAACACCGCCCCCGCCGTCGATCTAATCCCCAAAGACATCATCATCTGCGACTGGCATTACGAACTCCGCGATGCCTATGAGTCGGTGCCCATGTTTCTGGAAAAAGGCTTTCGCGTCTGGCCCGCCGGCTGGCGCAACCTCGAGGCCGCCAAAGCCTTTATCAACTATTCCCGGCAGTTCGATAACCCCCGCATACTCGGCCACCTCAACACCACCTGGGGCGCCGTCCCCATCAACAAGCTGACCTCCTTTGAGCCCCTCCTCTACGCTGTCAGTAGTTTCCGTACCAAAGATAAATAACTTTCGATAGAACGGAGGTATTCTCCATGACCAAAGAACATCCGCATTCTCATGAAATTCCCTGTGGCTGCTGCATGTCAAAAGCCCGCCCTGACCTGAGCCGCCGGGAATTTATCACCGGCGTCGGCGCCGCCGCCGGTGGCTTGGCCTTAAGCTCACTGGCCGCCGCCGCGATGAATTTTACCCAGGAAATTGATTACCGGCCCACCCCGCCCCTTCCCTTAAAAGTTCAGCCGGTCTTGACCTGCGGGCTTTTCAAACCCCGACCCCAGACCAGTTGGCGCCCCTGGGGCGGCTTTCACACCCAGGAGGATATTAATAACGAAGAACAACGCATCAGCCGCGAACTAAAACAGCTCACCCACGACTGCGAATTCCCCCTGGAGATCATGCCCCTTATCACTCTCAACAGCACCCGCCAGGCCGCCCGCGTCGCCCAGGGCGACCATGATGTCCTGCTGATGTACGCCGCCAATTCCTGGGTTAACGTCCTGGAAGCCTTGACCAATCCCGAAAAATGGACCATCGTCTTCGTACGCCACAAATCCGGACCCGTCTATCTCTGGTACGAAATCGCCCACAACCGCTACCTCCGCAAAACCGTCGATGATTTTGGCCAGCCCGGCGTCGATCACCAGGACGTCGTGGTCGATAAGCTCGACGAAATCCGGTGGCGCCTCCGGGCCCTCTCCGGCCTGAAAAACACCCTCAATAAAAAAATCGTCGCCGTCGGCGGACCCGCCGGCTGGGGCGCAGGCGGCCAAAAAGCACCCGATCTCACCCGAAAAATATTCAAAATGGACCTCCGGACGGTCGGCTACCCCGAATTGGCCGAATTAATCAAAAAAGCCCGTAATAACTCAGAACTGCTGAGCCGATGCACCCGGCAGGCCCAGGAATATCTCAATCAAAGGGGCACCGATCTGCAAACCGATATCGAATTTGTCGTCAATGCCTTCGTCCTCACCGAAATATTTAAAAATATATTGGAACAGGCCCAAACCGACGCCCTCACCGTCAACCAATGCATGGGAACCATCATGCCCCTGGCCCAAACCACCGCCTGCCTGCCCCTGAGCCTCCTCAATGACGCCGGCTACACCGCCTACTGCGAATCAGACTTCGTCGTCATCCCCTCCGGCATCCTGCTGCACCATATCTCTAACAGGCCCGTTTTCCTGAATGATCCCACTTATCCGCATGATGCAGTGGTAACCCTGGCCCATTGCACGGCGCCTCGAAAGATGGATGGAAAAAATCTCGAACCGGCCAAAATCCTCACCCACTTCGAATCCGATTACGGCGCCGCCCCCAAAGTGGAAATGAAAATCGGCCAGAAAATCACCGTCATTAATCCCGACTTCGACTTCAAACGATGGCTCGGCTTTGAAGGCGAAGTCATCGACAATCCCTTCCTCGACATCTGCCGTTCCCAGATCGATGTTAAAATCAACGGCAGCTGCCAAACCCTCAACGCCCAGACCCGCGGCTTCCACTGGATCACCTGCTACGGCAACTACCTCAACGAAGTCGGCTACGCCCTCAAAAAACTAAACATCGACTGGCTCAACCTCTCCAAACCATAAATAACCGGTGCCGTGCCTATACTTAACCGGTGCCATGCCCACGCTTGCGTAGGCATGTTAATACGTCGTGTGTCAGCCTCAAGCCCGATAGGCCTCGCCGATGACATCAGCGTAGATATCAAATAGCCTCGGTCTCAATAGTAGGCACCTCGGGCGTCTTGGGCGGTACGGCCCCGGGCGCCGCCTCGATCACCCGCATGCCCTTCCACCTGCCGTGCAAAAAACGCAGACAAAACGCTACCGACAGCACGCAAACATATGCCGTCACAAACGCCCATGCCGCATAAAGCCCGTTGCCCGCCCCCCATCCGTAACGCACCGCCAGATAAGTCGGCAACACCATCAGCACCCAGCTTAATATCACCGCCAGATACATCACAAAACGCGTATCGCCCGCCCCCTTCAGCCCCGCCGCAAAAATTATATTGCCCGTATCAAAAAGACAGTAAAACGCCACAAAACACAATAAATTCTCCGCCAACGGCGCCACTTCGGCAAACTTCACCGCGTCCGCACCCGCCGAAAAAGGCGCCAAAAATATGCCCGGCAAAAACCAGTAACCCAACGCCACCAAAATCATATACCCATACGTCATATAAAACGCCGACCACACCGCCCGCTGCGCCAAGGACGGCTTATTCCTCCCCAACGATTGGCCCACCAGTATCGATACCGCGATCCCCAGACCGATCATGGGCATAAACGCCAGCATATTAATCTGAAACGTCATATTCGTCGCCCGCAGCGAAACTTCGTCAATCCGCCCGATCAACGCCACAAACAGCGCAAACGCCCCCACGTCCAGCATAAACTGCATCCCGTTCGGCAGACCATAACGTATCAATCGCCGAAACAAATCCCCGTCAAACCGCGCCCCCGAAAGCGTCGCGTACCGCCGCCGATACCTCCCCCGTAAAAATAAACACATATAAATCGTCGCCGAAACCATCCCCGATATCACCGTCGCCGTCCCCGCCCCCTTGATACCCCATTCGGCGAAACCAAAATGACCGAATATCATACCATAATCCAGGACAATATTAACCAGAGTCGCCGTGGCATTAACATACAGAATCGTCCAGGTCTTGCCCCGTCCTGAAAAAAATCCCGCTATCGTATTCGATATTAAAACACCCGCCGCCCCCAGACACATAACCCGAAAATAGACCACCTCATGCCTGCGCACCTCCGGATCGTGACCCATCCAGTCAAAAAGACCCGGCGCCGCCGGCCACAACCCCAAAATCAAAACCGCTCCCCCCAGCGACAAAAATATCCCCTGCCACACCGCCGGACCCACCCGCCCAGGCCGCCCCGCACCGGTGTACTGGGCCACAAACGTATTCACATAACTGACAGTTCCCATAAATAAACTGACTACCGTAAACGCAATTATCCCCGCCGGCATCGCCGCACTCATCTCCTCGCTCATGTGCCAATTCAAAAACATCCGATCAATAAACATCTGTAATGTATGCGCCCCAGTACTGAGAATCAGCGGAAACGCCAACTTCAACACCTCCCCGCAACCCCCCGGACCGGTCCACCTTCGCTCCAAACGATCTATCATAAATGGTATATTAACACAAAAACTGCCTGATTAAAATAAACAAACCAAAACTCACCACCCTTTCATGCCGAATAATAGACACAGAAGTAAATAAAGTTAATCGTCCTATAACATGCTGATTTACCGAGGTCCCGACAGGGTCGCCCCCTCAAACTTTGCCTGAGGGCGCTTTTAGAAAAAATCCCGTTAAAAGTAATGCTTGAGGTGCTGATATGATCCGGCCCAATGATAAAAAATTGTCTATTGTCGTTCCGGTTTATAATGAAAAAGACACCCTCGCCGAGTGTGTCCGCCGCGTCCTGATGGTGAAATTACCCCTCTATCGTGAATTAATCCTGATCGACGACGCCAGCACCGACGGCAGCGATAAAGTGATCCAAGAAATCTGCTGCGAACACCCCTCCGTTCCCATCCATGTGGTTACCCACCCCAAAAATCAGGGCAAAGGCGCCGCCCTCCGCGACGGCTTCGCCCACGTCAACGGCGACATCGTCATCATTCAGGACGCCGACCTCGAATACGACCCCGCCGACTACCCCCGCCTCTTAAAACCCATCCTCGACGGCCGCGCCGACGTAGTCTATGGCTCCCGCTTCGTCGGCAGCGAGGAAAAACGCGTCCTCTTCTACTGGCACTCCCTCGGCAACAAGTTCCTCACCACCCTCAGCAACATGTGCACCAATCTCAACCTCACCGACATGGAAACCTGCTACAAAATCTTTCGACGAGAAGTGGTCGAGAAATGACCGCCAAAATCGCCAAAGCCCGCTGGCGCATCTATGAGGTCGGCATCTCCTACTCCGGAAGAACCTACGAAGAAGGCAAAAAAATCACCTGGAAAGACGGCCTCGCCGCCTTCGCCACCATCCTCCGCTACCGCTTCTTCAACTAAAGCATATCAAATTAGCAATTTATGGTTGCAAAAATCTTTATATTCAGTTATAGTGTGTTCACGGCGTATAATTCAGCGAACAAAAAATAAACCCTTATGATAAAATAATTTAGACCCGGTTTTGATCACGCCGGATAGATCTGAATATACGGAGAAAACTATGACCCATGAAAATAGCCCATTCACCCCCGGTTATCCCGTCCCTATCGAATTTTTTGTGGGCCGCAAATCCCAAATCGATCTTTTACTAAAAAAGATCATATCCGCTTCAACCGGCCGCTTACAAATCGCTTTTTTATGCGGCGAAAGAGGTATCGGAAAAAGTTCTCTGGCTTACTTTGTTAAAATATTATCTGAGAGAAATCATCATTTCGTCGGAATACATAATTATCTGGGCGGTGTTACTTCCTTGACGGTAATGGTTAGACGAATCCTGGATAATCTTCTCAATGAAAGCGTCGATAAAGCCTGGCATGAAAAAATTATCCAATCTTTTAAAAATCATGTTAAGAGGGTGGGGCTTTTTGGTGTGAGCCTAGAATTAGATATCGACCCAAAAGACTTGGACCACACGGTCAATAATTTCGCTCCTACTTTACATAAAATCTCCGACCAATTAAAAACCGCAGAGAAAAAAGGCCTCTTGGTAATATTAGATGACATCAACGGCCTAGCCTCTTCAGCAGAATTTGCCCACTGGATTAAAAGCCTGGTGGATACCATTGCCACCTCAGATAAAAATATACCTTTATGCTTGCTCCTGGTCGGCCTGGAAGAAAGACGACAATCACTTGTTAAACTACAGCCGTCCTTATCACGAGTCTTTGACATCATTGATATTGCCGCCTGGAGCGATGATGAATCCAAAGAATTTTTTTCCGAAGCTTTTTCCAAGGTTAACGTTGATATCGAACAAAAAGCTTTGGAGAATATGGTCTTTGCCGCCGGCGGTTTGCCGGTAATGGCCCATGAAATCGGCGATGCGGTCTTTAATATAGATAAGGATAATTATATCGATGGCGATGACGCCTATAAAGGTATTTTTAATGCGGCTGATATTGTAGGCCGAAAACACCTGGAGCCGCAGGTCTTTAAGGCTATCCAAAGTAAAAAATATCGCTCTATATTAAAAAAAGTTGCCACCAAACCTTTTGGCTTCGAATTTCAAAGAAAAGAAGTTATTGAAATCCTCGGCAGACCGGAAGAAAAGGTATTTGATAACTTCCTAACGCGAATGACCGAACTGGGTGTAATAATTAGATCGCCGGAAAAAGGCAAAGGATACTACAAATTTCGCAATTTGCTCCACTATTTATATTTCCTCATCACCGCAGGAAAAACTAAAAACACCATCTCTGCCTCTAAATAAGATTTACCTGCAGTTTTTTACCCGCTTTGTTTTCAAAACAACATCGATTCTTCTTCACCCGGCTTTTCTTCTTGGTAGTTACTTTTATCCGGCGCCGTTGCCCCCAAATGCTCATACGCCGCTCCCGTCGCCACCCGCCCCTGCCGCGTCCGCGCCACCAAACCGATCTGCAAAAGATACGGCTCCACCACGTCCTCCAGCGTGTCCCGCTCCTCCCCCAAGGTCGCCGCCAACGCCTCAATCCCCGCCGGACCCCCCTTGTAAGTGGTAATCAAAGTCTTCAAAAAGGATCGGTCCAGCTGATCCAGACCCATCTCATCAATCTCTTCCATCTTTAATGCCGCCTCCGCCAAGGCCGCTGTCACCACCCCGTCCCCGTGCACCTGGGCGTAATCCCGCACCCGCCGCAGCAGCCGATTGGCAATCCGCGGCGTCCCCCGACTGCAATAGCTCAAACGCTCTAATGCCTCCTCCTCGCACTTAATCTTCAACAACCTCGCCGAACGACCCAGACACTGCTGCAGATGCCCCTGCGACCAGAACTCCAGATGCTGCTGTATCCCAAACCGCGCCCGCAAAGGCGCCGTAATCAACCCCGCCCGCGTCGTCGCCCCCACCAGAGTAAAAGGCTGCAGCGGTATATTTATCGTCTTGGCGTGCATCCCGCTGTCCACCGTAAAATCCACCCGAAAATCCTCCATCGCCGGATAGATAAACTCCTCCACCACCGCGCCCAGCCGATGAACCTCATCGATAAACAAAACGTCACCCCGCTGCAAATTCGTCAAAATCCCCATCAAATCCCCCGGCCGCGTCAGCGCCGGCCCGCTGCTCGTCTTCAGGTGCGCCCCCATCTCATGCGCTATCACGTGCGCCAATGTCGTCTTACCCAGCCCCGGCGGCCCGTGTAACAGAATATGCTCCGTCGGCTCACCCCGCTGCTTCGCCGCCGTCAGCGCGATCCCTATCTTCTCGATCACCTTCTCCTGACCGATGCACTCCGCCAGCGTCCGCGGCCGCAAAGTCAAATCGTACCCCGCCTCCTCAACCGCCTGCACCGACGCATCTATTAACCTTTCTTTCACCATAACCAACCCATCATAATCCCCACCCCTAACCATGGCAAGCACTATCTCCCGTCCCCCTTGTCATTACCAACGCCCCCTTTGTCATTCCGAACAAAGTGAGGAATCTATTTAAAACAGCAATCGCCCCGCGATCCTTTTAAATCCCCTCTTGAGAGCCGACCACGGGTGTAATAAACAATAACATCGCGCCGCCTGCCGGCCTCCAGCCCGGCTCAACCATGCTTATTGTAGTAGTAACGGGTATTGGCTTCCGCCGCCCCGTCATAAACCTCGATCCGTCGCCGAATCAATACTATAATCTTCCGTCCCCTCCCGCAAATCCTGCTCACCTGTGCGATTGCCCAGCTTAACGCAAGCGAATCCCTCATCGCCTCCCTCGTGATAATCAATATCCGTCAGCCGGTCGAGATTGTCGTAAGAATAGTAGCTATCAGGATTTTTTGTATAGAAAGGTTAAAAAAGTAAAATGTCTTTTTTTCTTCAACCTATAACGAAAAATAAAAAACTTTTTCCTTGCCTGTCTTTCCCAATTTCTTATATTTAAAACCCTTTGTTTCGCTGAACCACAACACCGGGATAAGTTCAAACCTACCAAACATTCAAATCTCTAAACTTGTAATTCTTTTTTAGATACTCATACTCTAAAGATGCTTGGTAAGGTATTCCCATAGATCCTTCATAGTAAGAAATTAATCTTGGTTTATGACCGTCCCACTTTATAGGCCACGATAAATTGACCCTGTTGTTAGGAAGTTCAGATAATTGCCAGTTAGACCAACCTTTATAAGAACGCAATTTACTCTTTGGAGCATCCTCCGGGAGATCGAAAATAACTCTCATTAATAAAAATATTTTTGATTCTTCTTCATTAAGTATTTGTTCCTCTAAAGAAGCATAAATAAAATTATCTAAAGACTCTTTTACAACTTCTGGATCAGTTTTTTGTACGGTTTTAGCAACTTGGATATAGTATTGCCATCCATTCTCTGTAATTGCGCCAGATGATGGCCATGGCTCTAATGAGCTAAACATATTAACTAAATACTTTTCAGTAACCATTTCATATTTTTCGTGATTAATTTCTTCATCATTTATTTGTTCAGAACTATCTCGATTTGAACAACCAAATAAACTATAAATCACAAACATCATTAAAATATTTATCCATAAAATATCAGATTTCATAATAATATACTCCTTGGATAATTATTATGGATATATATAGTGAACTTTAGCCATTTTTAGGAACTTGCCAGTGATAAAAAATAAGCCGACAGCCCGATATATGTGTTGGAACCAGACACATAATTTATTATCAGGAGGTCGGCATGGATGCTTTTACTCTGGTATCGGCATGGGACGCCCTGGTTCTTCAACTGGGCTATATTTTTACCGAACCGACCGCCCGGACGTGGCGGCAAATCGCCTGGGGCTGGGTGCTCAAGCGGGGAAAAATGCCCGTGACCGGCATCTTTCGCACCCTGGGCGACCTGACCGACCGGCACTGGACGGTCTATCAAAAATTCTTCTACCGCGCCGCTTGGTCGTTGAACCGATTGAGCGAAGCCTTGTTGATACAGGTGATCTATCCTCTGATTCTCGAGTCGGGTCTGTGCGAGCCGGTCAGCGGCAACCCCGTGGCCGATCTGAATATCGACGACACTACCGCCGGCCGATGCGGCAAACATTTGGCCCATGCCGGTTGGTTCAAAGACGCCTCGACCAGCGCCGCTTCACATCAGGGCACGGTTATTCACTGGGCCCACAACTGGCTGGTGGGCGCGGTCACCCTGCGGCTGCCCGGCTGGACCATGCGCTGGGCGCTGCCGGCGGTGTTTGCCTTGTACCGCAAACGCGGCGACTACAAAACACCAAATGCTTTTCGGTCTCGTCAGGAGTTGGCCGGCGAAATGATTCAAAGAACCGCTCAGGCCTTGCCCCAGGTGCAATGGCGAGCCTGCGCCGATGGTCAATATGCCAAGCGCCAGGTAGTACAGAAACTGCCCCAGAGGGTGAATCTGGTCAGTCGAATTCGTCGAGACGCCGCTATTTACGACCTGCCACTCAAACGAAGGCCCAAGGGCAAACGCGATCCCAACCCCAAAAAAGGCCAACGGATGCCCTGCCCGCAAAAACTGGCCCTCCGCCGAAAGAAAGGCTGGGAGAAAATCACCGTTTTCAAGCAAGGCTATCCGGTGCAACGCCTGGTCTTGGGAATCACCTGCCTGTGGTATCACGTCTGCCAGGGGGTTCATGGTGATCGTTCGGGACCCGGCCGGCAAAGAGAAAGACGACTTTTTCTTCTGCACCGACGCCACCGTAGCAGACGCGGAAATTGTCCAGCGCTATTACGATCGCTGGGGCGTGGAAGAAGTCATCGAGGAGGCCAAACAATCGATGGGATTTGAATCGACGCAAGGCTGGTGCAGTAAAACGGTCCATCGGCAGGCGCCGCTGGCCATGATCCTGGTAACGCTGGTGAAAGCCTGGTACGCCCGTTGCGCCCTGAAGGAACCGGCGTTGTTGCCGGAGGTGATGCCATGGTATGAGCATAAACGCCATCCTTCTTTCGTGGATATGTTGTCGGCCTTGCGTCAGGTTTTGTGGCATCATCGAATTTCACCCAACTTGAGGTTTTCGGCACGAGTTAAAGAATTAATGAAAACAGTTTCCTATGCCCTTTTCGCGGCATAGGAAATGGCTAAACCGCACTTATCGATAGTGCAGAACGTAAGGCCTATGAGGAATCAATGCGTCAGCGTTCCATGAGCCGCGCGAAAGAGGAATTGGAGAAGGTGGTTAAAGCGGTTTCGGCGGGGCGCCTGAAGAATCCTGCCCGGATAGGCGCTCATGCCGGCCGGGCTCTTTCCCGGCCTCACGGTTATCGATATTACTCATGGGAAGTATCTGGTCCGGGAAAGTTCCGTTTTTTTGAAGATGGCAAAAAGCTGGCGGCGGAAATGCTTCACGAAGGTAAATATATTCTCAAAACCGATCATATGGAGATTACGGCGGTCGAGGCGGTGACCTGTTATAAAGAACTCAACACCGTGGAACAGGGCTGCCGTGATTTGAAGGACGTCATTGATATGCGCCCGATCCATCACCAGAAAGATGACCGGATTGAAGCTCACATCTTTGTGGCCACCTTGGCCTTGTTCATCAAATGTTCCTTGGAATATCAATTGGCCTCGAAGTTGCCGCAACTCAGCGGCACAGATGCCCTTGTCGCGATGAAATCGATAGGCTTGTCTGAATTGGCCATGGACCATAAAGTTATGCGTTTGGTCTCTGGTGGTGGCCGGGATACCAAGCGAATTCTTTCCGCGCTGAATATCAAGGAAATTAATCCCCCTGATCCCTGAAAAAACTACAGAAGGTAGCCAAAAATGCCCATGTAATGACAAACTTAAAATCGAGTCCTTATTTAACAAGGACTTACAAGCCCAACTGACAAACATGCGCTAGGACATAATCCCCCACCATAAGTTAGGTAACTGATATTTGAGATTCTTCACTGCGCTCAGAATGACCGTAGGGCAAATTTCCCCTTTTGTCTGCGGTTTTAATGATATCAGCTCAGGGGGTTTGTGAGACCGGGACCTGGGTATAACGGCGGCTGAAGGCGTGGGCCTGGTGCATAAAGGCCTCCAGGCGGGTTTGCAAAGTCGGATCCTGCTGGCCGTCGTAGCTGATGTTGAGGATCGGCCGGCCGCCGGCGTCGGCGGAGATCTGGCGGCTGATACCGCTGACAATAGTGGAAGGCATACAGGTAAAAGGCATGACGTTAACGGCCCCGGAAGCACCGTTATGGAACATTTCGACCATTTTGCCGATACTGAGGATGGCTTCCCCTTCGAAGGATTCGTGCATGTAAGGCTGGGCGGCCTTTATGACCTCGGTGATTTCGTGCTCGGCTAAGCGCCCGAAATAGCGCTCCAGAGGTCCGGCCAGCAGTTTTTCAACCTTGTGCTGCACCCGGTTCTTCAGGAGGTTCTGGAGCCAGATGTCGTAGGCGCGCCAGCGCCGGGCCATAAGTCGGCGGGTGTGGTTGGTGTAATAGAGCCATTCGGCAAAACAGGCCAGGCTGACCTCGGCGCCGAGGGCCTCCAACTTACGGACGATATTGTCGTTGGCGAAGGTGTGGCTGCGAACGTAGATCTCGCCGACGACACTGATAAGCGGTTTGGGCTGAGAACGATCAATTTCCACCCGGGCCAATTCCTCGGCACAGCGGTTCATCACCGGGAGCAGTTCCTTTTCCATGATGCCGAGACTCATGGACTCGACGATCCGCCGGACGCAATTTTTATAGGCCTGATCGGCCGAGCCGGACTGTTTTTCGTAAGGCCGAATCTTGAGCAGAACCTTAAAAATAAGATCAACCGCGGCGACACCGCTATAGGATAAGCGGGTGGGGTCCTGACGGAATCGCTGAAAATGTTCGTAAAAGTTGCCGTCCTGATTCGGAGAAACCACCGGTACCGTATTAGGTAGGCCCGATTGCTTCAGGACCAGCCGCTGAAGACAGCTATATTGTCCGAACCGGCAGGGTCCGCTGCTGCCGGGCATGAAAAAGGCGACGCGGTCGGGGTCCAGGTCGGGTTCATTGATTTTTTTAAGCATATCACCGGTGGTGATGATGCAGGGCAGACATTCCTTGCCGGAGGTGTATTTATGGCCCCAGCGGAGCGTTTCTTCGTCGCCGAGGGGCAGGACATCGGCATCCTGACCGCAATGGCGAAAGGCAGCAGCCAGGGTATAGGAATGATCGCCCATCCAGGGGATATACAAGGTTCGGCCGGAGCAGTCGCCCCAATCCATACGCCAGGGGCTATAAGGGGATTGTACCGTGGATGCTGTTTCTTCGGCTTCTGCGGCGCGGCGTGAGGAGGCGGCCTTTAGACTCTCGTGAAAGGCCTCCAGGCGGGTAATGACGCCGGCATCGGCACTGTGCTCGTCAATTTCCAAAAGGAGGGCCGGTTTGCGACGTTCGATGCCCTTTGAATCGGTGGAGGTCATTAATTCCTTAAAGAAATGGCCGATGAAACTGTCGGGTCCGCAACTGAAATTGCTGAGGAAGATAGCGTACAGACGAGAGTCTTCGCGAATGATATGGGCGGCCCGGAAAATCCGCTGGCCGTACTTCCAGTACATCTCCTGCTGTAGTTCGGGCTCGATAACGTTGGCAGCATCAAGATCAAGGAAATCCAGCGGTATGGGAAGTACGTTCATCCGCCGGAGTTTCAAGGCTAGATCAAGACAGACGCCGGGATCGCAGCCGTTATAGGGTCGGGAAACCACAACGCAGGCCTTTTGATCGGGCTTGAGCTGTTCAAGAGCTTCATACCCACGTTGTCGGCAGGCGTCCTCGAATGCCTTCTGGGCGGTCAGGCCGGCGTCGAGGGCCCGGTTGATCTGGGCCTTGGTGAGGTTTAGTTTTTGAGCCAGGGGCCAAAGGTGGCGGCGTAAAGGCTTCAGGCCGTCCTGAAAGCGAATGTGCAGGTCGAGCAGGTGATTTTTATCTCCGGTCAGATCGATGCCTTTGGCCTTGAGGGCGGCGCGGACCTGATAAGGGATGGTCTGAACGTAGGGGCAGAGCTGGTTATGTTTATTTTCCGGATAGTCGGCCGGCATCGAGACAATACTGGGCAGCCAAATATAATCAACGTTGCGTTTTAACAATTGCAGCACGTGACCGTGGGCGACCTTTACCGGGAAACAAGGCTGAGCCAGCACCGATTCGACGCCTTTCTGGATGACGGTCTTGGTGGAGCGGCCGGAGAGAACCACCTCAAAGCCTAACTCCTTAAAAAAGGTCCCCCAGAGCGGTAAAAACTGATAATGGCTCAGGCACATGGGGATGCCGATAGTGCCGCGGGAGGGAGTCCGTTCGGGAGACTTGAGATCCTTCGCTTCGCTCAGAATGACAGGATCGTATTTTTCGACGGATTTATCATTGAGGCCGGCGTAATGTTCGAGCATCTGCTGACGCCAGCCGAACAGGTCGGCAAGCTCCTCGGTCCTGGTCAGGTCCTTTTTAACGTTATAGCGGTCGCAGCGGGAGCCGTAGTAGAGCGGATCGGCATCGGGCAGGGTCACTTCCTTGATTTCACAATTATTGGGGCAATGCGGGCACTCGAAAGTGCGCACTTTATATTCCATCTGCGACAGATCAAAACCGCGGAAGGTGCTTTTTAAGGTCTTGCCCTCGCCCGGTTCGGCGGCTTTTTGCTCCATGTGCCGTCGGGCAAGTTCGGCGGCCCCGAGGGCGCCGGTGACTTCGTGATGGTCGGGAAGGATAATGGGTTTGCCGGTGATGGCCTCAAAGGCCGAGACCCCGCCACGAGATCCGGTCGTTCGGCGCCCTGCTGTTGGTAGCTTAAGAGGTCGGATTCCATAAAAACGGTGCAGCGTTCGCCAAGGCGAATGGGGGCGCCGGAGGAAAAGGCTTCGGCGGCGAATTCGTCCTTAATGTTCATGCCCAGCCGTTCGGCCTGCTCCTCCAAAAAGCTTCCCGTGCCGGCGGCACAGGCGTGGTTCATCTCGAAATCAATCACGACTCCGTCATCGAGAGAGATGTATTTGCTGTCCTGACCGCCGATTTCAAAGATGGTATCGACGGTCGGATCGACAATGGCGGCGCCGGTGGCCTGGGCGGGGATCTCGTTAATGACCAGGTCGGCGCCGACGAAATCGCCGGTGAGGTAGCGGCCGGAACCGGTGGAGGCGACGCCTCGGATCTCGACTAGGTCCCGGACGTCGGGGGCGACAATATCGATACCCTGGCGGATGGCCTCGAGGGGTCGGCCGGCAGTCATCAGATAGGCTTTGCTGAGGACCCGCTGGTTTTCGTCCATGACAACAACGTTTGTGCTGATCGAGCCGACGTCAACACCTAGATAAGCGGGTATTTTCCGGTTGGATTTGCGGGCCTGATCGAGTATTTCCGAATGTACTTTACTTACCGGGGTGGGTTGGCTGGGCTGCCTTAGAGGCTCGAGTCGATGGCCGACGGTGCGGTTCTGCCTGATATAATCGTCCAGTCTGGCCAGCAGGACCCGCGGTTCCTGGGTGCTGCTGCCGCCGGCGCCCTGTCGAAGCTGGACCAGCACCGCCCCGATGGCGCCGGTGACGGCGTGTTCTTCGGGAACGATCAGACCGCCGGCGCCTAAACCGAAGATATCCTCAAAGGCTCTGACCACCCCGACATTGCCGGCCACGCCACCGCAGAACGCCACAGGCGGTATGACCTCTTTGCCTTGACAGAGCGAACTCTTCAAATTGCGGGCCAGTCCCAGGCACAAACCGGCAACAATGTCGTGGACGGGGGTGGCCTGCTGCTGGAGGTGAATCATATCGCTTTTAGCGAAAACGCTGCAGCGGCCCGCAACTCGAGGCGGATTTTCGCTTTTTATGGCCAATTCGCCGAATTCACCTTCAATATCAACGCCTAATCTGGTGGCCTGCTGATCCAGGAAACTGCCCGTGCCGGCGGCACATACCGTGTTCATGGAGAAATCGGACATGTCGGCATTGATAGGGGGGACGGATTTAAAAGATTCTACAGCTACATTTTGAAATTGAGATTCTTCGCTGCGCTCAGAATGACAAATGTCGGGCACAGAATGACCGATGGGGCGGTCGGGCAGGAAAATGACTTTGCTATCCTGCCCTCCCATTTCGATCAAGGTGCGGACCTCGGGACGCAAATGACCAATGGCGGCGGCCTGACATATCAGTTCATTGACGAAGTCGATGCCCAGCAAGCCGCAGAGGGCCCGGCCGGCGGTGCCGGTGCCGGCCATGGTGGCAATACGGACGGACGGAATCTGCTCTAACAGAGTCGCCAACATGGCCCGGGCCGTCTCCATCGGCCGGCCGTGGGTACGCTGATAACGAAGATAGCGAATCGAGAGACCATCATCCAAAAGGGCCAATTTGCAGCTCACCGAGCCGATGTCGATGCCAAGATGCAAAGAACCACGATCAGGCAGCTCAAGTTGCTGAAGTGCGGGACTTTTAGTCTTGCCGAATCGTATGGCGTTCGCTCTGGTCATGCGTTTCTATCCTTTCGCAGTATTGAAGATCGTATGTATTTATCTTGATATTTCAGTTTTAGGTTTATTATTGATCAAAGGCCGTTCCGAAACATTGCGCCGGATTTTTTCCAGCATAACGATCAGTTGTTTTTGTTCGGCGGGTTCGAGAACGGCGGCCTGTTTTATCTCCTCTATATAAAGGGGTTCCACCCGGGCCAGGAGTGACCTGCCGTAGCCGGTTAATTTGACGATGTTATATCTTCTATCTGTGGGGGCGGCGGTGCGTTCGACCAGACCGGCTTTTTCCATCCGGTCGATCAAAGCGGTTATATTGGCCCGGTTGACCAGCATCATCGCGGAAATCTGGGCCTGACTTAATCCCCCCTCCGCGCCGCCTTGGTGGCCCAGCAGCATCATGACATTGAACTGCACGTCGCTGAGCCCATATGACCGGAAGAATTCATCGGCCCTTTTTTTAATGCAATTGGCGGTGTGATAGATGTTTAACATGGCCTCCCGGGCCAGCGGCGTGATGGGCTCTTTCATATGTAAGTCGGTTTGTAGAGACATAATTAAACCGGTAATTCACAGCTATATAGTTAAGATGCGAATTATATCCCCCAAGCCCACTCTGTCAAAATAAATTTCAGGTTTTTCCTGGTGAAAATTCCGGTATTTATGCTACCGGCAACGGCGATTTTTTTCGGCGAATATCTACTCTTAGATTTAAACCTTACATGGTGCGGGTATAAAACAGCAGGATTTCGTCGGAAAAACCGGCAAAAATCGCGCTGGACAGGGAATCTCCGCCAGGGTGGATTTCGCTCATAAAGCTGATTCAACAATGGGGTATGATTCTTAGGGACGGCTGATAAAATTATTCGAGAATTTTAAGCAGTTACCAGCGACGACCGCCGCCGCCGCCACCGCCGCCGCCACCGCGTCGGCCGCGACCTTGCCCCTCGGTTCGCTTACGGGCCTGATTGACTTTCAAGGCTCTACCTTCCAGGTCCTTACCGTTGGCCTCATCTATGGCCCGCTGACCCTCAGCATCGTCCGGCATGATCACAAAGGCAAATCCCCGAGATCTTCCCGTTTGTCGGTCCGTAATAATGGAAACACTCTCTACCTGGCCAAAAGGCTCAAAAATTTCTCGAATTTTCTCTTCAGTGGTGTCGTAGGATAGATTGCCAACATAAATATTCATAACTCGATACTCCAAAACAACATGGTTTTCACCTGCCGGAAACGGTTAGATCGCTCACCAGACCCCTGAAGGGACCGAAAAGTCGATTAAGACACGAACCGACCAACTTTGATTATATTCTAAAGTTCCACGGATAGCCCGTCAAGGGGAAAATTTTGAATCATTCCCCAAGGCAACGGCTTTATTTTCTGAGACAACCGTATTTTGGGGGTATTTTAATTAACCGGAAGTTCATCAGGTTTCGCCTGTTACGCCAGAGAATCCGCCAGGTCGCAGAAAAAGGGCAGCGGATCGGGTTCGAAGTCGAGGGTGTGGTGCGCCCGCCTATATATTTTAGCCGGATCTGAGGCCTCTTTTCTCGGCTGGAGCACCGGTCCCAGCAGTCTAATCGTGGCCTGATTTTCGATAATACGGTCCTGCCCGGCCAGAAACAGATAAACCGGCACTTTCAACCTGCCGATGACTTTGCGGACCTTTGCATCCAGACGGGAGCTGGCGATAAAAAAAGAAGCGGTCGCGTGGGTCAATTTCAAAGGGTCGTTCTCGATGAAAGTCAGCAGCGCCGGGGTTTGAGTGAACAGCGTCGGTTCATTCAAGGGGATCTTGTGCGGTTGGCGGGGGTGGAGGAGGCCGTGGACGCCGATGGCGATTTTAGCGGTTAGCCTGATGTCAATTTTGGGGCACAGTCCCGGGGCGACCAGCGCCACCGAGCGGATTTTTTCGGAGAATTCTTCGGCATAAGCCAGCGCGAGTTTGCCGCCCCAACTGACCGCCACCAGATCTACCTGTTTAAACCCGGTCCGTCGGCGGAGCCAATCGACACCGCGGTTGACGTCCTTGATAAGCTGCCTCGGCGAATCACAATGGCCTCGCGCGCGCCGGTTCAGCCCGCTGCCTCGCCGATCCGGCGCCAATACGGTCATACCCCGACCTCGTAAAAAATCGCACGACTGCAAAAACCACCCCCCGTGCGATTGAATGCCGTGCAGGTAAACCACTGCCCGGCGGGAATCGGCGGCCTCAAACACCCGGGCGGCGCCGAGGTAGCCGTCAGCCAATTCCAGGGTAATCAATTCGCACGGCGTATCACAAACCAGCGAAGCGGCAGGGGGGGAAATAACCGGGCGATTGGTATTACCAAATGTCATTCATCAGCTCTGCTTTATCACTTCCAAGCAACGTTCGTAGATTTCCTCGGTGGTATCCGGCGGCGAAACCTCCACGATCGGCAAGCTCAAAGACGTCGCCGCCTGGCGGATATTGTCGTTTATGATGGTGCTTCTTTCGATAAATTTTCGCATTAACTCATCGGCCATAGCGGTTTGATGAAACAACTCGGCCTGCTGATGAACCTTTTGCTCAAAGAACTCCCGCTCGGCGACCAGCCAGAGAGAATATATACCTTTTTGGTCCAGTTGAGCCACCCTGTGCGGCATCAGGTGCCAACCTTCGATCACCAACGGATCCGCTCGCTCTCCATGTTTGATGATGATTTTTTTTAGGGCCGGCCATAAGCCTTCATTAAGGTATTCCGCGTCGGCGACCAAACGGGCCGCGGTGTGCTTAATAAAATATTTACGGTGATCCTTCTGTTCCAAAAGATGCAGATGAGGGTGTGACTGCGGGGTGGTAACCGCCGTGATGGCGTCGGCCAGATCATCCGTGGATACACAGCCATAGGCCCATTGCCCCGCCAGTTTCCGCGCCACCGCCGTTTTACCTACCAGCGGGGCGCCGCCTAATAATATGACAGTGGCGTTATTCATTCTTGTTATTGAGCCGTAAAAAATTAATAAAACACCGCCCTATAGTAATGTTGACTTTGGACTAAAAGCGCCCCCAAACAAATTTTGGAGGCGCCGCCCGGTTATGTTAATATTCATTTGTCATAAAATCAATCGACCGTAACCGCAATGGGGCCGAACGGGACAGCTTTCACAATCGGGTCGGCGGGCACGGCAAATCCTGCGGCCGTGAAAAATCATCAGGTGGCTGAAAAAAGTCCATTCTTTTTTGGGTATCAGCTCCATCAAGGCAAACTCCAGCTTCACCGGGTCAGTCTGATCAGAGAGCCCCATCAAACGGGAGAGACGAATAACGTGGGTGTCCGTAACAATGCCGGGTTGGCCGTAGGCGTTGCCCAAAATGACATTGGCCGTCTTGCGCCCCACGCCCGCTAATGATAACAGATCGTCCATATTATCCGGCACTTTTCCGCTAAACTTGTCCACGATATCGCCGCACGCCGCTTTGATGCTCTTGGCCTTGTTGCGATAAAAACCGGTGCTCTTTATATCCTCTTCCAGCTCTTGTTGATCGACTTTGACGTAATCGGCGGCTTTACGATACTTTTTGAAAAGGTCCTTGGTAACGATATTAACCCTGACATCGGTGCATTGAGCCGAGAGAACCGTGGCGACTAAAAGCTCCAGCGGATTAGAAAAATTCAAGGCGATTTTGGCATCGGGATGCGTCTTCTGCAGGACCGAAAATATCTTCTTCGCCCGCTGCGGCGCGTCTTTTAAAATAGCCAGAGATGGATTAAAAGTCTGGGGTGATAAATCCGGAACTTTATGTTTCGTTGTTTTTTTATTCTTAATCAATTTGCCTCCTGAAGGATTCAAACTTCATTCTTCCGGTATAGGTTCATGGGCCTTGCGGTGATAGACTTTTTCATACGCCTTGCCGGCCGGACATATGCCGCTCTCCAGCTTTTTGACAAACCAGAAAATAATTCCGCGCTGTTTTTTACGGGCATGGTTGCAAACAGGGCATTGCAGACATTTTTCGGCCAACTCACGGTCCTTATCGGTGATAATTGTTTCGTCAGCTTTACTTTGGATCATAGGATTCTCCCTGGATTAAATTATCAATCCCTGGCGTTGTTTTTCTCCGCTTGGCCTCTGGCGCGGGCGGCGGCTTTGTCCAGCGATTCCAGAGTGTCCTGCAGACTATAGAAACCTTCCAGAACCAACGGAGGTTCCGGATCGCCCCCGGGAAATATCGCCGTAAACGGTATCGACTGGCCCTGTCCGCCCAGCTCCCGCAGCATCCGTGTAATCGTCGGATCTTCAAAAGACCAGTCGGCAATGACCAGGGCCGCGCCTGTCTCCGCAAGCTTATCATTGAAAGTCTGCGTTTTATAAATAAGTTTATCTAAAACAGCGCAATTCTTGCACCAGTTGGCGGTGAATTTGACGACGACGGTGCGGTTTTGCTGCTTATAGTCTTCCAGTTGTTGGTACCAGGGTTCGCCCAAAGCGAGGGCGTCAGTTTTAGGGGTAGCGGCAAAAGTAATAGCGCCGGCGACCAGAAGGATCAGGGCGATACCGCGGGCCAGGTAGCGTTTTTTCAAGGGGGCCGCAGGATTGCCGACGGAAAATCCCAACCACACGCAAAAACCCAGCACCACACAGAAATAAAGCAGAGGCTTATGCCACCCCGGCGGGAACAGAAAAACCAGATATGCGGAAAATCCCAGCATACAAAATCCGATCGCCTGTTTGAGCCGAATCATCCAGTTACCCCCCTGCGGTACGCGGTTGAGCAGCCGGGGAAAAGCGGTCAACAGGATATAGGGCGCCGCCATCCCCCACCCGATGATTAGAAATACCGCTATGGTCGTCGCCATGGGCTTGCTGACCGACCATGCCAAAACGGGACCCAGTAAAGGCGCCCCGCAAGGCGTCGCCAAAACGGTCGCCAGCATTCCCAGCCCTAAAGCCCCCATATAACCCTGACGCACCACGGTTATATTCGAAATGCCCGAGGGCAACACAATTTCAAACAACCCGAACATCGATAAGCTTAATACATACACGATCATCAATAAGACAAACTTAAAACCGCTGCCCTGAAAGTGCTGTCCCCAGAGCAATTGGAATCCCGACATGACCACTGCCAATCCCGCAAAGACAATCATAATCCCCCCGGCAAAGGCCAGACCCAACCTGATACTTTTACCTCTGTCGGGCTCCTGGCCCTCAGCCGGGGCGCACTGCTTCATCAGGGTCATAACGATAATGGGGATAATCGGCAGGACGCAGGGCATGACGTTCATTACCAGCCCGGCTGCTATGGCCGCGAGGATAGGTAGAAGCCATTCATCGGCGGCATATTTAGGTAGGGCTGACGGTGGAGTTTCAGTTTGAGCGGCTTGCGGGCCCGAAGCCGTTTCCCGGCCTGTGGTGGTTGGTTTTTGGTCTGAGGTACTGGAAGTTGTCGCCGGGACAGGCCAGATGCGATCCATGTCAAAATCGGCAAACAACTCCGGGCGATGAGGTTGAACTGCGGCGGGGTCGCTTACGAACTGCAAATCAAGGGCGGCACTACTCTCCCAAAGGACGCATATTCCATCATCGGAACACAGCTGACCTTCAATTTTTAACTTTATTATTGCGGCACCTGTAGTTGAGTCCGTTACTTCGAGGGGTACAAAACAGATCGCCCGGCCCTTATAAATATGGTTGCTGGCCCCAAGGATTTCATCCGTATATTTTTCCCCGGGCGGGTATTTTATCGGACCAAAACGGATATTTGGCATCGGTTCGCAAATGATCTCGGTATCCATGCCGAACTCACCCTGTTTGGGATTGGCATACAGGTGCCAGCCCTCCTCGATGTCCAGAACCACGGCCAGGGTGAATTTCTCTCCCGCAGGGGCGGGAACAAATTGAGGCGCCAGCTCTATCTTAACCCTTTGCTGGTCGGCAAAGAACTGCTGTTTTAAGGGCTCAGGCATATATGGTAGGCCCAAATAGCCGAAGACGGGACCATAAAGCAAAAAAGCCGCTATCATCGCCCTGAATGTTATTTGAAACAAACTTAGGCCCAAAAGGTGTTGAACTGACTGATATTGGCGAATTTCGCGAAATAATCGCCTCATCGGTAACTCCTTTGATATATAAGGAAAAAAACGATTTTTTCTTTTCCAAGTATGCCTGACTTCAATTTTGCGGGAGTCATATATTTGGAATCAATATATCATATTTAATGCAATAAAACCCTATAAACTCCGGTTCCACATACAAAGAGAATAGTTCGCGGTATTATATTATCAGGCTCGATAACCTGAAATCAAGCGTCCGAAATAACCGTTAAACGATAAAAAAGTGCCCCGGTGAACAATGGTCCTACCTCGTCCAAGCCACCGGGGCAACTCCTCAGACTCCTTTGACAAAAGAGTCATTGACTTATTAAATTATATCACCAATACGTCCTTGGTAGGCAAATCAGGAAAATATATATTCATTTTCGATCATTTCCCCTTTACCCCAAGGCAGAATTTTGCAGGAAAAGGGCAATCGTAGGTTGCTATCAGCCGCTCCAGTATGGGCAGGTATTATACTTTTTTTGAGACAGTAATGAGACATTGGCGGAAAAAAAGGCAATTAGAGAGCTACAAATTTATAACATATTGATAATCATTAAGTTAGCTAAAAAAAACCGATAGCAATGCAATTTTTTTTGCTTGACCGGACATAAAAATACGATTATTTTATTAGTATAAACAATTGTATCGTCAAAGCCGGTGACATGCGTAGGCAGCGATCTGAGATGAGAAAGGAGAGTATTGGATAGGTCGCTGGGCGGTCACAAAGGCTTACTGGGGTAAGAAAGGTTGGATTAATTGACGAGATCGAGCTTCCATCAGGCCAACTCGGCAGGAGGTTAGATCTCTGATACTGTCGAGGCGAATTGGGTCTCGGCATCGGTTATACTCCTGGAATAGTTGTTGCCGGAAAACGGTTTTGTAGGTGTTTTGTTCTAACCAGCGGAGAAAAATTAATCGGTATTAAACTCCGAAAAGGATTTTGAGGTAACAAAGGTCGGTTAAGGTAAAACGTTTGGCGGTTTAGGAATAACAAAATGAGGGATGAAGCGTTATTTACTTGTGTTTTTCTTGCCTGCCGCTGTGATAGATCCGGCTTTTCCGCATGGAAATCAAGGACATAAAACACCCCATCTTTGATTGATCCGGTAATATCAGGGGATAGGGTCCTTTCTTTTGCCCCGGCGCATCCTTTGTAGATTCCCGGCAAAGTCCGGTGATGTTTTCAAAACCACCCTGATTCAGGCTCCGGGCTATGGACGGCAAAAAAATACCTCATGGCCTAAAAGAGAGAAACTGAATAACCGGTCGCAGCTATACGACCGTTAACTATAGATATGGGAGAGATAAAATGCAACTTTTTACTATTTTAGCCTTATCCGAAGGTACTTATATAGTACTGATTATTATGGGACTCATAATCGGGCTCTTCGGCGGTGGGGCTGTCCTCTGGTTGGTCCAGAGAGCCATGGGGAAATCGAGAACCAGACTGGCTCAACAGGAATCCGAAGCCATTATCGCGGATGCCAGATATAAATCCGAAAACATCGTAAAAACCGCCGAATTGGAGGCGAAAGCCGAAAAAATCCAAAAAAGAGAAGAATCTGAACGTGAGGCCGCCGAAATCCGAAACCAGTTGCGCGAACAGGAACTTCACCTGACCAAACGCGAAGACACTGTCGATCGCAAGTGGGAGAGCGTTAACAGCAAGGAAAGATCCCTGGAGAATCTGCAGAAGAAATTATCCCAGAAGGAGCGCGATCTAACCAGTAAAGATCAGCAACTGACCAACACCCTGGCCGAACAAAGGGCGCAACTCCTTAGAATTGCGGGCATTTCCGTAGAAGAAGCCAAGGAAATGCTTTTGAAGCGCCTGGAAGGTGAAGTGACCCATGAGGCTTCCGCCCTGGTCGAACGCCTCGTCACCAATGCCAAGGAGGAAGCCACCCAGCGGGCCCGAGAGATCACCCTCAACGCCATCCAAAGATACGCCGCCGACCACACCTGTGACAGCACTATTTCCTCGGTTGATATCCAGAATGATGAAATGAAAGGTCGGGTCATCGGTCGGGAAGGTAGGAACATCCGTGCTTTCGAGAAGGCCACCGGCGTGGATGTCATCATCGATGACACGCCGGGACTGGTGATTATCTCCGCCTTCGATCCCATACGGCGCGAAGTAGCCCGCATCAGCCTGGATAAGCTGATTCAGGACGGACGCATCCACCCGGCCCGGATCGAAGAGGTGGTCGCGGAGACCCAAAAAGAAGTCGATGCCCACGTGCTGGACATCGGCAAGAGCATGGCCCTGGAGGCCAATGTCAACGGTCTTAATAACAAATTAATACCGTATCTGGGGCGATTGAATTATCGGACCAGTTATGGCCAAAACGTGCTGCGTCATAGCGTGGAAGTGGCTTATCTTTGTCAGACTATGGCCGAGGAATTGCGTCTGAACGGCGATTTGGCCCGGCGCTGCGGACTGCTCCACGATATCGGCAAGGCAGCCGACCATGAAGTGGAAGGCGGTCATCCCGAAATCGGGGCGGAGCTTTTGAGAAAATTTAATGAAAAGTCCGAGGTCATCAACGCCGCTGCCGGCCACCATAACGATGTGCCCGCAACTTCGCCTTACACTCCCCTGGTGGCCGCCGCCGACGCCATGAGCGCCTCGCGGCCCGGCGCCCGCCGCGAAACCCTGGAACGATACATCAAGCGGCTGGAACAGCTGGAAAACCTCGCCACCAGCTTCAAAGGCATCAGGCAGGCATATGCTATTCAGGCCGGCCGGGAGGTCCGCGTCATCGTCGATCCGGAAAAGGTCAACGACGGCGACGCCTGGCAAATCGCGCGGGAAATCGCCCAGAAAGTCGAACAGGAATTAACCTATCCCGGCGAAATTAAGGTAACCCTGCTGCGTGAAGTACGCTGTGTCGAATACGCCCGCTAAAACCGACCCTACGAAATAACCCGTACTTTGTAACAGGCAACATGATGCAGATCAAATTACTATGCATTGGAGATATTGTCGGTCGTCCGGGTCGGCAGTTGCTGGCGGAACATCTGAAGCACCTGGTCAGACAGTGGGGGATTGACTGCGTGATCGCCAACGCCGAGAACGCCGCCGGCGGCTCGGGTCTGACCGAATCCATCTACGATAAACTGCACAAGTACGGCGTCAACCTGATAACTCTCGGCGATCATATCTACCGCAAGCGCGAGCTTATTAATGTCCTGCAAAATGCCGACGATATGGTCCGGCCGGCCAATTTGTCGGCGCAGGCCGCCGGCAGAGAATTCGCCCTTTTTGCCACACCCGCCGGGCCGCAGGTGGCGGTAATATCGCTGCTGGGCAGAATGTATATGCCCCAACCCAGCGACAATCCCTTTAACGCGGTCGAGAAAGTGCTTGTCAAGATTCCTCCGGACGTCAAAGTAATCGCCGTCGATATGCACGCGGAGGCCACCAGCGAAAAGATTGCCATGGGGTGGTTTCTGGACGGCCGCGTCAGCGTGGTTTTCGGCACGCACACGCACGTGGTCACGGCGGATGAGATCGTCCTGCCCAACGGCACCGCCTACATCACCGACCTGGGGATGACCGGCCCCCATAATTCCGTCCTCGGCCGGACCACCGAACGGGTCATCAAAAGCCTGGTAACCCAAATGCCCGTCGCTTACAGCGTGGCCACCGGCGATGTCAGAATAAACGGAATTGTTGTCACCTGTGACGACCAGACCGGCCGCGCCAGTGAGATAAAACGCATCTGCATCAAAGGCGTAGCCGACGACCAGCCGGCCTATGACAGCGATGACGGAAAAGCGGATAACTATAGTAATAGTTCCCCCTGAAATGAAAGATGCACCACATTACACTTTATTAGACGGCTAAATTCTAACCGACTTTATTACAGCGGAATTGTTTTTCATTTTCAATCTATCTTTTTTCATTGTAACTTTCTTATCATGGTGCAACGTGAATTTTTATTTTGGGATTCCGTAAGTCAAACGCCGCCGCCTGCGCCCTCCGGGCAAGAGCGGAATCATCGACCGGATCGCAAAAAAGCGGCTGAAATCCCCGTTAAAAGGCAAATGCCGGAGATCTATACCGTCACCCAACTGACCCGGTTGATAAAACTGACCCTCAACCGGAATCTGCCGGATAAAATTCTTCTTTCCGGGGAGATTTCCAACTATAAGCTCCACGGCAGCGGCCACCTGTATCTTACCCTCAAGGACGAAAACGCCCAAATCTCCGCGGTGATGTGGAAAAGCGCCTTCGGCAGGTTGAAGTTTAAACCCGCCGATGGGATGGCCGTGGTCGCCGCCGGTCGGGTGGATGTTTATGAACCGCAGGGGAAATATCAGTTTTATATAGAGAAACTGGAACCGGCCGGAGTGGGGGCGCTGGAACTGGCGTTTCGGCAATTGGCCGACAAACTGCGCAAGGAAGGATTGTTTGACGAGGCCCATAAAAAAGCGATACCGGCGTTTCCGATCAGATATTTGAACCGCCGGCAAGCAGCGCTGGGAGGAATTGACGTGATAATCCTGGCGCGCGGCGGGGGCAGTATCGAAGACCTCTGGGCGTTTAACGAAGAGGTAGTGGCGCGGGCGATTTTCACCTCGGAAATTCCGATAATCAGCGGGGTGGGCCATGAAAGCGACATCACGATAACCGACCTGGTGGCCGATCAACGCGCCGCGACGCCGACGGCGGCGGCGGAACTGGCGGCGCCGGTGCAGTTGGAAATATTGCAGGACGTGCAGCAGGCCCGGCAGCGGCTGGTTAAAGGGGTGAGGCAATTACTGGAAAACTCAGCGACTATACTAGGGCATCTAAGCACGCGGGGGATGTTCGCCCGGCCCCAGGAGACGGTCAGGCACCGACAGCAGTACGTGGACGAACATACCGCCCGCCTGGCCCAGCGGGTGAGCGAACGGCTCCGAAACGGCCGGCGCTTGCTGGAGACGCAAAACACCGTACTGCAGCGAATTGAACCGCATTATGCATTGGCGCAGGGGCGGACGCGACAGATGCGGCATCAGCACCTCTTAGAAGCAAGTATGAACAATTATTATCGCAGCCAGTGTCATCGCCTTGAAACATTAAAGGTTAGATTAACCGCGGTAAATCCAGGAAAACGAGCCCAACAACAATATATATGGCTTAAGCAGTTGACCGGGCGTATGGGCCGAGCCCAGGGGAATTTAAGCCGGAGCCGATGGGAATGTTTCAAAAACGCAACGGCCCGGTTGGAAGGCGTCAATCCGCGGGCCGTATTACGGCGGGGTTACAGTATCACGCGCGACAAGACCACCGGCCGTATCATCACCGCCGAAAGCAGGGTCGAACCCGGGGATACACTGATGACGGAACTGGCCCAAAAGAAAATGATTGAAAGTGAGGTTATTAGCTCGGATACCGGAAATGAGGATAATAATGGCAAAAGCAGCGAAAGATAAAAAGCGAACGTTTGAAGAGGCCCTGGCAGAGTTGGAAGAAATCGTCTCAGACGTGGAGGCGGGCGAGATTGGTCTGGAAGAGAGCATTGATAAATATGAGGCGGGGATGAGGCTGATTAAGCACTGCCGGGCGATACTGGAACGTGCGGAAAAACGCATAGAAGTGATCAACAAAGAAACTCACACCCCGGTTGATCCTTCAGGCACCACAAACGAGAACCATTCCTGAGTTAAAATAAGCACGCCTAATCTGGGCGGCCCAATTTGGCCCTCGCTATCCCTAACAGCATGTCAATATCAGTTCTCCCTTCACCGGAAAAGCAAACAAACATTGTCTATGGAGCGGTTCTGTCTATTCTACCGATATTTTTTATATGAAAGCGATTATTTTAGCCGCCGGTGAAGGGTCCCGTCTTGGTGAAATTAGTAACGGGCGCCCCAAGTGTCTGATCGATATCGAGGACAACACGTTGTTGGAGATTCAGATTAATTCCCTCTATGCCTGCGGTATAGATGATATTGTCATAGTGCGCGGCTATGAAAAAAACAAGATAAATGTTCCCGGCGTGAAATATTTCGATAACGACGATTACGCCCGTACCAATATGCTGCATTCGCTTTTTTGCGCCCGGCAGGAATTAACCGGGCCGGTCTTAATCCTCTATTCTGACATAATTTACGAACCGCAGGTAGTGGAACGCATTATGGCGTCCACCCACGATATTGCCGCGGGGGTTATGGTTAACTGGAAAGAAGCTATCCGACAGCGGTCCGGAGCGGCCCTGGAAGAACTGGAAATGGTTTATTTTGACAGTGAAAACCGCATCCGCCAGGTCGGCAAGACTCAAGCCGCCCCTTACGAAACACAGGGACAATTTATCGGCATCGTTAAATGCTCTGAAAGAGGCGCCCAAATCCTCCGCAAAAATTACGACCGCATACACAACATATACTCCGGCGAACCCTTCGGCAAGGCGCCGGTGTTTGAGCAGGCCTGGCTGACCGACCTCTTCCAGGAGATGACCGAGTTGGGGGTGCCTTTGCATTGCGTTATCATTGAAAGAGGATGGATGGAAATCGACACCCCCGCCGATTATCAAAGGGCGCTGACCGACACGCAATTTGTGCGCCGGTTGATTAAGGTGAAAACCAACTGGAACCATCGTGCCGCCGTGTATAACAATCTGGAATGGGTTAACCGGGATGAACTGCTCCAGACCATGGTGGAAATGTCCGGCATCAGCAAAGGGCAAAAAGTCCTGGACATAGGCGTCGGCACCGGAAAAGTGCTGCTGGCCCTGAAAAATCATTGCCCCCGGGCGGAGTATTACGGTGTTGATTTCAGTCGGGCCATGCTGGACCGCATCGATTCGGTCAATGGATTCCAACTTTTATTAAGGGAGATGGAAGATTTACACGGCCTGGCGGATAATAAATTTGACCTGATCACGGCGCGGATGGCCCTGCATCACGCCCAGAACCTTGATAAGGCCATGAGCGAGATTTATCGGGTTCTCAAACCCAAAGGAAAAATCATCCTTTGCGAGGGCAACCCGCCCGATGTTTATTCCGTACCCTTTTATAAAGACATGTTTCGTTTCAAAGAAGACCGCATTACCTTTTTGCTGGATGATCTGGTCAACCTTTTGGTAAAGCCGGGGTTGCAAAACATCACGGCCAAAACCGTTATGTTGCGGGATATGAGCCTTAACAATTGGCTGGATAACTCCGGACTTCCTTTCCGCAACGTTGACATCATTAAAAAAATGCACCGCCAGTGCGACGCGCGGATTCGAAACGCCTACCATATGAGATTTCACCGGGATGACATTCTCATGGACTGGAAATTTTCGGTGGTATCGGCCCTTAAGGACGGCAACTGATGACTTTTGGTGAAAAAATTCGTGCGGCGCGGGCGGCGGCCCAGGCCGATAAAATCGCTCATGGAGGTTCGATCTACGGCAATTACATCCTTCGGCCTCTAACCATTTATCTTAGTTACCCCCTGGCCCAAATGGGCGTCTCCGCCCATGCGGTAACCGTGATTATGTGCCTGATCGGATTGGCCGGATCAGTTTTAATGGTGTTTGACCGGCTTTGGTTTACCGTCGCCGCCGCCTTGTGCTGGCAGTTGTGGGTGGCCCTGGACCACGTGGACGGCGAAGTGGCCCGTCTGCGGCGAAAAACATCCCAACTGGGCGTTTATCTGGATAACCTTAACCATATCTTCATCGAGTCCACTTTTAGTTTGGCTTTGGGCATACATGTCTGTATAAAAGATTTTTCCCTGCTCAATTTAGCCGTTACCGGAATCCTATATTCCAGTTGGCACTGGAAAAACCAGATCCGAAGGGCCAGCGAAGGCTTGCTCCACAAAGGAGGTTTTAATCTTCACCAGCTCACCGGCACCCATCAGCCTGATCCGAAATCCCCGCTCACCTGGCTGCGTTTTATCCTGGTGAAAAGCGTCAGTGAACATGGCCCTCTGTTTCTGGTCCCCGCGGTCATCCTGCTCGACTACTTTATCGCCGCTGACTTTGCCCTTATTTTTCTTTACGGTTATACCTTAATGGTTTTAGGGTATATGGCGGCCTTGATATTACATGACGGCTTTGCCGTACATCGCTTCGATCAGCTCCAAAGTTAAATTATTTGACCTCTCTGTCTTTTTCCCCTCGCTTCCGGCAATGATATTTCACATCGATTGTATATCGTGGATGGTTTTTTTTGCGTTTTTTCATAATGTTTAATATATATATAACCATATCCGCCTATGGCGGCTATGGTTATGGCTGCCCGGCACCATAGCTGATCGGACCACTGAAAACCGAAGATCCTGATAAGTAAGTAACCCAGCCCCAGGGCTGTCAGGCCCCCGGCCAGCGCCCGGCAGGATACGGAAACATCTGACAACCATTGCCGCCAGGGCCAGCGCAGGGCGCGCAGCGCCACGATCCAGACAAACACGTCTGTAATTATAAAGACTATGTTCATGGTCCAGCAGATGCCGGCTATGCCGTATCTGCGATATAAGGGCACCATAAACATTAGGATAATTACGATCTGCATTATCCCTCTTATCGCAAACCAATATACCTGCTTGATCGCATACAGCGCCGGCGTCATTTGCCTTAAAAAAACTATTAAAAATCCCGCGAGGCTCAGCCAGCGCAGGGCCTGCCCCACGTCGGCGTATTTTTCCGGCAGGACTTTCACTATATCCGGCCCCAAAAGGGCCAGCACCGCGAATATCGGCACCGTAAAGGCCTGGGCGGCCTTGATTATTTCGGCGGTCCCCCTGCGCACCGATGCCATGTCGTGTTGCAGCATCGAAAGGGCCGGAAAGCCTACGGATATGGTCATGAGGGAAAATAAGGCACACGGCGCCAGAATGATCTGCATGGCCGGACCATATATCCCTACGTCCGTGAACCGGGCAATTCGCGCTAAAATAAGTATGTCCAGTCTCATTCCAAAAGCGTCTATCAGCGACACCATATAAGCCATAAAACCATAACCAATTAGCTCTTTGGCCGCCTTGCCGCACCAGCGAAATTTTGGGCGATAGGGATGCACCAGATAGCTGATTATACAAATAACCCCCACGCCGCTGATTTCCCCTATCACCACTCCCAGGGCATCTCTCATTTTCCATGCTAATATTATAGCTATAATGGTCCCTGCTCCATGACCGGCTACCATAACCACGCTTATTCGCCCCAAGGTTAACTTCTTTCTTAATTCCACCAATCCCATACTTGTTATTCCTTCAAAAACCAGTATGAGACAGCTCCAGCGAAGCAGGCTTTGCAATTCGGCTGCTTGGTAAATGTGGTTGGCAATGAAAGGCGCTGCTGAATATAATACTATTATCAGCCCTCCCATGCGAATCAAGTTTATTATGTAGGCGCTGTCAAGGTATTCTTTATTTGACCCGCGTGGATTTTGTATTAGTGCGTGCTTTGTTCCTACGTCCGATAATTCCTGCAATAAAGTCAGCGCACACCATACCAGTATTACCAATCCGATATCTTCCGGCGCCAGTATGTAGGTCAGCGCCAGCATTCGAACCATTCTTATTGCTTGGGCGCTGATGCTCCCCAGTCCGATCCATAGGCAGGAGCGCAGGCAACGGTCCGCCAGTTTATCGCTGCATAATTTGTTCTTTATAAACTTTAAATTAAACGGCATCTATTTATCGTACTTTTTCGGGTCATATATATTTTTATCATCTACTTGATCTAAGCGCTGTAACTTTTTATCGGCGCCCTAAGCAGGAAATAATTAATTTATTAAAAATATGTACATAAAGACAATCTGCGCGCTTTAATAAAAGATAATATAGATATAATTTATCCAGTATTAACGACTTTGCGGATACTCTTAAATGTTAAATGCAAACAGCCGGCCAAACATCCCGCCGGAATCCTATAATACACTCAACGCAGGGTTATGTTCTGTCTCCGGCACCGCAATATGGAAAATCCTCCCCCAACCTATGGGATGATATTAAAGTAATGAAAGCAAGGTAATATATGGAGCTAATACGCTGTGTTGGTAAATCCATAGTTTTAATATGCAATAATAGACAAAAATGAATTAGGAAGTTTATGAGATAAAACAAACTGAAACATAATAAATAAGTAAAAATTAGGATAACAGAATAAAATAATAACTAAATTGTTCCACGTGGAACAATAAAATAAAATTATATATATGTGTCTATTTTTCTTTAAATTGTTATTTTTCCTGAGCCATTATTATAATTTTTTTATATTTTAAGCTCTGATAAAGATAGGGAAAATGGTGATAAAGCCTAAAGTTTGATGGTAAAAGCAGGTCGTTACTTGCTTTTTTCCACAGAGCTAGTAAGAAGATCCTATAGTTTTGTTTTTAAATTTTAAGTCAAAATTACGATGTTAAATTATACATGAAAATTATAAAAATCAATTTTGAATAAAACCTGAAATGTGTCAAACGTTAGTGTTCATTTTATTCAAAAGCACCGAAATCACAAAATAGTTCTCTAACCCTTCGGATGATAATAAATTTTTTAGTTCCACGTGGAACTTTTCCTTGAAATTAAGTATTATCTATGCTAATTGTTTTTAATAGAAAGTTTTGTTTTTGTTGTAATTAGAGTATAAATAAATTATTATTCTATATATGTTATATATATAACATATATAAGGGTTTTATCTTATGTTTGAAAAGAAAAAAAGATTGGGCAAAGGACTTGATGCCTTATTATCTCCTACCAAAATAAGGGAGATTGAAAAATCTTCTTCTGTTGGTACATATGATGATTCTATTGATAAAACATCAAATGAAAAGGAATTGATTAATGAATTAGATATTGATCTTATTCAAACTAATCCCTATCAACCTCGTAGAAATTGGGACGAAAAAAAGATAAACGATCTTGCTGAATCTATTAAGGCTAATGGTCTTATCCAGCCTATCGTGGTACGACCTCTAGGAAGCGGTTATCAAATAATTGCTGGGGAACGTCGGCTCAAAGCCATGAAAATTGCAGAGTTGAAAAAAATTCCTGCTATAATTCGCCAGGCAACCGAAGAACAGGTTTTGGAATGGGCCCTGGTGGAAAACATTCACAGATCAGACCTCAATCCCGTCGAAAGAGCCAGGGCCTACCAACAATACTTAAAAAGCTTTTCCTTAACTCAGCAAGAAGCAGCCCAACGACTGGGGGAAGACAGGTCAACAATTGCCAACTATATTCGGCTTCTCGAGCTGCCGCTAGAAATTCAGCAGATGATAAATGAAGAAAAAATAAGTATGGGCCATGCCCGCGCCCTGTTGGGCATAAATGAAACAGCTACGCAAAGAATATTAGCTGATGAAATTGTTAAAAAAAATCTATCGGTAAGAGAAATAGAACAAAAAGTTAAAAGACAACAAATAAAAAAGGTAGATGAAAAAAGCAAAAATAAAGTTAATAACCCAAATATCGTTGAATTAGAACAAGAAATGAGCCGGAAACTGGCAACCAAAGTAACCATAAAAACCAGCGGCCTTAAAGGAAAAAGAGGAAAAATCATAATAGAATATTACAGCCTGGATGATTTCGATAGGATCAGAGAAAGATTGAAAATATAAAAAAAGCACTAAAATAAATTAATGGGAAAAAATAATAAAAAACAATTTGCCGCTAGTAAAATGTTGTGGATTACCACACTACTGCTAACAATATATTGTGGTCATAAATACTACGTCAATACCTGGCGCATTGACAGAAAAGCAATAAATGAAAACGAAAATTTAAAAGTAATAGAAGACAGGATAAATCCAAATAATGCCTCCTGGGCATCATTGGCTCGCTTGCCGGGCATAGGCGAGACGCTGGCAAAGGCAATAGTTGAATACCGTCAATTAAATGAACCGGAAAAAAAGCAAAAATGCTTTAATCGCTGTGAAGATCTTGATAACGTAAAAGGTATTGGACCGGCCAAATGCGCACAGATGAGGCCCTACCTGTTTTTTAATGATGGATAAATATGGAGCAATGGGAAATACAACGCAGTAACGGCCGCTGTACCGGCACCGGTCGGATGTTACAGCCCGGCGAAGAATATTATGCGGCCCTGGTGGATAAAAAAACCAGTTTTGAACGCTGTGACTATTGCCTCGAATACTGGCAGGAAAAAAAACCGCAGGTCTTCAGTTATTGGAAAACCCGCATACCACTGCCGAATCAAAAAAAGAAACTGTTTGTTGACGACGCCGTGCTGATAAACCTCTTCGAGCGGCTGGCCGGTCAGGAGGAAACCATAAAAATAAATTTTCGCTTTGTCCTCGCCCTCATCTTAATGCGTAAAAGGCTCCTGAAATACGAAGATTCCCGCCGGCAAGAGCTTGAAGAAATATGGAAAATGCGCTTCGTCAAAGAAACGCAGATACACGAAGTAATCAACCCTCATCTCAACGAAGAGCAAATTCAACAGGTTTCCCAGCAACTCAGCGCCATTCTTCAGGGAGAATTATAAATGCCCAAAACCCGATCGGCCCCCTTCGCCGCCTTGAGATTAACGACCGATAATATTACCTGTAAATCATTATTTACCAGCCCTTTAGTATTAGCGCTGCTGTGCCTGGGCTGCTGCTCGTCCTCAAGGCCTCTGGAACCGGTGCCCGATCCGGTGACCAAAAATCAGGCGCTCGATTACTATAACCATAATGTACGCGCCGTACCGGATTTCAGCGCCAAAATCCAGGAGTGGGAAATACAATTCTACGAAGAACAAAAAAAGCATCATTTTAAGGAAGGCGGCGGCAAGCTGTTTTATCGGCCGCCCCAACCATCCGAAAAATATGCCTGGTTTAACCTGACCGCCCTGGGAGGCCCTTTAAGTCAAGAGGCCCTGGTCGTCGCCTCCAACCAACAAGAATTTTGGATGAAATCGGAACCCGCCGAATGGAGCTACTGGGACACCCACGAAAACGCCGGTCAAACCGCCCCTGAAAATATTATCATCATCAACCCCCAATTGCTTCTGGAATTAATTGGTTTACGGCCCCTCCCTCTTGAGCAATTAACCCCGCCTTATCCGATCTATAAAAAACCTGCCCCAACAGATTAACCTCTACGATCAATCCGGTCGGTGTGTGGTGGAGAGTCATTTAAGCAATTATCAACCTCTGGGCGATGCGATGCTGCCCGGCGATATTACCTTGTCCGCTCCTTATGAGGACTCCTATTTTCGTTTGAAGCTCAGAAATTTTAGAATACCGCCGCAAATATCACCCCGTCTTTTCATGCTTCGGACGTATATAGACCGCACCAAAGACAAATAAAATAGTTATCGGCCCTTTAAAATGCCCAAATCCTTACGCCATTTTTTCCCGTTGCGCTTGTTGACGCACACCGCCTGGTTATTAGCACTGATCGCCCCGCCGCCGCTTTGCGGTCAGCAGGCGCCGCCGACAGCCAAAACACCTTCTATTCGCATATGGGCCCACGGCGGAGAAGAGGGCGTTTATTTACTCTATTCTCAATCAAAACCTCAGGATCCGGATTTTCAAATATTTTTTCGCCCCATTGCCGGCGAAAAATTTAGCACTTCAAGGTGGCACAAAGGTCAGCCTCAAGCCGTAGCGGCCGGAAAATATCGCCTGATGGTCTTCTTTACGAACGGCGCCTGTCGTAGTTACGATCTGGTTTCTGCTCCCCGCCATGAGCGGCGCTTACCGGAGAACTTGACCGCGGTCGATTGTATATGGCAGCGGGAGACAATTTACGTTTTGGCCCGCGCCCAGAGCTCGACCACCCTTCCCTTGATGGCTGAATCCCCCCAAAGCGGCTCCTCGTCGGCCTCTGAGGATAAAATTGATCGCACCCCGAAAAACAGCGCCGCCCCCAGGAAGGAAGCGCAGATCGCCGCTTCAAAACAAACCACCCAAAACAACAAAATCCCCGCCGTAAAGTCCACTCCGTCAGTATTTTCCCTAGCCGCCGGTGAATATGTGATTCTTTCACGAGAAAAAACCCACCCCTGGCAGTTACTTATTAAGCAACCTCTCCCCGTAAATCATTGGGACAAACCCCACTTTGCTATTCACGGCGACGAAATACATTTATTTGGTATCGAGAGGGCCCAGCCCGATAAAACCGGCCCTGATGGTTCCCTGTTACATCTCTACAGAACGGACGAAAGTTGGACGGAAGCAAAAATACTGCCTGTTGATAATGTTATCGATTACGAGGTACTGGAGGTCAACCGTCAAATACGAATAGTGGCTTTCGTCCGCTCAAGTGAAACTACTCTCCCAAGTAACAATCTGCCGGTCTCGTCGGCCCCGACTCATTTTCGCCTGGGTTGGCCCCTTCAGGAGGGCTGGAACTTCACGGAGCCGCTGCAAATAGCCCCGGGGGAAATTCTGACCGCCTCCCCGGATAAGATAGCCTTTGCCGATCTGGGACAAAACCTGGCCGTCTTTGAGCAGCGTGATTCGGGACAGGTTCATTTTAGTATTTACTCGTCCACCGGCCAATTGATTCAGACCGCCGCCCACTCCCTTACCGCCAAAGAAAAGGATGAATCCTTAATACTCACCTCACTTACGGTGATGCTGACCTTAACGATAACATTTTTGTTGATATTTTGGCGCCGCGCCGATGCCTTTACCGACACCGCCCCTTTGCCGGCATTTATACAATTGGCGCCCCTGTCGCGCCGATTGTTAGCCTTTTTACTGGACATCTTACCCGCCCTGTTGGTCACGCCCACCCTCTTTTCCGAAGAGTTCGCAGAACTGCCCGGTCAACTGAGTTTCTGGGAACAGCTTCGGGTCGCCTGGGAAGATCCGCTCTTGATGCAATTGAAAATTCAATTGACCTTTTCCGCTCTCGCGGCGGCCTATATGATGATCTCGGAACTACTGTTTTCGGCTACGCCCGGTAAATTGGCGCTGCGGCTGGTCGTATTGCATCGGCAGGGCGCCACGATCACGGCAAAACAGGCCGTGCTGCGCAACCTTCTTCGTCTTGTGGAGCTCCAGTTCGTAATCATAGCCGTTCTGGTTCTAATCACCAAACGCCGCCAACGACTGGGCGACCTGGCGGCCCGCACCATCGTGGTCATGCAAAATCCCGATTTACAGAAATACCTATGGCAACCCAAAAACCTATCTACACCTTCCGATGAATCCGCTGATCAAGCCGGTAAATCCCGGGATGAATCATCCGACCCTCCCGAACCGCCTGATGAGGAAAAATATTAGTTAGCTACGAATATTACGAACAGAAGACAAAGGGTATTGGTCGAGAGAAAAAAAAAGATAAATTGGCGGATCCGAAATTGGTTGATGAGAATAAATCGAGTGTTGAAATATCCATAAAGAAAATTGCTCTAAAGCAGCGGGCGCGGGAGGCGGGTTTTGATTTGGCGGGCGTGGGGCCGGCGGGGGT
>Ga0111186_1001_pt1 | contig 50768 bp, 37 predicted proteins | sample DeeMarSWOR324_28_FD_80243 | JGI IMG/M metagenome (GOLD analysis project Ga0111186, IMG submission 80243) | Phycisphaerae bacterium SM23_30 | reverse complement strand
GGGCAGATCGGCGAGGGCGGTTTCGATTTGCCGTAAGGTCTGGCGAATTTCGGCGCATAATTTTTCAGCCTGTGGGCGGCAGCCGAGGGTTCGGCCCAAGAGGGTCAGGTCGTCAAATATCACTTCGATATTGCTCATCCGGACGTGCAGAAGGGGGATGTTTTCTTTTTGACAAAATTGGGTAATTTTTTCGGATTTACCCTGAGAGATTATCAAGTCGGGGTTGACCGATATGATACGTTCGAAGTTGGGATTGAAGAAGCCGCCGAGTTTTTCTTTTTGGGCGGCCTGGGGGGGATAGTCGCAGAAATCGGTGACGCCAACGACGCGGTCTTGGCCGCCGAGGGCGAAGACGGATTCGGTGACACTGGGGGTCATGCAGGCGATGCGCTGAGGGAAAGGGGGGATAGAGGGCAGCGGCCGGGAATCGACGGAGGGCGCCGAGCCAGCAGGTTTGAGATTAATGCTATAGTACAGAAGCAGGGACAGGGTCATACCGAGGACAAAGAGCAGCAGGGCAATTATCGATGTTTTTGAATGCTTCATGGTATATTAGCAATGAAGTTTTGCAAAATTGGATTTTGGCATATTTTTGAGATATATTTTTATTTAACTTCGCCGGCGAAAAATTGTTCCAAATAATTGAAATATATAAGCTTGCGTTGATTATTAAAGAAATTTCCCCTAAGAAATTTCTTTAATAATGTATGCCAAAATCCAATTTTGCAAAAGTCTTGTTAGTACCAGGGACCTTTATTTCTTTGCCGGGTACAGACGCCGATCATCATCGACAAAAAACACGACCTGCTGGTTATTACCATGCCGGGTAATGTGATGCGGGAAATCCGGTAAAACAATCCGTGCGACTCCGGGCATAATTCCATGTTGATGCTGAAAAAGTACACTCGATTACAATACATCCGGTGCGGATCCTGAAAAACAGGTCAATCCTGTCACAGTTTTAAATCGCAGCGCTGTTCGGTTAACAACGCCCCCCACAACATACGGGTTTTTTCCTCCGTCACACGAAATCCCAGCGATTGGTATAGCCTGGCGGCGGCGGTCAATGAACCAACCGTCCAGAGGAAAGCAATTTGGTAGTTCCGGTCCCGGCAAAAAGCAATAGCCTGTTCCATGAGAAATCTGCCCATCCCCCGCCCCCGTAAATCAGGGTGAAGCAATAACCAGCGGAGTTGAGCCTCGTCTTTGCCGGCTTCAACCACTGCCATCGAGCCCGTAACTATTTTATCTTTTTCCACTATCCAAATCCGTTCCCGGTCATTATGCGATCGGGCAAATTCCGCCAAAGGGCCGGCTACATAAGCTTCGAAGGTGTAATCCCAGCCACATTCTCGGGCATATAATATTCCGTGCAAATAGGTCAAATAGCCTATATCGCCGGGTTTCAAGTTGTTTCTTATATTGATGTTTGGCGGAAATGTCTTTTGGTCTGCGGCGGCCATTTGCTTGAAACTCATAATAAAATTATAGCTGATCAAAATTAATCGACCTACAGGAACGAAACCATCCCAAGTACTTTACTTAGACTACAGTGAATAATCAAGACTAAATGATTTCCATTACGATAATTACCCGCAGGTATAACTTTGAAATTGTGATCATGTATTTGGTCATCTTTCAGTTTTTGACTAATCAAACCACTTGCAGCGACGATTGGAATTTTTGAATGCTTCATGGGGTTATTTCAGATCGAAGAGGGAGTTGTCGAGGGGTTCGGGCCAGCCGAGCATCATATCGGCGGATTTTACCCCGTAAACATTTTTCTGGTCGAAGGGGGCCATGGGTCGGCTGTCCACGTGCCCGTCGGCCCAGCCGATGTTGGCGCAGTCGCGGTGGCGAAAGTGAATCGAGGGGGAGGCATAGAAACCGTTGACAGGCAATCCCTGATGATCGAGGAAAAAGGGCGGTTCGGCAAAAGAATACTCCAGGTAATACGGCATGCCGTGCTGTCGTTTAGCCATGGCGGTATCGGCAAACATAAGGGTCTGGGAAGGTTTGCGGAGATCCGTGGAGCGGGCGCTTTGCAGGCAGGCCCGGTCGAAGGGTTCACCGGTCCCGAGCCGGGAGCCGAGATAAGTGAGGTTGTAGCCGTAGCCGCCGCAGCCGTCTTCATAATCCCACTGCCAGGGGTCGCCGTGTCGGAAGGGGACGTTTTGGGGGCACTCTTTGACGGCGCCGCCGGCTAGATAGGGCACCAGGGGGCTGCGGAGCGGATCGAAAGGGCAGTTGAGATCGTCTCGGGCGCCGTGCCAGCGTTGCAGGTTGCAGTGGGCGAAGTCGAAGAGGTCGATGATTTTGTAGGCGGCGATGACGAAATAGTCATCATTTTCGTGGGCGTAACCGATATTGGCCAATACTATCTGGCGGATATTGTTTTTACAGACGGCGCTGCGGGCCTGATCTTTAGCGGCGGCGAGGGCGGGTAAGATCAGCGCCATCAATAGAGAAATGATCGAGATAACGATCAAAAGCTCGACGAGGGTGAAACCGCAATTTTTTTTCGACGTCCACATGATTAAACCAGGCAGGTTATCCGGGATACGGAATATATTTATCAAAGTTGCTTTGAAGTTTTTTTATTACCTGCGCCATTTTTCCTTTTTCAACCATTGTTGGGCCAGGATGGCGAAATCGCGCCCGTTAACCATCATATCTATGGGCGGGGCCAGGTCGCAACGATCGATCCAGGATGGGCGGCCAAAGCGGTCCAGCCAGGTCAAGGAAAACAAATGTAAGTCATACATATCCACCATACCGTCCAAGTTGATATCGGCGGGGTATTGCTGCTCTGTCAATACGCCGATGGCTTCCAGGTCGAAACCGCCTGAGCCCCAGGTAACCCAGGCGTCGTAAATCGGATGGTTTTGAGGGTAATTTTTCCAATATGGGCAGGTATTGGGATCAATATGGTATTGGGCCTGATCCTGGAAGTGGCCGGAGCCGGGGATGTCGATGAGACGAACAAATCGTATGTTGTTGGGATCAACGCGGTCCGCGGCCACCAGCGGATCGTCGGCTATATCCCGTAGATCAAAGGGCGTACCCAGGCAGAGACCGGCGGCATTTGGGTGTTTGCCGGCCAGATTAAAGACATTTTCCATACGCACCGTGCCATAGGGACCCACCGCCTGAGGGGTCAGAGAGACAGGGGGAAAGCGGGCGAAATGGAGCCCGTCCGAAGATACTTCCACATAGGCCAACTCGGCGATGATATCGGCGTTGACATACCCCCGCCAGGGATCAGGCTGACCCTGGACGACAAAGGCATTTTCAAAGACGGCGAAGTCATAGCCTTTAACATCACGAATGATATTGTTTGGTTCGTTGAAGGTAAGGGTGATTTGTCCGGGGGGGACCTGCTGGCTGATCTGGTCTTGATCGAGGTCTCCGAGACTGACGATGTGGAAGTGATCGCCGGTAACCGGCCCCAGGGCCAGTTGGGGATTATTCCAGGGGGCGTTGACGCCGGGGGCGGGCAGGTAGTTGATATACCCGCCGGCCCAGCCTCTAAAGAGGGGATTGATCCTTTTATCGGGGTCCTCCAGGGGATGGGCAGGCCGCCCATCAGCACCGACAAAGCCGCTGATGCCCATAACAGGGTAAGGTCCCTGTTGGGCGTAGGCCAAGCAATGAAAAGCAAGGATCAAAAACAAGGATATTTTTGAAATTTTCAAGTTTTGAGCCTTCTTGGGCGTCTGGATTCCCGCTTGCGCGGGGATGACAGATGTTTTATACACCAACATTTACCATAATCCATTTCCGTATTGCCGCCTCTACGTGGGCGGGGGCAAGCGCGGGCGGACATGTCGTATTTTGTTGCCTTTTTGGCCGGGATTACAGGATTTCTCGCTTGCGGAACCAACCTACCAGCGTTATGCCGACGCTGCCGAGTAAAATAGCCGCCGGGGCGGGAATAGCGGTTATCGAATCCAGGGCGAAATAGGCCGGGGTGTTCATGCCAAACGCACCGGTGTCACTGGAGGTCAGGGTGAATTCCAGGCTTTTAACCGTACCCAGACTCGTCAGGTCGATTTTGCGCCAGGTGTTAACGATATAATCCTGACCAGGATCGGTGAAACGAAAATCAGCGAGGTAGAAATCTTTGGCTGCCGCCGTCTGGCCGGCGGCGTTTTTGCCGGTTATGGTAAGCTTGAACCAATCGGGATCGTCGCCGGCGGCGCCGCCGAACTTTTTAGAGAACATATCACCGTGGAGCATGGAATAATAAGCATAATTGTTGTTGGTTACGTATAAGCTTTTCACCATCGTGGGGCGGTTAAGCGTTACGGTGGGGGCGTCGGACCAGCCGACAAAGGCAAGGGCGTAGTTGGCCGAGCCGCTCTGTCCGGAACCGGCGCTAGCGGAGTATTGACCGGCCGGGCCGGAGACGGAGGTATCGGTTAAGTTGGAATAAGCGAAGCCTTCCCAATATTCCCAGCCGGTTCCGGAGGAATAGGAATTATTGAAAGAGGCGCTGCCGCTGGTGAAACCTCCGGCGCTGTCGGCACCATTCCAGTATGATTGGGGGGCCAGAATTAAATCGTCGAAGTCGGTCACGTGGGCGCGGGCCGGAGGCGTCAGGATAGTTGTCGCCAGAGATAAAGCGATCGTAAGAAGACCGTAGTTTTGTTTTAGTTTGCTCATTTTTGCTGCTCCCAAAGCATGACTCCGCGATAAAGCGCGGGGCTGATTACAAATCGGCGTTTTTTCCAAGATACGTGTTATAGGCAATAAAAAAGCCTCGCGTTTCGTGGGAAAGGCAAGGCTTAAATTCTTTGATTATCCAGGGCGTTGCGGCGTGAGATCAGCGTCCGGCGAGCCAAGGATTACCGCCCGACTCATTCCACGAAGTCGTTGGTTGGTTTTCCGGTAAAGGGCGAGGTTTTCTGGCTCTCGGTTGATCCTACTGGCCGGGCCTTCCCATCATTTGAGACAGTGGCATAATCCGGCGTTCGTCCCGATTACAGCGGCGGGTCCGCGACGGCCTTTAACCGTCTTCCCTATTAAGGCTCATCTGAGCCGCCCAGAACCGGCGATATTCACTTGTCAATTGAATGGTATATACATCAGGTTTTTAAGCCTGTCAAGGAAAATTTGGAAAATATTTATTTTTGTATAAAGCCACATTCCTAAGGAAGAAAGAGTATCTAAAAACCAAATCCCAAATTGTCACCTCCAACACCATTCGTACCGGGGATCCTTAATTCCCCAGCCATGTTGTCCTTTATCTTTCATTTTAAATTTCTCCAGGATGCTTTTGTATTTTATACAGATTTGCGTGGTGATATTACACTACATATTCTTAATCGATCCCATATTGCGATTTCGAGTATTGCACTGCGTACATCATCAGGACAAACTGCCATAACAACAACAATAACAGGACCACAATTATACTCTTTACCGTACTTCCTAATCACCTGACGACACTCTTGAGGAACATTTTCTGCTGGAACAAAAACTTTAAACTCAAAATCAGATTCTATGTACATACTATTGTTAAACATATAAAATACTCCACGTGTAAGTTTTTAACTAAATTTTTGAAGTTGTTCTTCAGACACTAATAAAGGTAGCTGATGTTGTAGAGAAAACTTCCTGTTAAAACCAAATCCAGGAAGAATGTTTGATTGAGAAGGAACCAAATTCAATGCCTTCTTGATTTCTTTCTTTGTGCGGATATTTTGTTTTCGGCGCTTTTCACGATCCTGCTTAGACTTTCCACGACTTGGGCTCATTGAGCGAATTACTTTTTTAGCTATCCCCTTCATATTTCCCCTTTGTGGATCAAAATGTAAACCAAGCTTTAACAGCAATTCCTCCTCGTTTATTCCGTGCTCCCTATTACATGCAGGGCATGCAGGAACTTGCCATTTTTCAAGATTCTCCGGAGTATTGTCAGGATACCATGCTCTAGGCAAAACATGATCGGAAGTTAATTTTTCAAAACGCTTAAGACAATATACACAACGGGTATTAAAGAATTTTTTTGCCATATAATAAAACCGTATTAGAAAATATGCCCTATCTCGAACGATTAATAAAAAAGAACCACCTACTATTTCTTACTTCCTCTGACTCAAATGCATTTTCTTAAATATGCATTTCTCAACACTATATGATATGAAATTAGTCCAACGGACATAAAATGTCAACTCCAGGGTTTGTTTAGCCCATTCCTATCATCATCTTCTTCATCAATGTTGTAGCTACCGCGCTGATCGTGATGAAGGCCAACTTTGCGCTCGGTCGGAATGACAGATGAGACGGTTTTGGTCGGGATGACAGGGTCGTGTTTTGTTAAAAGCGTTTATAAGGTTGGTAATTTTGGGCGAGGGGGAGTCGTCTTCCGAGGCCGAAGGCACGGCGGGAGATTTTGAGGGCGGGGGGTGCCTGACGGCGTTTGAATTCGCTGCGGTCGGTCATTTTAATGACCCGGGCGACCAATTCCTTATCAAAGCCGGCGGCGACGATTTCGGCGAAGGGTCGAGACTCGACGACGTAACGTTCGAGGATTTGGTCCAGTTGATCATAGGGGGGGAGGGTATCCTGGTCGGTCTGGTCTGGTTTAAGCTCGGCGGAAGGGGGTTTGGTTATGATCGAGGAAGGGATTATCCCGGTATGGCGATTGACATAGCGGGCCAATTCATAAACCATGGTTTTAGGTACGTCGGCCAGGGGGGCCAGGCCGCCGGTCATATCGCCGTAGAGGGTGCAGTAGCCGGCGGCCAGTTCGCTTTTATTGCCGGCGGCGAGCAGGAGATGACCGAATTTGTTGCTTAAGGCCATTAAAATATTGCCGCGGATGCGGGCCTGTAGGTTTTCCTCGGTGACGTCGGGTTGACGGTCGGCAAAGTGGGGCTGGAGGATTTCTTCCATTAGGGCGTGGGGTTTTTCGATAGGGATGGTCCGCAGATTAATGCCGAGCTGCCGGGCGAGCTTTTGGGCGTCAATGAGGCTGTCGGGGCGGGAGAAACGTCCGGGCAGGGCGACGGCGTGCACCTTATCGGGGCCCAGGGCGGCGACGGCGAGGGTAGCGAGGACGGCGGAATCGATGCCGCCGGAGAGGCCCAGCAGGACGCCGTCAAAGCGGCATTTTCGGACGTAATCTCTCAGGCCCAGAACCAAGGCGTCGTGCACCGAAGCGATGCCGCCGGGGACCGGCTCGCGTCGGGCATCGGAGAGATTATTTAGATCGATTATCAGGAGATCTTCATCAAAGGCTTTGGCCTGGGCGATGAGATTACCATGGGCATCGTAGGCGCAACTGGAGCCGTCGAAAATCAGTTCATCATTACCGCCCACCTGGTTGACGTTTATTAAGGGCAGGCGATGATTACGGGCCTGCTGCGCGAACAGATCAAAGCGGAATTTCTGTTTGTCATGAGCGAAAGGGATGGCGGAAAGATTGACAATCAGATCGGGATGGTCCTGCATCATGCGGGCCAGGGGATCGACTTTGTAGTAAGGTTTTGGGGCGTTTTGGGGCCGGGCCCAGATGTCTTCACAGATGGTTACGGCCAAACGTTTGTCATGGAAATCAAGGGGTTCCTGCTCACCGGCGGGCTCGAAATAGCGATTTTCATCAAAGACATCATAATCAGGCAGCAGTTGTTTGTAATAAACAGCCCGAATTTGCCCCTGGTTTAACAGGGCGGCGGCGTTATGGAGTTCTCGGCCGACGGGGCCGGTGTGTCGGCAGGCAAAGCCGACCAGGGCGGCACAGTGGGTACAGGCGTCGGCCGTTTCGTTCAGGGCGGCAATATTATCGTCGATGAGCTGAGGATTTAACAGCAGGTCCATGGGCGGATAACCGAGAAGGGACATTTCACTGAAAATCGCTATTTCGGCGTCCAGTTCGGCGGTCCGGCGGATATAGTCGATGATCTTGTCGCGGTTGCAGTCGATATCGCCCACAACGGGATTAATTTGTGCGAGGGCGATTTTCATGGATTGAATACTCTTATGGTGAAACCCCCGGCGTGAAGGGGGGATTAAAGCAGTTATGGAACTTATACCAATAAAATAAGGGTTAGAACCGGATGCCGAGGCCAAGGGTCAATTCCTGTCTATACAGGTTCTCCTGTATTCCCTTGCCCCCTCCGGTCATGTAGTGCCAGCGCCAGTCGAGGCGTAAGTGATATTTGCCGGTTTCGCCCAGCAGGACTTTGAGGCCGGCGCCGGCATTGACATCGAAAGCGGTTTCGGCGCCGATTTCGTCGAAATTGCTGTCAAAATGGGCTACCCCGCCGCCGGCAGTAATAAAGGGGCGGAGACGACCATTAGCCAAGGAATTGCCGGCAGGAAACAACAGGGCGTTGAGGTCACCCAGGAAGACGTTTAGATCCCTGCCGGAAGACAAGGAATCCTGCGGAGCGGCCTTGACGTGGAGGTCGGCGAAGGCCCCGGCGGCGGTGATTTCCCAGCCGAGATATTCCTGATCGGCCCCGAAGCGGAGGCCTGCCAGCCAGGCGGAATGGGCCTCCACCTTGACCAGCTCATTTTGAGGACCGACGCGTGTTGACAGGAGGCCGCCGCCGCTGAAGTAACCGGAAACAAAACTGACCTGCCAATCCGTCGGGGTTTCGACCTCGCCGGCAAACTGTCCGAAGGCCGGCCCGGCGATAAACAAAACCATTAGTACGACGACCGAAATCTTTAGGGCGGTTTTTCCTGCCATATGATATTACTCCCTGGGGGATTGATAGACTCCGAGCATATACTGTTTAATTATCGGCATGATAAGAAGTTTGGCACCTTTGGAAAAGAAAAAAATCCGAAAAGCAGGCTTAATTGACAAAATTGCCCTATGCAGCTAAACTACTGTCATGAAAAGGTTTTTCGCTTATCGCCCGTCGGTCTGGGCCTATTTTCAGCAGGTGGACGGACGCTTGAGCCGGGATCAGGCGCCGCCGGTGAAGCCCGCATCTGTCAACTGGGGTAGTAATGATCTGCAAGGGATTCGGGCGGTTCTCTGGGATGTCTATGGTACCTTATTTGGGGTGGATATCGGGGATTTGGAGCAGAGCTGTCAAGTTGAGGAGCGGCTGCGGCGGGCCGCCGGCGCCACCATAGCGGAATTTTCCCTGGAAGGCTGTCTGCATCAATTAGATCCGGATCGACCGGTCGAAGAGTACTTATATCAACGGTATTTAGAGCTAATCAACGAATCTCATCAGCGCAGCCGGGCCGACGGCATAGAATATCCCGAGGTGGTGATCGAAGAGATCTGGCGCGAAATCGTGCTGGATTGCCGCCGGGTCGGGTATCAGCCGCCGATGACGGAGGCGACCATCGACACCGCCTATCGATGGGCCTATTTCTTCGACGCGAGTCTTCAGCAGAACTATCTTTATCCGGGCATCGAGCGGGCCCTGGAGGCCCTGAGCCGGGCCGGGATTATTCAGGGTATTATTTCCAACGCCCAGTTTTATACCCCGCTGCAACTGCGCCGCCTGCTGCGGGCCGGCGGGAAGCGGAGCGATTGGGAGCTGGAAGAGATTTTTACGGCTGAATTGGTGCTATTTTCGTATGAATTAGGCTACAGCAAACCTCATCCGGGCGGATTTGTCCAGGCGATCGATATTTTAAGCCGTAGAGGCATTAGGCGCGGGGAAATTCTCTATATAGGTAATGATATGCTCAATGATGTTTGGGCGGCATCAAACTGCGGGATGCGAACATTGTTATTTGCCGTTGATGAGACACAGACTGTTCTTCGTGAGGATGAGGAACGATGCCGGGATTTACGCCCTGACGGGGTGGTCACCGAGGCCGAACAGGTGGCGGAATTGGTGTTAGATTAAGATTATAATTTTGCAAAGGTTCAATTAGAAATACACACACTATGAGTCCGAATAAACTACGTATTGGAGTGCTGCATTATCATTTTCTGCGTGGTGGGGTACGGACGGTGATTGTCAATAGTTTACGGTCGTTGATCGGCTACGGCCCCTACCGGCGCTTGGAGATTGACCTGATCTCCAGCGATGCCAAAAGGTCTTCTGGTCGGGAGGCGGCCGACGAACTACAATATTATGCCAAGGAAGCAGAGGGCACAGAAGTATTAATAAGGCCTATTGAACTGCCTGAGTTGGCGTACAACGATCAACCCGCCCGGGATAGAGAACAGTTGTTCTTTGAAGCGGGAGAATTGGCCGAGAAGCTGCTGGGGATGCTGGAATTGCCTCGAAGCAGCCCGGAGAATCCCTATGTTCTTCATGTTCATAATGCCAATCTGGGCAAAAATCCCCGCCTGACACTGTCGCTGAAGCTTTTGAGCGATCGCATCGATCAGGAGAATCTGCCGGTCCTGATTCTCTATCAAATGCATGATTTTGCCGAGGACCATCGACCCTCATGCTGGGCGGCGCTGCGTGACTGTTCGGGCCGCAGCGACGTACAGTTGGCGGCGGAAATGATGTATCCGGTCGGTTCGCATATACACTGGGTCTGCATTAACTCGAATGATAAGGAAAAATTGCTCAGCACCGGGATCGAAGCGGATATGGTGGATGTTTTGCCAAATTCGGTGGACGAGGAAACATTAACATCGCCGCCTTTAACCAAGATGTCGCCGGAACAATTGCAGCAGTTGGATCTGGAGCCGATGGATTTCGGGGGCGATTTGAAGAGCCGCATCGCGGTATTTGCCGAGGACCACGGTTTTCGGTTCGAACCGAACCGTAAGATTCTGGCGGCGCCCATCAAGCTTATCCGGCGGAAAAATGTGGCGGAATCCGTGCTTCAACTGATGGTCCTCAACGCGAAAGAGGATTCATATCAACTCCTGGTGACTATGCAACCTAATAGCCAAGCGGATATCATCTATGCCCGGGCCCTGGAGCAGTTCGTCAAGCGCTATCACCTGCCGGTGGCGGCAGGTTTCGGCGGAGAAATATTTAAAGGCGGTCACCAGCGGATAATCGAGGAGGGCAGGGTCTTGTCGTATAGCTTGATTGATTTGATTCATCTCAGTGAGGCAGTTATGACCACTTCCGTTCAGGAGGGATTCGGTTACGTTTTCCATGAGCCCTGGTTGATGGGCAGGGCGGTGGTAGGTCGAAACATATCAACGGTGACACGAGATTTCATCGCCCAGGGGATGGATTTAAGGCATCTCTACGATCACCTGCTTATACCCAAGCTATGGGTGGGTGAAAAATGGGAAGAACTTTGCCGGTTGTACTATAAGAAGCTGCAACATTTATACGAGTCGGCAGGACTGGGCGGTGAGCAGCCGGAGGGGTTGAAAAACCGGATTAATCGTCACAAAACGTATAACCTCTATAATCGGAAAGGAAAATCCGAAGAAATGCTGGATTGGGCCGACCTCTCGGTGGAAATGCAACTTATTGTGCTCAAAGATCTTGTGGCGGCGCCTGAATTATTAGAGCAGGTAGTTGCAACAAATAAGATTTTAGAGCCGATTACAGACTGGTTTGATGTTGTCTCAAATGATAAAATAGCATTTAATAAGGAAATCGTAGCGTCTCAATATAATTTAGCCATTAAAGCGCGTCGTTTAACCTCTCTGATTGACCGACGTTTAGAGAGTAAGGGAGAAACAAAAATAAATCGAGCGGAAGTTATGATCTCTAATAAAGATATCTTAACCCGTTCGTTCGAGATAAGAGATATGCGCCTTTTAATTTGAAACCAAATAAGATACCGGTCGTAGTCAAGGAGGATAGCGCCTTAAGCTTATATATTATAATAACTTCTGTATTATACGACCCTGACGGGAAAGGAGAAAGCCGATATGGGTGATTTTTTTCAGAATGGAATCATAACCACGCTGCATGATTTCGAGACTGATAATCTACAGCGCATGGAATCGCGCCTGTCGGATATGCTCAAGCGCCGCGACATTGCTTTGATATTACCGATTATCCCCCACGACCTGATGTCGCAGTCTTTTAGCGACATTGTAGCGGAAATAGCGCAAGTACCTTATATATCTGAAGTTATCTTAAGTTTGGGGCAAACCGACGAATTCAAAGACTTTGTCGAGGCCCGCCGGCGGCTCAAGCCTCTGCCCCAGCCTCATTCGGTAGTCTGGTCTTCCGGTCCTGGTATAAGGGGGCTGTTTGAAGAGCTGCGAGAGAACTATCTTGATGTGGGGCCGGACGGCAAAGGCCGCGGCGTCTGGACAGGACTGGGTTACGTCCTCAGCAATCGTAAGTTATGGGTTGTCGCGGTTCATGATTGCGATATACGCAATTACTCCCGTAATATGTTGGCGCGTTTGTGCTATCCCTGCGCGGTGCGGGGGATGGATTTTGAATTTGCCAAGGCCTATTATATGCGGGTCAGCAATAGGGTTTACGGGCGCGTGACACGATTGTTTTTCACCCCCTTAATCCGAGCCCTGATGAGTATATTCGGCACTCATGAGTTTCTTTCTTTTCTGCACAGTTTTCGTTATCCGCTTTCCGGGGAAATCTGCATGAGCCGCTCTTTGGCGCACGTGATACGGATGCCCGGTGATTGGGGTTTGGAGATCGGCACGCTTTCTGAGGTTTATGGGGCGTGTTCTCTTACGCGCATTTGTCAAGTAGATATCGCCCGAACCTACGAGCACAAACATCAACATCTGGATCCGGACGATCCTCAATCAGGTTTGTTGAAAATGGCCGTTGATATCGCCAAGGTGGTTTTGCGAACCCTGGCAGCGCGGGGGATAATTTTTCCGGACCGCTTTTTTGACACCCTGCAGGCTTCTTATTTACATAGGGCCCGGGAAGCGATAGATCAATACGCGGCGGATGCACTTCTAAACGGTCTGCCCTATGAGCGGCACAGCGAAGGCCAAGCCGTTGAGAGTTTCACCGAAGCCGTTCGGTTAGCGGCCAAGGAATTTCATAAAGATCCCACCGACTTGCCGCGAATCCCCTCCTGGAATCGGGTGATGTCGGCCCTGCCGGACTTTATGGATCGACTCTCCGCGGTAGTAACCGAAGAGAATCGTCAAGCGGATCAGGCACTAGCCGCCGAAAAACGCAAGGTTATTGCGGTGGACCACTCAGATCCGGCGGTGACGCAGACGGTCAACTGAGTGTTTGTTTTGTTTAAAGTCTATTGACGGGGGCATTTTTGCCGACTACACTTATAGAATGTTTATATCATCGGGGTGTAGCTCAGCTTGGCAAGAGCGCCTGCTTTGGGAGCAGGAGGCCGCTGGTTCAAATCCAGTCACCCCGATTTTTATCTCTCTGCAATTCAATGATTTGTGGAAGATCATGCCTATATCATTAATTCCGGCAAATATTGTGCTACGCTCGGTAAAAATTGTTGGGCAGAGTCTTTTTTAGACTTATAATTCGAGTTTATGGAGCCCTTACATTTTTTTGCAAACGACAATAGGTTGTTAAGGAAGCTAATAACGTCAGGTTTAAGCGAGACGTCGGCGCGGGACAAGCAGAAACTGTTTGCTCAATGTGCCAGGGTTCTGTTGCAGGCGGATATTAATAGCGGGATAGATGCGTATGGTTTTTTGGTACCGGGACGTATAGAAGTTTTGGGCAAGCACACGGATTATGCGGGGGGCCGAAGTATGGTAGCGGCGACGGAAAAGGGTTTTTGTCTGGTAGCGGCACCGCGGAGAGATGCTCAGTTAAATATACGGGCGGCGGCCACGGGGGAAAAGCACCAATTTGAGATTCATCCCGACCTGCAACCGAAGATGGGGCATTGGAGCAATTATCCGATGACAGTGGCGCGTCGGGTGGCGCGTAATTTCGGCGGCGAATTAAGGGGAGCGGATATGGCGTTTTGCAGTGATCTGCCGGCAGCAGCGGGGATGAGCAGTTCCAGCGCCATGATGGTGGGGATTTACATGGTGTTGGCGGGGGTAAATCAACTTGATGGGCGTGATGAATATCGTCGAAATATCACCGATGAAGAATCCCTAGCAGGGTATTTGGGCGCGATAGAAAACGGTCAGGATTTCGGCGGCATGGCGGGCGATAAGGGGGTAGGGACATTTGGGGGCAGCGAGGACCATACCGCTATTTTGTGTGCCCGGAGCGGCAGGTTGAGCCAATACCGTTATTGTCCGGTGCGGTTTGAGAAATATATTAAGGTTCCAAAGGGCTATGTTTTTGGATTGGCATCCAGCGGGGTGGCGGCGGAGAAGACGGGTTCGGCGCTGGAGAAGTATAATCGCGTATCGCGTTTGGCGTCGGCGGTGACGGCGGCCTGGAACCGGGCGACGGGGCGGGATGATGGGCATATGGCCGCGGCGCTGGCAAGTGGTCCGGTTGCTATTAAACAGATGCGTAATATTCTGAAAGGTTCGACGGCAGGGGGATTTGGCGCGGAGGAGCTGACGCGGCGGTTCGAGCATTTTTGCGTAGAGAGCGAGGAGATCATCCCCGCGGCGGGGGCGGCTCTGGAGAGGGGTGATATAGAGGCGTTCGGCGGGGAAGTGGATCGTTCTCAAGAGTTGGCAGAAGCGCTACTGGGCAATCAGGTTAGCGAGACGATTTTTTTGGCCCGGACCGCACGAGAACTAGGCGCGGCGTCGGCGTCGGCCTTTGGGGCGGGATTCGGCGGGAGCGTTTGGGCGTTGGGGGCGGAAGATGAAATTGAAACGATATTACGGAACTGGGAGAAACGCTATAAACAGGCTTACCCAAACCGGGCGCATAAGGCGCGTTTTTTTATCAGCCGGGCGGGGCCGGCGGCGTTTGAACTAAAATAAAGCCGCGGCGCGCTTTAGTTATAAGATTGTCCAAAATTAACCCAGGAAGTCTTCTATCATAAAGTGCAAGAGGGGGTCGCTATCCATAAAGGTCACATTACCGACTTTGACGGGTTTGATACTGTCGGCGGCGTAGAGACCGAAATCATCGTCGGCGTTCATGTCGATAGCGCCGAATTTCACCTTACCGATATTACCGCTGTAGCCTAATCCTATATAGGGCGGGGCCACATTGGGCAGGACATCCATTAACTGCGGGACGGGCGGCAGGACGGCGGCGCTGATGAAGCTATCGCTGAAGGCGCCCCGGACGGTAATGGAACCGACATCACCGTCTCCGACTCCCTGGATAGTGCCGTAACTCATATCGTAGCCCGCCATGAAGAAGGATTGATCTATATCGCCTTTGGCAATGATTTTCTTTAGATCACCAGCGGCGGCAATTACCGCGTTTTGGAAATTGTGGGCCTGAATCTTGGCGACATCCAGGCCGGCCTGGGCCAGGCCGGTGAAATCACCCTTTTTGGAGGTGATTTTTTTAATGAAATCGTGGGCTATGATACCTCCGGCAATGTCCTGGGAAGCGGTAACTGCGCTAATATAACCGTCTTGGGCGGTAATGAGCGTCTGGGGGCCGATGCCGCCGGTTTTACTGGTAATGGTCTTGACGAACCCAGCGGAGTCTATACTTCCTTCAATGTTGCCGAAGGCATATACTTTGGCGATGGGGCCGATTTGCGAGATCAGATCGGCGCCCAGCGGACCTTGCTTAATTTTGACAGATTTTATCATATCGGCCGTAACCGAACCGCCGGCAAAGGCGGAGGCTTGAAAGCTTTTGACGTCATCTGCGATATTGAAGGCGACTCCATCGGCGATTTGATCGGCTTTTACTTTCAACCCTTTAACCGAGGGAAGCTGGGTGCTGATAGAGACGTTGGGGTCGATGTCATCCAAGATCAGAGAACTCAGGGAACCGGTTAAATCAATATCCCCGATCAGGTCAACATTTTTACCGGTGATTTTATTGAGGGTGCCGCCGGTGAGCCCGGCCAGAGTGGTTTGACCATCTCCTCCTTTAACGATAAAGGATAAACTGCTTCGGTGATCGGTGTTCAGGAGCTGGACCTTAATTAGATCGGCTTTGTCGGAGAGGGTAACGGTGCTTCCCTTGACCGAGGAACTGAGGGAATCGCCTTCAAAATACAAGGTGGCGGTACCTCGTTCGAGTTTAAGCTTAACCTCAGAGCCATCGGAGTCCATATATTTGACGGTTTTGCTGTTGGGCAGGCCGGCGGTAATGCTAAAGTGTTCAACGGTTGAAGTAACGGCAGCGACGTCGCTAAAGGCGCCGTCATTATCCAGGGCCCGAGCAAAGTAGCGATGGGTTTTCACGGGCAACCCGCTGGTTACTCCAAACCAGAACCAATCATCCGAGCCGTCGGTATCTTGTTTTATCAGCGTATCGGCGTCAAAGTCGAGAACGTCGTTGTCGTTATCGTCTCGGTAAAAATCAACCTGGATGATGTATCCGTCGCTGTCGCTGACATTAATGGCAGAGATCATAAGAGGAAAACCTTGAATTACCGGGTCAGGATTGGCAGATAGATCGATGGAAGGTCGATCGTTTACTCTGCCGGTAGTGGCGGCGATGTTGCTAAAGGCATTGGGATTGTCATCGTCCTGAGCCCGGGCGAAATAATGGTTCAGATTTAATCCGATATTAAAGCCGGTGGTAGGCCCGGTCCAGGAGAAGCCATCGGATCCATCGGTGTCAACACCCAATAAATCATCTACGCCCACGTCTAGGGTTTGGTTACCATTAATATCTCTATAAAATTCGACCTTAGGGACATTGCCATCGCCATCCTGGACATTAACGGCGGTTATCGTCAGGTTTTCACCCAAGTTCACCACCGGGTCGGGAGCATCAAGGAGTTGGGAGTCCATGGTAGGCGGATTATAAACCAAAACATCGTTGCTGGCGGCATAACTCCAGCCCAGATCATTATCCTGGGCCCGGGCGAAGCAATAATTTGTTCCAATATTGAATCCAGTAGTCGATCCGATCCAGAAGAAGTCATCCACGTTTTGGATACCCATTCCGAGAAAATCATCGGTATCCAGATCCAGGTTGTGATTTCCGTTGGCATCCCGATAAAATTCGACACTGGTGACTACCCCATCAGTATCAACGACATTGTTGGCGGTCAAGGTGAGGTCATCGCCGATCAGCACCACAGAAGGGCTATGGGAAAGGAAAGCGATTGAAGGCCGCTCATTAATCCAGGCGGTAACGCTGACAATATTACTCAAGGCGCCGTCGTCATCCTGTACTTGAGCAAAAAAGGTATTGTTGCCAAGAGGGAAATTGCTGGTCGTACCAGTCCAATCAAAGGCCATAGACTCCCCGCTGATCTCTCCCAGAAAGACATCCGCGTCCAAATCCAACTGGCCGTTATTATTGTTGTCTCGGTAGAAGCGGACGCTGTCAATGTCTCCATCGGCATCTACAACGTTAACGGCGGACAAAGTGATGAGATCACCCCGGGCCACCGGATCAGGATATGCCGTCAAAGAATCCGCGGTGGGTGGATTGTTAGGGTCCAACATGGTGACAAAAAAGTCGTGTTCGCCGGATGAGGTTCGCAGATCAGTGGTATCGTTGGGATCGAAATCCACGGTTTCTTGAAAATGACCCGTGACAAAGATGTTCGCAGCAGGTGCGGGCCCCACTGCCACCCCAAGACCTGTGTCATTTCCAATTCCTCCGGCGGCTGCGGTCCAGCCGTAGGAGCCGTCGGCGGTTAATTGAGTAATAAAAATATCCGAAAGGCCGTTTGATGTATAATTATCTTCTGTTCCCCCGGCGGGATCAAAATCGACGAAGCCCTCATAATCACCCGTCACAATCACATTTCCCTGAGCGTCCGCAACAAGGTCTCTGCCATAGTCACTATGCGATCCACCTAAGGTGACGGTCCATTCGTAATGGCTACCACCTGTTATTTTGGTGACGAAAATATCTCTGAAGCCATTGGAGGTATGACTATCCATATCATCGGTAGGGTTAAAATCGACGGTTTCAGAGAATTCCCCGGTTACATAGACATAGCAGTTGTCGTCATCCACCTGGAAGAGGGCGAGGCCGCGGCTTTCATCCCAACCTGCACCGCCGAAGGTTTCCGTCCAACTATAGATGCCGAAGGCATTGATTTTGGTAATAAAAACATCATAACCGCCATTTGAAGTTTCTTTTTTTTCTTTTATCGGGTCGGGATCGAAATCAACCGTTAAACCAAATCGGCCGGTTATATATACTGAGTTCGCGGCATCTACCGCGACGGCGTAGCCTCTATCGACATCATCTCCCCCGAAAGTGTGGCTCCAAGAATAGTTGCCGTTGCTATCCAGTTTAGTAACAAAAATATCGATACTACCATTGGAAGTACGTTCACCTCCTTCGCCTGTAGGATTAAAGTCAATAGTACCGGTGAATTCGCCCGTCACCAGGACATTTCCCGCCGAATCGACGGCAATGTCGTTGCCCTGATCCCAACCACCAGAACCAAAAGACACCGCCCATTCAAAGGTGCCATCAGGTTGGAACTTGGCAACAAAGATATCCGCATTGCCATTGGAGATAAGTTCTTCTCCGTCTTCAAAGTCCACCGTATCCAAGAAAGAGCCGGTTACGAAGACATTATCATCGGGATCGACCGCCACGGCCTTGCCGCAATCACTGTCGCCTGCCCCGAAGGTCACGGTCCAGGCGTAACTGCCGTCGTTGTTTAACTTAGTAACAAAGACATCGGAACTGCCATTCGAGGTGTGACTATCCGATTCGGCGGTGGGATCGAAGTCAACGGTGCCATGGAAATATCCCGTCAGGAAGATATTACCCTGGGAATCCAGGGTGATATCGTAGGAGATATCACTCCCGCTGCCGCCAAGGGCGTCGGTCCAACCATACTCGTATGAATGCTCCGACCCCGGCAGCGTACCGTTAAGCAGTACCCGCGGCTCCAAGGTCTCCAGATTAAGAAGAGGATTTGGGCCAGGAACAGGTGAGTTTGAATGTGCACCAGCAGCCTGGGCGAATTTTCGACGTAAGCGCCTCATGACGAATTCTCCTTGGATTATAAATTAAGGTCCAGGGTCATAGTGGGTGATAACAAGAACACCCAATTTTGGTCGTTTTTGCTACCATCCGTGGAATGCAAAACTTCGACAATATTATATCAGATTAGAGGGAAAAAATACAATTAAAATTCATAGTTGTTTTATTGGATATGGATTTATTTAGTCAACGAACTCAACTTAAACGGTTATAACGGGGAGGGGGAAACGGCCAGCAAAACATGTAACATATTGAATTTCAGATGCTTACAGCGGCCATCGAGATGATTGGGGATGATTTTGGATGGTATATAAGCTATTTCCAGGTGCCGCGGATGGGGGCGAGGTAGGTTTCACGGTAATATTTTGGAGGGTGATGATAATAATTCGGCACGATAGTGACTTTGGCGTAATCTTTTAAGACGAGAAAGCCGGTGCTGATAACCGGACCCTGGACGTTAACAGAGTTACCCAGTTCTAAATTGCCGCGGCAGTATATCGGACCAAAGATAAGGTTGGGAAAAGTCTGATAATTTTCGCCCTGGCCATCCTCACCCGGCAGATTAAAATCAACTTTGAGATTATTCTCATCGAGGTCCATATTGGGTTGAATCTTTACGGCGCCATCCACCACCACCAGGGCCGGGTAATCGGCCAGAGCGGGCTGCCAGTTAATGGCGTCTTTGATTTCGCTGTCGCTTTTGGGATTTACCAGGACCAGGGTGCCTACGATGCGGCAATTGCGGATGACGATTTTCTGGCTGGTGCAGTTGATTATATAGAGTCCCTCGGGATTGATCGGGCCAAGGGGATTCGAGATCGGGCTTATTAGAACTTCCTGGATTTGGTTTATAAAGGGAATTGGTGTGGCATGGTTCAGATAATAATTAACCAGGACCTGGTCGTCGGGGAAGTTTTTGGCGGCGGCGCCGGGTGTTATCTCACCTGTGATGTTGGCGGTTTCATGAATAGACCCCACCGCTTCAGCGTCGCCGAAGACCCAGGTATCGCCGCCGGATTTATCAATATTGCTGTTGGTGAATACATCACCTTCGATGCGGGCGTGATTATTGATGTCGATTAAGCCGCCGGCGGCAAGGGCATATTTCAAGAGTTCCGACGGGGCGTTTTGGGCCTGAACCTGAAGGGTATGTTGGGCGCCGTTGACCGCGGCGGTGCAGATCAAATCCACCGGATCTACCTGATTATTGGCCAGATTTCCATCTACCGGATCGATCCCGGAAACAGAGTAGGTGGCCTGATCAACGGTGACGTCCTGCAGCCATATTCCGCTGGGAAGAAGCTGGCGCCAGTTGGGTTCGACGGCGGTAAAATGCAGGGCGTGGTAGATACCCAGTTCGGCATAAACGCGGGCCCGGTCGATTTCGGCGTTGGTGCGTAAGCTGCGGCGCGACTGCATGACCAAGTAAGACAGGCCTAAAACCAGCGACACCAGCACCATCGCTGAAGCCAGGGTTAAGATGTAAATGCTAGCTCTTTTATGTTTACTCATTGATATCATTATCACCATCATCCGGCGGTAGTGAGGTTGGTTTTGGTGTCGGCAAGGATTTATCAATAGTAATTTGCGCTACATCGGCAATAACATAAGTCTGCTGGGCGAGGGTTTTATCCGCTTGACTGATAGTTATAGCGACGGCTTTGAAACCTTCGTCAGAGAGGACCGGTTGTTTGAAGTTGCCGGCATCTGCGAAATAAACTTTTACGTTGCGGGTAAGGTGGGAATACGGGATGAGGTCCTCTCCGGTACGGTCCTGGGGGGGAGATGCCGACCAGCCGTGGTAATCATCGACGTCGTCAAATAAGCTGCGGTACGAGCCTTTCTCGTCGGTTTCGGGACCCAAATCACCCTGGATGGCGGAGGCGGGATCTTTATAGGGGAGCTGTTTTATTTCCTGGATCATTTCCAAGGCCAGCCTCGCGGCGCTATCCTGATCGGCAACCATTCGGCTGGAACGACCGATATTACCGAAAATCCGAACCGCTGATACCAATAAAACCGCCATAATAACCGAGGCCAGCAGGACCTCGACATATGATAATCCTGTCCCGACAAGTTTACGGCGAATATTGCTGTTTCTAGGGATCAATTTGCTCAATTCTACCTACCTTGTTTATCACTATGGTAATTTTATCTAAACCACGGCGCAGGATTATATTGCCGACCGAAGAGGGTTTACCTCGCTTGTCAAAGGAGATACTGCTGCCATTATCCAGTTGAATAATCATGGCGTTAATTCGATAGTAACTATCCCCCAGGTTCACGGAAATATCTCGCTCGTTATTAATATCAAAAACACCTGGCGCCTCATAGCTCAGCAGACCCGGTTTAATTTGGAGGGTGTAGGTTTTTTTATCACTCTGCGCCTGGTCGCGGACCAGGCGCAAATCGCTTATCAGGCGATCGGCGGCGCTTTGCAGTTGGGCTCGACCGGTCATGCCGCTAAAAGTCAGGGTGGCAATGGAAGCCAACAACGCCGTGATGCACAGGACGATGATCAGTTCGGCCAATGACATACCCGGACGGTTAAAAGGATAGTCATGTAGATTATTAATCATTATTATTCCGGTTGATAAACGGGCCGGTTATAGCACTCGATGTATCGCTGCAAACCGTCGTTAACATGGGGTCCTATCTGTATGGTTACGGTCACGCCGCGGAGATAAGAATATGTCTTGGGGCCCAACTTTTCTTCCACTACATCAGCCTGGAAAATAAAGAAGTTAACATTTTCCGCCACCAAGACGGGGTAATCTCCCTCGACCGATTGATACAGGGCGTATTGGTACTCATTCCACTGATAAGTAATTTCCAAGGTGGCACCGATATTATCAGGATCAGGAGTGCTGAAACTTATCGTTTGTTCATCGAATTGCAGAATTTCCCGGGCCCAGCGCAAGTCTTCGGCTATGGTTTGCAGGATTTTGTTGGTTCGCTGTAACCGGATCAGGTCGATGCGGGTCCGGTCGCTGTGCTGATGGGACTGATACAGGGCCAAGCTGACCGCTCCGGCGATGAGGGCAACAAGGAAAGCGCTTATCACCAGTTCCACCAGGGAAAAGCCGCTCCTGATTTTTGGTTTGATAAAAAATATTTTCGCAGTATTAAACATTATGGATAAAAATTAAAGTTTTGCACAAGTTTGGTTAAACATAGAAAAAACAGGTCCCGGACAGCAAACAGCCGCCGCTCCAGGACCTGTTTTCGGACTTTAGGTCATGAGTTCCACAAATAAGTGTATTAATTCGCCAACTAAGTCTGATTAGTACAAATCATAAGTGACACCGTCACTGCCGGCATCCGTTGAATTGGCGATGAACTGCCCGGTGTTGGCGTTAAAGAGCCAGCCGTTACCGTCGCCAGGATTGGCTACCAGAGGACCGGCCTGATTCACCACCGTAACCGTATTTTGGCCGGCATTAGCCCCTACGGGCAATTCGGGAATGTCAACGCGAATGTAAGGCCCAAAGGGAAAGGCAGGATCTTTACTAGCGGAAACATTGCCATTTGCGTCGCTGTACATGGTCAACTGACTAACAAAAGCGGCTTCCGAATCGGCCCCGCCCCCCAGGCCGTCAGGATTGGCGCCCGGATAGACGTTGTGATGCTCGCCATAGTACCAGTCAATGGCGTTGCGGAGGCTGGCCAGGTTGGCCCGCAGGGCCGACTCGCCGGCGTTTCTACTTCCCGAGCCAATTCGGGGGATGGCAATAGCCGCGATGATGCCTAAAATTACGATGACTATCACCAACTCAATCAGGCTGAATGCCCTCCGCCGGGGATTTCTTTGGAACATATGAGTTTCTCCTTTATTCGCTTTTTCTTATATTCATCAAATGTCTGAATTTGCTAAAACGATAGTAGGCATATTATTTCACAGGAACCGTTATTTTATATCGGGTATCACCGCCGCCAGATTTATATCAATACCGAAGTTTTGCAAAAACCTCGTCAATACCAATATTAATGGCGACCGCAGGAGGTTAGGGCTAAAGACCGAAGGTCCGAGGCAAGTTATTTATCAAGAAACAAGGTTATACGTTCCGATTGTATCGCCAGTATGACCTGATCGGGATATATCTCCAGAACTTGATAGGGTCCTATATTCTGACCGCAAAACAGCACTTCGTTATTAATTACAGCGCAGCGATTTTCAGGCCCGATTAATATACCCGTCAAGTGCAAGGTCATGGTGGGTATTGGAGGTGCTTTTTGATCGTCCTGGAGCGGGGAATTGTTACGAAGGGCCGATAGAAATTCATCAGAAGCAGCAAACAAATCTCTGGTTTCATGGGGAACTTCCGGCGGGGCAAGCCCGCTCCCTATGGCGTGCAGTACTTTATGCACTGCTTCTTTAAGGGAAAGGGTTGAATTATTGGCCGTCCCCGACGTTGTTTCGGCAGACAGGGAAGTAGTAGCAGATAGAACGGGAGAAACAGGAAAGGGGAATTGCTGGTCGAGAGGTTTCTCAACCGGAGGTGCGACGTTAGTGTCCGGCGTTGGGGATTGGGCGGGGCGCGCCAGGGTAGTTTGAGGCTCGCTCACCGAAGGGCGCAATACCGCTTTATCAAATATAAGGGCGCTGATCGCCGTTATTAAGATGCCGACGTAAATCTTTCGTGATTTCGTCATGGTAATGCGACCTTATTATATGATGCTCTTAGTTTTTAACAGAGCATCTCCAAATGTCACCGGGCACTGAAAATGTCCAAATCGATAACTATCTCGCACAGGTTTAGCTGGGTATCTTTCATAGTCACTAACATGGATTTAATGCGCACGTAATACAGTTCTTCTCTGATTTGAGTCAAAAGCGCCTGTCCCTGGGGGAAGGTGCCGCTCAGGCGCAGATGCAAGCCGGTTTTGCGGAAATGTTGGGTGAAAGTATCTTCTCCCGGATTGATTTCATCAAGGCGCAGCCCGCAAAGCCGGCACAGACGTTCCATATTTCTTATCGCTTCAGGTATTGCGGCATTATCACCCAGAATGTTTCTGGTTTGCTTCAACCTCGAGGCCAAAACCTGTTCTTGACGGGTCAATTCTTGGAGGTTTACCAGCTTGGTTTGTGCCGATTCTTTATTTAGCCTTTGTTCTTCCTGATCCAGATGCTGCTGGGATACTTTTTCATTCAGAGGCTTAATCAGCGCCAACCACGTCAGAGCGCAAAAGCCGACAAAGGCGGCAAGGGCGTAAAGATCAACGTCAAAAATTTTTGGTTTTTTACATATCAACATATACCACATCCTATGGAGAAAGCATCGGAAGCAACCGGGCCTCGATTTCAAAATCGACGATTTCGCCGGTTTCCGATGATAAGGCGGATTGACGACGGCTGTATTTTAACTGGGCCCCGGCAATGATGTCGGCCGAGCTTAGCATCTGCAAATAATCGGCCACCGCCTGATAATTGACCGATCTTCCTTTTAGAGATATCATAATGGGTTCGATATTCGTGTCGGTCGCCGCGACAGCCTCGCCCTCGGCACCGTGTTTCAATATAAACATATGCGCCGCTTTAGATTGAGTTTTGGGTTGGTCCGTGCTTTGCGGCTTATCAGGCCGCCAGAATTTCATTTGCTCTAAATATATTAAATCAGGACTATGCTGCGTGAGGTAGTCAGTGACTCTGACAAAATCATGGTAATGATTTAATTCATTAAGCAAGGCGATACGATCCTGCCAAAGGTCAAGCCGATTCCGCACCTGACCGAGCGCTTTAATAGTATGTTGCAGGTCTTGATATTCCCGGGTGATTCTATGCAGGGTCTGATTCGCCCGCCGATAATCGAAATATATCATAGTTGCCCAGCCCCCCGCCGTTATGGCAACCGCCAGCAGCATCAATACCCAAAAACGCAAGCGTTGCCGCCGCTTTTGGGCGGTCTTAAATTCATCAGGAGTAAGATTCACCGCTACCATATCAAGCCATCTCCTTTGACAAAGCCAAGCCCAGCGCGGTAGCCCAACTACCGACCTGGGCCCGAGAGGCAGGCAGATTCTCGGCAATTTCCGTTAACAAAGGATGCCGAATTATTTCCACCGGCAGTTCAAACTGCTGTGTTAAAAACTTTTCCAAGTTTTTAGTATGAGCGGCCGAACCACAGAGCACAATTTTTCCCAGTCGGGCGCTGCCATGGTCGGTGATGACGTAGTTGAGTGAGCGAGTTAATCCTTTGACAAAATGGCCTAACTCGCTCTGGAGGGCGGCGTAAATAGTTTTGGCGACTTCCGCCTTTTGTTCATCCGTTTTTTCAACTGCTACTACCGGTCCCGTCGCCACTTTGTCATTCGCCTCGGCCGCCATGGAAGCCGCCTGGTCGGAGCCGTTGCGGGTAGTTCGTAACTGCCGGGTTTGGCAATCAAGTCCATAGCTCCGTTTGAGATTTTCTGCTATGCCGAAATTCACTCCTAGACGCTGAGTCAAAATACTGTTCATCTCCAGTCCGGCCAGGGAAAACCGGCGACAGAAAATGGGATTTTGACTATTACGAACAACCAGGGTGCTGCCGGAAAAACCTATATCCAGAATGCCAATAAGAATCTCGGTTGTTGATATTTCATCATCCTGACTATCACAATTATTAATTTCACGATTCAACTCTTTTTCCTTGCTTGAGTCGGCCCCAAGGCTGACTCTGGCCAAAACACAGGGCAGGGCATCCACCCCGAGGCAATGTAATCCCTGAGATTCCACTAATTTGATACGTTGTTTGATCCATGCGCCGTCGGCTGTTATGGCCATTACTCGAAGGGTATTGCCGGCAGGGTCACTATCCATCCGAAAGTAATCAAACACCGCCTGTTCAACGGGAAAGGGCAGGTGACTGCCCATTTGCAAACGCAAGACTCCTAAAACCGCCTGTCGGGGTAGTATGGAGCCGGCGGCCGGCAATTTCACCGGACGGAGATCCAGTTTGTCGGCCGGACAGTGCACCATTACATCTCGACCTATGAAATCACCATGCCCCAAAAGACGTTTAAGTTTATCGGCAAGGCAAGACTTATCGACTTCAGGCTCAACAAAAGATGCGAACTGTGAACCGTAACTCTCCACCACACTAACTTCCAAGGCGGCATGGATATTCAGTGATTTTCCCTGTCGCATCAATTGTACGCCACGGATGGCGGTTCGGCCCAAATCCAGGCCAATGGCTGAATATTTTCTTCCGATCCTATGTGGCATTATGTTGATCTCTATGCGGAAATTCGAGATAGATCAAAGAGCGGCAGCACCAAAGATATAGCCACCATACCGATAATTATACCCATGAAAATAAGGATCACGGGTTCCATAATACTCGTTAAGGTTCCGATCTGGGTTTCATTACGGTCGTCGAGATGATCCGCCAGCAGCGTCATAACTCTACCTACCTGGGCGTTTTCTTCGGCGGTGTGAATCATCTGGGTGATACTGGCCGGCACCAGCTTGCTTTCCGACATGACCTCATGCATGGACTGACCGTTGAGAACGCTCTGGTGTATTTTTTTCAACAGTTCAGCATACATATAGTGTTTGACGGAAGAACAGGTTAATTCCAGCGCTTCTAAAAGGGGAACACTAGACTCGATTAGCAAACCAATCAATCGGCATATCCGGGCATTATGGATCGACGATACGAGAGAGCCGAAAATGGGCAGTTTCAACACATTGCGGGCAACAAATCGCCGACCTCTTTGGCTGCGCAAAAAGATGATAATACCCGCAACCACCATTGCCGATGAGAGTATCGTTACCAGAATATGGCTGCGAACCAGCCTGGATATCGTTAACAGCGCTTTAGTAGTGCCCGGCAGGTTTACACTCATTTCTTCAAAAATGACGGCAAAACGCGGCAGTACAAAAAAGATAAGCACTCCCATCACCGTAAAAGCGATAGAAGTAAGCAAGGCGGGGTATATCATGGCAGAAATAACTTTGTGGCGCAGGCGATCTGATTGTCGGGAAAGCTGCGCCAACCGATTTAATATAGTGGAAAGAGTACCGGAGGCTTCCCCGGCCGCGATCATGCTGCTGTATATCGGATCAAAAACCTTAGGGTGGGCGGCTACGGCGGAGGCCAATGACCCCCCCTCCAATACTTTTTTCTTTAGTTGGCTCACCAGTAAACGCCAATGGGGATCGGTTAATTGCCGTTCTAAAGCACTAAGGGAAGCCGCCACTGGGGTGCCGGTTTCCAGTAAAATGGCCATTTGCTCCGTGAAAAAAGGCAGTTCCTTTCGGCGGGCCCGGTCCTTTCGCGGCACCCGAGAAAATCCCCATCGACTAAAAAGCCCAGATCCGCCCTGAGCCTGACAAATGGGTTTGGATTTCTGGGCGGTGATGCGCACCGGTATTAATCCGTTGCGGGTCAGTTGTCCATAAGCCTGAGATGCATCTTCGACAACCAAATTGTCGTTGACCAAGGCTCCGGTGCGATCTATGGCTTGATAATTAACGATCATAATTTTACTCGGATACTTCGGCGACGAGTTCTTTTTTATCACTAGTCGATTCTTCTTCGATGAAGCAGACGCGCATCATTTCCTCGATACTGGTTATCCCTTGTTCGACGCAGAGCATGCCGGCCTGCCGGAGGTCACGCCAGGGGCCTTTTTTCAACAGGGCTTTAATTTCATCGGCACTGGGGCGGGTTAATATCAGATCCCGAATTGGCAGAGTCATTTCCAGCACTTCACAAATGGCGCGTCGTCCTTTAAAGCCGCTGTCATGGCATAGCTGACAACCTTCACCTCGATGAAAAGCGCGGTTGCGGGGTCCCTGCCAATTGATTTCATCCAACACCGATTCCTCGGGGAAATAGGTTGTTTTACACTTGGGGCAGATGGTGCGCAGCAACCGCTGGGCCACGACGCCTACCAGGCAGGACGCCAGCAGATAAGGTTCACAACCCATGTTCAGCAGCCGAGTAACGGCGCCGGGACTATCGTTGGTATGTAGCGTGCTCAGCACCAGATGCCCGGTCAAGGCCGCTTGAATGGCCACTTTGGCCGTCTCTTCGTCACGAATCTCGCCAACCATGATGATGTCCGGATCCTGACGCAATGCCGACCTTAAAGTACGGGCAAAAGTCAAACCTACCGCTTCATGCACCTGGATTTGGTTAACCAGTTCTAACTGATACTCCACCGGGTCCTCGATGGTGATAATGTTGCGATCTTTGTTGCGGAGCAGGTCCAAGGCTGAATACAGGGTGGTGGTTTTGCCGCTGCCGGTGGGACCGGTCACTAAAAACAGACCGTGGGGGCGGGTCAACATCCGTTTGAGGGCCCGTACCATCTGTATTTCATAGCCGAGCTTGTCCAGGTTCAGTTGCAGGTTGCTTTTATCCAAAATTCGCATGACGACCTTTTCCCCGAGAATGGTCGGCATCGATGAAAGGCGCACGTCCACTTCTCGATCTTCGACTCTGATGTGAATTCGCCCTTCCTGAGGAACTCGCTTTTCCGCGATGTCCATGCGTCCCATAACCTTGATGCGCGAGATGATTGCCGCGTGCCATTCTTTCGGCGGCGTCATCAGGTCATGCAGTACCCCATCAATTCGATAACGTATTCGGACGAAATTTTCATCGGGTTCGACATGAATATCGGAGGCGCCTTCCTTAACCGCCTGCATGAGGCTCATATTCACCAGGTTGACCACGGGGCTGCCTTCGGAGATTTCCGATAAATCAATAATCGCTTCTTCATCATAGGCTTCTTTTTCCACCACCTGCACCTGGGCATCTTCCAGGGATGCGACAAAACTATCCATTTTTACGTTTTGGGCGTAGTATTTTTTAATGAACTCATTGATATTGCCGGCCAGAGCGATCACCGGTTGAATTTGCAAATCCGTGGATTGTTCCAGATCATCCACTACCAGCAGGGCCTGCGGTTCGGCCATAGCCACCGTGAGGGTCTGCTCCACCTTGAACATCGGTATGATGGTATAACGCTCAGCCAGATCCTTGCTGATGATGTCCACCGCTAAGGGATCGATTAATCCCGGCCGCAGCTTAACGGCCGGCAGACCCAGACGCTCCGACAAGCATTCCAGCATCACCGACTCCTCGACAATCTTTTCCTCTACCAGCAACTCCCCGAGCTTCTTACGCGTGTTCTTTTGTCGCTTCAGAGCCTCTTGAAGCTGCCCTTCGGTTAAGTGGCCTTGCTGAATCAGTATCTGGCCTATTTTGATGGTTTGTGATAATAGTTTCACAAGAAACTCCGTACTGCGCCGGTGGTATCGGCAAATATCTCAAAAAAACGCGAAAGCTGAGTTATATCAAAAATCTTCTGGGTTATTTCGTTCATACCGCATAATTTCAGTTTTAATCCCCGTTCGTCTAGCTGCTTCTGATAACGGATGAAAAGTTCCAAACCGGCGCTGTCAATAAAAGCAACTTCGCTCATGTTTATAACTACGCGTTTGGTCCAATTTCGGTTTAAACTATCCAGCTTTTTGTCCAGTTCCTCCAGTTCTCCCGCCGTGATCGGCCCCACGGGCTTAACGACGGTTACCGCCCCTTCATTACTAACGGTTATTTGCATGGCTGGATTTCCACCGTGCCGCTCTGTTCATTCAGGATAATTCGATGAGTGTGTTTATGATCTTCATGGTTACGGCTGAACAAGCGTCGGTATATCTTATTAAGTAATATTTCCAGGTTACCCTCATAGGAGTTATGGTCGGCGATAGACCACTGAATATCGACGGCTAAGATGTCCAATGTTTCAATAGCCTTATCGCTAACCATCTCCTGACCAAAGCGGTCCGCCAGAGTGTGCATAACCGCATCGGTGAGGAAATTATCTTTACTCGGCAACATCAGGGCAAAAACGTCGTCGGCCATTTTCCCCAACAAATATTTCGAACTCTTTTCACGCAGAACCTTGTTCAGGCACCGCCCTACCACTTTACTCAGGCGGCGCCATTGTTGGGAATTACCCGTAAAAATACTGCGAAAACCGCGGACGGTTATAACCACAACAGTAAAAGGTTCGTCACGCCGTTGATAAGTATTTGCCCATGTTTGCCCCTGTCTTAGAAAGACTTCGTCGCGCAGGGCGCCGCTGGTCTGATCGTGTTCGACCAGCCATTGCCGCTGGTTGGTGCTCTGCAGTTGCTTCCAAAAAAGGTTTATCAATTGCACCGACGCCTGGAAATCTTCACGACGGCACTTTCGCCCCATTTCTTCGATCCGCTCTACACTGATAAGAAGAGGTTGGCCGTAGTTGCGGTATAAGGGAATACAGGCGTCACACTGTAAAGTCGCTTCCGGGGTTCGGCCCAACATCACTTGGTTGGCCCCTTTTACCAGGCCCAGATACGGTTCTCCCGTTAACAATGAATCGCGAATAACCTGCGAGTCGAGAGGCACGCGGCAGGGAACGCGTAAGGGGGCGGCGCCGGCGGGGAAGCGACTTTTCGTTCGCGAGGGCTCAATGACACATTCGATAAGATTTTCACACTCTTCGTCAGGACACCACAAAGTGACGCCACAGTAACCCAGAGCATGTTCGAGACTGCTTTCAACCACTCTGATAAAACATTGATAGCGCTCTTTAAGGTCATTGCTGCTTAGCATCAGGCTTAGTTCGTTGAGGATGCCGCGTAGATAATCACTTTCCTGGGGGTTGTTTTGCCGAAGTTTTTTCATGTCTTCTCACCTCGAAAATTTATGTCCCGCCCAGGCTTATTCTCTTTCTGCGCTATGGTTCGCCGCCGGGCCCAGCACCGGACCGGTCGTCGTTAACGGCAGTTTAACTTCCATCTCCGTGCCTTTGTTCAATTCACTGATGACGTTGATGGCGCCGCCGTGCAAGGCGACTATCTCTTTGGCGGTTGATAATCCCAAACCGCTGCCCGGAATATCGGCGGTCTCCTGGCGCTGTACTCGATAGAATTTGTCGAAAATTTTATCCCTATCTTTTTCGGCGACGCCCATCCCCGTGTCCGTAACCTTGATATATACATAACGGTCATCGACGTTGGTTTCGATAAAAATCGTACCTGTTTCCGGCGTGTACTTAATGGCGTTGCTAAGAATGTTGTTGATTACCAGGGCCAGTTTCTCGCGGTCGGCCTGCAAGTTAGGCAGCTTGGGATGATAATTACTTTGCAGCGTGATCTTCTTGCTACTGGCGGCGGCGCGAACGTCGTTAACACACTGACGAATGAGGCGATCCAGCGCCACTTCTCCTTTGTCCAGCGTCAGCGTCCCGGTCTCCATGCTGGATAAATCCAAAACGTCATTCACCAGGCGGATTAAGCGGGAGGTTTCCTCATTGATCACATTGAAGGCTTCCTTCTGAGTCCGGGCGTCCAACACCATATCGGAGAGCAGCGTCTCCGCGTACGCTCGAATGTTGGTCAAAGGACTGCGCATTTCGTGACTGACATGGGCGATAAAAGCTTCTTGTCCGGCATCACTTATCTTTCGTTGGGTGATATCCCGAAGGGTCAGAAGTATATCGCTGTTTTCTCGTTCCCCGGCCAATCTATGACCACAAATCCATAATATGGTGCCTCCGGAACGGACGACATTTTCCGGACTAAAAGGCGCGGGATTCTGATTTGGTTCTTCTGAATCTTCGATGATTTTATCAGACCCTGCTGCTGTTGACCGGCAGGGCGGAACAAGCACTTCAAAAGAGGCGTTCGTATGATGGTTATTGTAGTTGATCAGTTCTTCCAGAATGATTTTGCTGTTGGGGTCGTCAAAAAGCTCCGTAATTGAACCGCCGATAAACTCGCTGAGACGCCGGCTGACCTTACCTTCGCAGGCGCGATTGGCTAAAATAATCTTCCCGTCGGCGTCGGCTAAAACAATACCGTCCGATAATGAATCAAGCAGCCCCAGCAGCCTCTGGGCGTCGTAACTGCAGAGGAATTGGCCCATGCTGTTTTCCGCCTGTTTGAGTTGCCATCCGTGCCGCACCTGATCGACAGCTCCGACCAGATTATTCCATCCTCGACCGAAGTCAGGCATCCGCCAACCCACAGGAAACGGTTCCATTTGTTGCAGAACCTGTTCAAAATCGTCCGTTCGGCAGATGGCCAAAAGATTGGTTTCAATGGCTTTAAATTTACGGCGATAACGAAGCACCCTAATATATATAATGGTCGAGACACCGGTCATTGTCAAAGCTACGCACGCCAAACCCTGGGATAATCCAGGCGGAAATTGAAATAGCTGCCAATTAGTCCTATAAGTAATTAACATCAGGGACAGCAACAGCACTGATATAAAATTGATGAATATAATGACACCGCTGCCGCTGCTACCGGCAAATCTTCTTTCTGCCGGTCGGCTTCCACAACTTACGGATTCTGGAGAAGCCTTGGTTTCGGATCCAGATGAATTTTCCAAGGTTTTTTCCTCCCAATTCATCAAACCGGGTGATAGGCATCCGGTTCCTGCCGCATTATTTAGCGGCAGTTGCTATACGCCAACTATCAGAGTTATTTCTCCTTCCTTGCCCTTGATATAGATACTCATATTGCCTATCGACCTAATCAAGATGGCGATTGGGCCGAGAGGAGCGATTTTTTCATACTTTATTTTCCCAGAAGGGCCCAGCGCCAACCTAAAACCACACTGTCACCCCAATATCTTACTTAAGGGACGCCGACAGATAGTCGATTCGGTTTGTAGTCCGAGTGAAATCGTCGTGTCGGAACGCGGACCAAAATATATATAGGACCTGAATATTATGAATATACTGCTAGCAGACGACGACTCCAATATTTGTCTTGTCATTAGGATGTGGTTCGAGCAAAAAGGTCATCACGTCCAGAGCACTCAAAATGGAGAACAAGCACTGGCCCGCATAAAAGAACATAAATTTGACGTTCTGATAACCGACGTCAACATGCCTTTAATGAACGGCGTTGATCTGGTTAATGCGGTTCTTAAACTGCCCTGCCCGCCGGAACTGATCATTATTCTGACCTCCCGCTGCGACGACGCCGACTTGAAAAAGCAATTCACCTCTTCCAGAGTGCACTTCTTCAGCAAACCGTTCAGTCCGGCGCTTTTGTCGGAAGCAATTGAGAAACTAAGCGTCACGCAGTCAGCTTCCTGATGAGCCAAGCCAAAGAAAAACTTATGAGATGCCTGCTGGGGCTGGCCGATGGAATAAAACAGCCGGAGCAAAATCTTCCGCTGTCGGCACCAGCCAATCAACGTTCGTTAACCGCTCAGGATGATGTAATAGCCCAATTACCTCGGTCATTGGCGCGACAGGCGGCTCAAATTATCGATTTGTTCGAACAAGTTGATTTATCCAACAGGCAGTTGACCGAAGAATTGTTAAGGTGCTATGAACAATTGAACATCGCTTTTTCCGTCCCGGCCAAAGTAACCGGCGCCAAGACGGTGCAGCAGGCGCTGCTGGCGTTGGTTCGGGGGATCAGCCGGGCGGTGGACAGCCGATTTGATATTTATCTGGGTCCCTTGGCCCCTAAATTCTCCCTGCCCCCCGATCAGGTTGATCTCGACAAAAATGTGGTTTATAGTCCGGCCCAAGGTGACAAAATTATCACCGCCCGGGATTTTCTCCGTCAACACGAAACAGCCTTACAGACATTGGTTGAAGCCAAAACCGACCGTTTAGTCAGTATGATCGGCAACCGAAACGTTTCTCATCACGACAGTGACGGCAAAGGTGATGTATTGGCTTTACGTTTGGTAGGCGGAGAGAGCGGGAACGAAGATTTCGGAACTTTATTATTCGTCCGCTCCGAAGATCAGGCCTTTTTTGCAGCGGCAGATATGAATTTAGGGGCTTCCCTGGCCCAGATGGGTTCCGCGGTAATAGGCAACGTCATTTTCGCCCAAAAGCTGCAGGAAGCTTCCATCCAAACTATCGCTTCTCTGGTCAGAGCCACCGAAGCCAAAGACCCTTACACCAGCGGCCACTCCACGCGGGTAGCCGAAATGGCCTGCCGGTTGTGGTTGCGTCTTGGGTATGACCCTCAGCAAGTAAAAATCTTACAATGGGCGGGCCTTCTCCACGATATTGGTAAAATCGGGATTAAAGACGAGGTTCTCTCCAAAACAGGTAAATTGACGGAAGAAGAATTTGCTCATATTAAATCCCATCCCGTAAAAAGCTATCAAGTGCTGAAACCGGTCCTGGCCTTACAGGATATTCTGCCGGCCGTAAAACATCATCATGAACATTTCGACGGCTCCGGCTACCCCGACGGATTAAAAGGCTCGCAAATTCCCTTGCACGCACGCATCTTGCAGATCGCCGACGTGTGGGACGCCCTCACTTCGACCCGTTCTTACCGGGCCGCTATGACAACCGCCGAGGCCATGGAGATTATGCGCGCCGAAGCAGGCACCACCATGGACCCCGAGTTGGTAGCAAGCTTTTTAGAAATGATGCAACAAAATATCCCCACAGATGCGAAAGCTTTCTGAAGTTTATTGACAAAAGGATTGGATGTGCCGAGCTTAAAATCTCTCTGACGGCACTATTTTGATAGCTCCAACCTCATCATATTATAAATGAGTCAACGAATATATTTGAATGGCCAACGCTCCACAAAAAGATATAAGTCGAGCAAGCCTACCTCGCCGTCTTGGTCAAAATCACTGCCTTGGCACCAATCGGTTTGAATCCGACAATCTGTCAGACTCCAGTGGGAAGCTAATACGGCGTAATCTAACAGATCTACCTTACCATCGGCGTTGAGATCCCCTAAAGCGAAACAGAGTATTATCTCCGACAAATCACTTTCCTGGAAGAAGGCGGAGAGTCCTTCGCCTTTCGAAAGGCCCGCCAATCCGTCCTCGGCGTTTATGTCCAACCAGGTAATCCTGATTTTACCGTTAAAAAATATCTCTATCTGAAAACTATTGGTGCCCGTTTCGTGAAATTCCGGCACCTTCTCATAGGTTACCACTACCCGATCATCAAGCTGTTGCCAGGATACGGTGCCGCCGCCGGCGGGCGAAGGATCCAAATCGTCAAACAACGCCGATATGCGGGGGTATTTAAAATGCTCCGTCAGGCTTTCAACATAAAAGGTATCACCGGAGACAAAAGAGACATAACCGTTACTGCCGACATAAAATGTGTCATAGTTAGTGCCGTAAAAATTAATCGTCTCGCCCGTAATATGTATTTCCTTATAATCATCGTCTTCCAGAGAAAGAACGGTTCCCCCCGTCGGATCAACCGGAAAACCTACCGCGTAATTCCGGCAGACTTTATAATAGTTAAAGGAATCGTCCGGAACTAAAGTCAATATCTGATGGGAAAGATCATTGTCTGCCACGTCAAATATTTCCGTAAGATAATCAACTAATTCCACCGTCATAGTGGTCGGAATAGTTATAAAGGGGCTGAAAGGATCGTTGGAATATATATTGATCCGGCCTTGATATACACCCGGCGGCCGGTCGGCGTGGAAAGTTATTTTAATATCATCGGCCTCTTGGGGAAAGATGCTGCCGCTTTGAGGTTCATTATCCATCCATGCCGCTCCGGTCTCCAGCATGGCATGGTACACGTTAAGGCGACCGCCGCTGACGCAGAGGCCGTCCAGAGTCTCCAGGGAATCCACTGTTTGCATGATGATGCTTTTGACGGCCGAATAGGACAAGGAAGGACTCACAGACCATATCAAGGCTGCCGCACCGCTGACATGAGGAGCGGCTGCCGAGGTGCCGCTATGGGATTGATATCCCCCACCCGACTGACAACTTAAGATCTCAGAACCCGGGGCACTGAGATCAACCGTGGTGGCGCCATAATTTGAGGAAGTGTCCCCATACCATATGGATCTTTCGTCGTTCCGGTCGGTCGCCATCACGGCAATGATGTTTTCGGTATTATAACTCGACGGGTAATTGGGCCAAATTTCATTATTGTCGCCGTTATTGCCGGCAGACGCTACGAATAAAACCCCCGCCTCCCTTGCTCTTTCTATCGCCGCCTTTAGCAGCGGGGAGGAAAAACCTGTTCGGCCCCAGGAATTGTTCAACACTTTCGCGCCCATTAAAATGCTGTAATCGATACATGCAATCGCATCAGCATCCGAACCGTTGGCGCTTTTGTCAAGAAACTTGAGCGCCATAAGGCGAACGTTCCAGCATACTCCCGCCACCCCTTCGCTGTTGTTTCCCACCGCCCCGATCACCCCCGCCACGTGGGTGCCGTGATAATGATCATCCATGGGGTCGCCGTCTTCGTTGAGAAAATCGTACCCGTAAATATCATCGACAAAACCATTGCCGTCGTCGTCAAAGCCAATCGTCCCGTCATACTCCGCTTCGTTGACCCACATATTAACCGCTAAATCAGGATGGTTGTAGTCCACCCCCGTATCGATAACGGCTACGATGATTTCGTCGCTGCCTGTTGATATGTCCCAAGCTTCTATGGCGTCAATATCGGCATCTATGGTCCCCCCGCTTTGCCCCCTATTATGAAAACCCCAAAGTTCATCAAATCTCGTATCATCCGGGATCGTTGTTGTCCCCTTTACTTTGTAATTGGGCACCGCACATAAAATCCCTTCTGCTTGGTTGAACCAAGCCAGTGCTTGGCTAACATTCATTTCGGCAGGCAATTTAACCAGACATAAACCGGGGACAATTTGGTACTCTCGTGCAATAGTGGCCCGGCCCAGTTTTGCCAGGACGGCATTACGTTGAACCGTATCGGTTTGGACACCATTTGCTTGCGGTGCAAAACAAACCAGTAGTTCCCCCGGAACATAAGTTGTTTCGTCTCCGAGGGGAAAATTATCCATTTGTAGATTACTATCTTGATCGCCGCTGGCGATTCCGATTGATTCACCCTCTGTTTCTTGTCCCATCAAGGGAGTAAAATCGGTGTGTTTACTCAACAAGGTAAATTTCAAAACGGCATCGCCGCTGTTGCCGATAGAGAGTATTTCAGTTTGACTGTCACCCTGGGGTATGGTTAAATCAAACAAAAACGGATTGAACCATATTTTCGGCTCGGTGTACACATTTAAGTTCGCCATGCGTTTATGTTCGGCGGTAGAGGTCAGATTGGTAAAAAGCAACGTGCCAAGATAATAGCCCTCGGGCAGGTTTGGGGCCAGAGCGTTTGGCCAAAACTTTACGGATACCGACTCACCAGGTACAAGAGATCCGCTGAACAGGGAAACGTCCAGCCAGGACGGACCTTGGACCGTCCAGTCAATGTCCCCCGAGCCGTTGTTGGTCAGATGATAAAAAGTGTTGGAAGGAACAAAGGGGCCTCCAGGATGACCCGAAAACTCGAAATCCTCCGTCGGAGTAATATGCAAAGTGTCGATTTTGCCCGTGCCGCTTAACCTCACCTCCACCTGTGTTTCATCTTCGTCATTACTTTGAATTATCACCGAATCTTGATAATCCCTGACCGTCGTGGGGGTAAAAACTACATCAATAATAATATTGTTTAACGGCGATATCACTACCGGCAGCATCGGTACACTCTCCAGACGAAATCCGTTGTTACCTGTACTGAGAGAAAGTTCATCGATAATAAGATCGAAATCCGGGTCGGCGTTAGTAATGGTAATCTGTGCCTGCGGCTCCATCTCGATAAAAACATCACCGAAAGGTAATCTCAGATCTGTGGACGGAAAGATCGAATCAGTTACTTCGATCTCCGCGGGAATGGTACTCACCGTTAGTGTCACTGCTCGGGTTTGGATAAAACCGCTGGTGATATTCGTGAAGGTTACCGTATCGCTATATGAGCCCGGCGGCAAAGAATCAGCATCGAGAGTAAAGTACACTTGCATCGGTATCGATTCCCCTCCGTCCAGCGTGCTCTTGTCCGGTTGTACGCTGAGCCAACTCCGGGTGACGGAGGCGTTCCAGCTTAGCGGCGCTAATCCGCTATTGTACAGGGTATAGGTTTTATCTGAAGGCGTGAAAGGTCCGCCTTCATATCCGGAGGCGTTCAATTCCTCCAGCGGGCTAATCGAAAAATTGTCCAGCGGATCACCCAATAAATAAACGTCATCAATATTCCATCCCGGATACGTCACGGATTTGTCCGTGGGTCCCATGATCCAACGAATATAGACTGTATCTTCCCTGTCCGCTACGGCGGAAATGTCGTATTCGCACTCAATCCAAGTGCTGTCCATGAGATTGACGCCGGTATGTTCCCATACTAAGGTCCAGGTGCTTCCATCATTGCTCACTTCAATCTTGGCGTGGTCATTGCCGGAAGCTTCCACCCCCAGCCAACGCCGAAAATTCAGTCTTACGTTTTCATACCGGGTGCAGTCCATCGCCGTGGTGGTCAGGTGGTACTCCGGCATATTGTCTGTATAATCCCCCGCCAGATTATATCCGTAAACGTTATCGCCGGTAAAACCTGAAGTTGGATCCACGCCCCGTGTGTTGCCGCCGCCCTGCGGAATCCCAAAGGCCCATTCTCCCTCCACGCTCCAGCCCGGATCGGTGTCCATTAAAAAACGTACGATCTGTTCCGCCTGAACTTTCGGCTCCAATGAAAGTCCGAAAACCCCTTGGATTGCCCACAGGGCTAGAATTATTCTCAGGGCATTCCGCGACTTCAACTTAGAGCCTCCTGAACGCAAATATGATACTAATTAATATAGATCAATCCTAAGGATCTTCCGGCAAATGAGCAGAACCATAGATTTAAATCAGAACCTGATTAAATTCTGCATATATATACTTTATACGATAAGAAAGCAGGTGACATTTTCCAGCCGCCTTCATACTATAAATTATTCTAACCAAAGAAGTTATTGAAATCAATAAGATTTACTATAATATTTGCCAAGGGAATAATATCTCCAATTTGATTTGTGCCGGCAATATCAAGGATTTCAGGCAATTTTGTTATAAGATGTTGATATTAAACAACATACGTTGATACAAATCGCCTGCAGCTCAGGTCGTAACTTAGGATCTCAGATTCATATTTATATCTCAAAGTTTTACCCCACCTGGAATCTTTGCCGGGCGCAATGGAGATATTACGCGGCCCTAACGCCCTATAACTCCTTATAAATAAAGTAGATAAGTAAATCCTTGACAAAGATTATATCCCTGTGTTATTATATTTATAAAGCGGGGTGGTTGAACGCCTAACCGCGCACTAGGAAGCAGCCTGCCAAAGATGATTTTATTGTTATTCAAAAGGATTTGGTAGAAAATAGGAATAACTAGCCGGTTTTGTAATACTGAGGTACAATCATGCTAAATGTGGAAATCTTGGAACCGCGTTGCCTGCTATCTGTTACCATTATCGATAATTTCGGCGCCGACGCTACAGCTGCCGGATATTTTTTAGACTTCCCTGAAACTATATTGGGGGAAATTTCTTTAAACCGCTCACTTAAAATCCAGAACGTCAGCACTACCGAGCCGGTGACTATTGAATCCATAAGTGTAAACAGCACTTCATTTAAATTTGTACCGCCCGACAATTTACCGATTGGCATCGAGCCTACAAAAGTGAAATTTATCGATCTGGGCTTCATCCCCTGGAAAATCGAACAGGTGGTAGGGGAGCTCACTGTGGCCTTCGACTCCCAGTCTTTTCAGGAAACCTATAAAATCAATCTGCGTGGCGAAGGCGTGGAAGGTGAAACACCTTTTAATCCGGATAAACTAGGCGATCTCACGGTCAGTGATCTGGTCATATCCAGCGCGGACGACCCGATGAAGATCGATCCGGGGGAAGCAATTGATATATCGGTGACCGTGGCAAATGTCGGCACGGCTAACATCACTTGGCAAGCGCGATTGGATTTGCTCATCAGCGATGATCCCGTGGGGCTTTTTTCAAAACTGAAAATCAACGAACTCATTAACATTCCTACCATATATTTGTCCAGCCTTGCCGTAGGGGAAAGTCAAACATTAAACTATACTATACCCCCGGATCAAGTCCCCAAACTCAGCGGCGTTTATCATGTCATCGCCAACGTGGACCCCTTATGGCAAATACCGGAATACCGGGAAAATCAGGCTCTGGACCAGGTTAATTATCTGGCTTCGCCGGAATTATATTTTGACGTTACTTACTTTGTGGAAGATTCTAGTTATCCGCCCGGTGACCGCCGCATCGACTTTTTCAACACCGGCGTGGGACAGGTCTCCGAACCCGAAAGCATATACTTAACCAACCTTAAAAATGAACCCATTGAGATTAAAAATATTGACATATCCGGTCATGACTACACCCTGGAAATGCCCCCGCGCGCCCATACCAAGTGGGGACCGACGTTTGATTTCAGCCGTAGTGAGGCGGTGGAAATTGCCCTCGGCGAACCGGCCGTCGGGACCATCGTTTCCGGAGAAATCGGAGAATTTAATATACGCGGACAAAATTTGACCATCCCCGCTCCTGACGTGGACCTCTTTTACGTAGAAGCGCTGGAGGGCAGTTATATCAACGCCAGGATACAAGCCTATGCGGATGAAGATATCATCTTGGGCCTCGTAAATGTTTATTCGTATCATGGTGATCAGATCCTTGACGAAATTGATTTAGGAGTAACCGTAAATCAATTCGAGCCAGCGATCACCCTGGAATTTCCTGCCTTTTATACCGGCGGTTATTACCTGGAAATATTGGGTAGTAGTCTGGCCGACGAAGTCGGCTATCAAGTATTGGTCACCACTACCGCTAATCCCGCCCCGAAACTTCAATTATCCCCCGGTGGCGCCAGATACACCAAAACGATCAGCGGCGCTGATCTTTCCGGCTGGGGCTTAACGCGGCTCCGGTTTGACGCCGACTACGGCGATGTGGTGCAATTCGAACTGCAAAACTCCCTCATCACCCCGGCGGGGGCCATAATATCCGCCTTGGATTTGGTCACTCCTCATTTATATAACGAACACGGCTCGCAAATCAATTTGAAAAGTTCTACCGAAAAATCCATTGAAAAATATGAATTCACCTCCTTTAACAAGGGTGCTTATTATCTTTACCTGAATTATCTTTTATCGCCTGATGAGCAGCTCAACCTCAATTTCACCCTCAGAGAAACGGACAATATCCTGATGCTTGATCCCAATAAACAGGCGGAAATACCCGTCTGGTTCACTCCCCAGCAAGCGGATATGCGGCAGGATGAACTGATCATGTCGCTTGATACCGGCGCCGCCGCACCGACAGTAATCAACGTGGCGCTTTCAGGCCTGGGCATGTCGGGAGACTTTACCGTTACCGAGGTGAAAACGCTAAACCTAATGTTTCCTAACCAAATCCAGGCGGGCAAACCGCTGGAAATATCGAGTAAGGTCGCCAATGTCGGTAAGGGAGACATTAGTGAGATTCCCCAACTGCGCTTTGCCCTAAGTTCGGACACCTTATTCCACCCTAATGAAGACATCTTGCTCGAACCCGCTATCGACCTCGTTTCGTTGTTCCGGAGTGAAACCTACGCTTTTGAGACCGCGATCTACATCCCCGATCAGATCGAGGGCGCCTATTATCTTTTAGCGGTGGTGGATCCTGAGGATGAGATCCCGGAATTTCCCCTGGGTGATGGCGTTTATTCCAACGTATTGGCTTCTGAGCTGCATGTCATCTCCCCTAATAGTCTTGTAGTGGCTGACACGGCGGCAAATAAATACGACGCCATGATTAACTTTGGTCCTACCGAACTCGGGACATATAGCATCGAGGTAGTTAGCCTTCACAATCGTTCCTACCAACCCATCACCGTTATGAATCTGGATCTGATCTCCGATCACTCATTCCAACCCTTCGGCTTAGAAGATCCGGAGCAGCTCCCACAGCAATTTGTCATCGCGCCCCGTCAGGTGAAAAATATACCCCTCGTTTTCGCGCCCAGTGCCTTTCCCCCCGACGGGGCCGCCGCCGCCGCCGGCAGTTTGGTTTTTTCCACCGATGAAAATTTAACCTACACCGTTACCTTGACAGGTACCCTGAAAGGGCCGGATCTGGTAATACTTGATGATGGAAGCGGCAAGGAAATTGACATGCTGGATTTAGACATCGCACCGGTCGGGGTAACCGGCGAAGGGATCATTATTGTCTTAGTGAATATGGGCAATGAGACACTGACTGTCAATGCTTTGGAGTTCGCCAATGGTGACAATTCGGCCTATTCTATTTGGAATATGCCGGAAACGCCCTTTCAATTGGCCCCGCGCAGCACCAGCGGAGACGTCATGAAGTTGCAGGTGGAATTTACTCCCTACGCTATAAATAAATTCGTTGACACCTTGATTATCCGCAGCGATGTCCCCGCCGGAGATCACCATGTGCGATTAGTTGGACAGGGAGTAGCGCCTAAACTGGCGGTCTATGACAATAAAGGTCACGCCTCCGATGATAAATTTTTACCTTTCGGATGGCATCCGGTAAATCAACCGGCTCAGGCTACTATCACTCTGGTCAACGAGGGTAACTACACCCTATATATTTATGACTGGCACCTCGCCAATGATAATCCCCTTGATTTTACCATCGATCAGATTAATCAGCCTGATTATAAATGGGATGACATTGTGCTTCCTCCCGGATTCAGCCATGAACTTACTATCACCTTCCAGGCCCCCGGTGACGGACAATTTTCCGACACCCTTGTCATTCACAGTAACGATGGTGATCGGGCCCTGGAGCTTTCGAGCCTCTCGGGAGAATCAACGGCGCCTTCCCTGGAATTTGTTTACCTGGGGGAATCGGTCCAAAAGGACGCAGAATTATCCCTGGGCTATGTTCTGTTGAGCCAAACATCTTCTCATCAGTTTCGGATTAGAAACAACGGCCAAGTGGAACTTAAGATGCAAAACAACGGCGTGGAAATCTTCGGCGCCGGTTTTTGGGTCGCCGCCCCCGAACTGGAAAATGCCCCTCAGGGCTATCTCATTTTACAGCCGGGTGATGATTTCCTGGTCAATGTCCGATTCGACGCCCAGGCCTCTTTGGGCCAAGGAATTTTCAGAGGAAGCCTCAAAGCATACAGCAGCGCTCCGAGTCTCTCCGAGGTGATCCTGACCGCTAACACTGTCACTCCCCAAATCGCCACCTTACAAACCCTTGACTTCGGCACCCTGTCCCCTCATCAACAGGCCCGCCTGCCTCTCACCATCACCAATGAGGGCAGCGCTGATTTGGTCATCCGGCAATGGTACACTAACGATAACCAATTTCAAATACAGGTGCCCTCTGCAAACCTTGCCAACGGTAAACTTATTATTGAACCTAACCAGACCATTACCGCTGATCTGTTCTGTCGGCCTGAAATTTTCGGAACCTCCCATTCAACCCTGACTTTATTGTCCAATGACCTGGATGATCCGGTCCGCAACATCGACCTGTCGGTTTATAATCCCGGAGAGCAGATTGAAGTGGCCCCGGGAAATCCCCGTAGTTTTCTTGATTACCACAACCAACTGGTGAAAGTATCTATCACTAACGGTAGTGCCGTTTTCTCCCTGCAAAACGGCGCCCTGGGGGGCCACTTCATCGATCAATTGGAATTTATAGAAAGCTCCCAGGCCACCAAGCTTGATATCTCCGTAAGAGGTACTGAAACGCTTATCGGCGCCATCATCTCGGACAACAGCCTGGCGGTTATCAAGGCGCCCAAGGTGACTGTCAACGAAAGCATCGACATCAACGGCTCCCTGAACCGATTACTGCTGGGAGACATCGCCGATGATGCGGTGATAAACGTCTCTCTGGCGTCAGCCAAACCCATGATTGTCAAAGCGGCACATATCGGAGATGATGTCGCTTTGAATTTCGCCGGTAACCTTAGGATCTTCAAGGCGGACTCCTTCACGGGAGGGAGTCTGGCGGCGGCGGAGATTAATAAGCTCAATATCACCGAAGGCGATCTGGGGGCCTATGTCAACGCTCAGCAAATCCGCCGCGTCAATGTCCGTCGTGATATTGCCGGCGAGATCCAGGCTGATGGAGATATCGGCAAAGTAATCAGTAAAACCGGGGCCATCTCCGGCGAAATCGTCGCTCAATCCGGCAGCATCGCCAGTGTTACGGCTCCCTTGGATATCTCCGGAGGTATCTTCGCCAGGGATTTCATTAAATCGATTAACGCTAAAAATGGCGCCCTATCGGCCCAGGTCCGCGGCCATACCATCAATTCCATCAAGGCCCTCAATATGAATCAGGCCATAATCAGCGCCTGGCACCTTGGAAAGGTTTACATCGACACCGATGTCGTCGATTCTTACTTGTTGGCCGGTTTTGATATCGGCATGAATGGCCTGCAGGACCCCACCGACGATTATTTATATCAGGGACGACTCGACTCCTTCCGGTTTGGCGGTGAATTGCGGAACTCCTTTGTAGGTGTCGGCGTTATGCCCGACCGGATCTATGAGAGTTTGGCCTTGCCCCGCGCCGCCGGCTCACAGATATCCACCGGCATAGGCACTATCGGACATATCAGGGGTAATACGGTTTATACTGAGCCCGGCCTGCCCGAGTTCGGCTTCTATGCCGCCCAGTCGATTAATACCAATTTGAGCCCCCAGCAAAATTTCGTCATCGTTGAAAATCTGTAACGCGTATCCCAACGTAATAAAAAAATACACAATAGGGCGGCATCGGTGGCCTCCCCCAACCCGATAGGTCGCGCCGAGGGTGTCTCTACTCTTATGAAAACGCGCTAAAATAAAACAAAACTGGTATTATTTTTTGATGGGATTAACCTTGTCAGGGGTCTTTTTAATCTCCGCAAAAGACTCCGCCAGGCTTCTGAGTGCGGGTTTGGTGCGGATAAGCCCTTTGCATTGTTTGACGGCCTGGTCCAGTTGATCGTCGAGGGCGAGCAGCCTTTTAAGCATTTCCGGTTCTTGAGCCGGCTTGGGTAATTTGGCCGCCTGGTTGGGATCGACAACTTTTTGGCCGGATTGCCCCCCTGTCTGCGGTAGTTTTTCGATCTGAGATCTGGATACGGGCGGTAGGGTAAGCTCATCCATGAGGCTTCGAAACCGATCCCCTTTGTCGGGATCGAAATCTTCCTCCACATCGGGATCAACTCCCCAGTCATCGGAATCGTCCCGACGATGGACGCACCGCCCGTTGGGTAAATAGTAGTAGTCGGTCGTAAGTTTCAATACGGCGCCGGAATCGGGCAGCCGCATGGGACGCTGCACCGAGCCTTTCCCCCAGGAGCGTCTGCCGACAATAACGGCCCGGTTGTGATCCTGCAGCGCCCCGGCGACAATCTCACTGCCGCTGGCGCTGCCCTGGTCAATCAACACCGCCAATGGAAAACGGGGATAGGTGTTGGGACTGTGCGCTATTTGCTTTTGAGGCGCCGTGTTAGCCCCGCCGGTGGAAACGATAACCCCCTGATCGAGGAACCGATCGGCAACCTCCAGCGCCGAAGACATCAACCCGCCCGGATTGGAACGCAGATCAAGGATTAAAGCCTCCATTTCCTGCCGAGCTAATTGTTTAATAGCCCCATCGAGGTTTTCCGCCGTATCGCCGACGAACTGCGTGATCCGGATATAACCGATGTGATTTTTAGCATCAAGCAGATAATCCCATTCCCCTCCGGCCTCCACCCGCCAACCCCGCACCGAGGGAACCGTTACTTCCTGACGAACAATGGTTACGGTTTCCACCCTGCCGTCAAGATGAATGACCTTAATGCTGGTGCTGGTGCCGCCCGGTCCCGATATTTCCTGCACCGCCCGCGTCGTGGACCAGCCTTTGGTCTCTTTACCGTTGATCTCGATAATCTTATCTCCCGGCCGAATCCCGGCTTTGTAGGCCGGCGAGTCCTCAAAAGGACTCACCACCGTTATATACCCGTCCTGGACGTCGATGGTGATCCCGATCCCTTCATACACGCCGCTGGTCTGCTTTTGAAATTCCGACAGTTCCTCGGCGGGGATGTATTCACTGTAGGGGTCCAGTTGATGCAGCATCCCGTTGATGGCTCCCGTAACCAGAGCGGCGTCATCGGTTTCCGTAACGTAGAATTTATGAATCAGATCAACCACGTCAACCAGCGGATCAAAAAGAGAATGATCCCGGTTTTGACGTGAAGCGGAGATATTCAACGCGATCAAGAACACAACGCCTGCGACTATGATAAGAGAGGTAATTCTTTTTCTGGTCATGGTAAACTCCCAAAAAAATATATTTGTTATATTATTTACTTTTTAAATTGAAGATGATCGAACATGATGCAGAAAGCTGTGGCTGGAGCCGTTAGTATGGATGGTGGTGATGGCGGCCGCATGCTGTTGCGTTAATTTTTCCCACTGTTGGAGATTGTTGATGCAGCCCGGGTCGGAATGATCCAGCCGGTTTAAATAGGCGGCGGCGCGGGCCCGACAGCCCCCGCAATAATTGCGATACGCGCAAACGGCGCAAGTGCCTTCCCGTTCGTTGCGATCACAGAACAGATCCCACCATCGGCTTTGCTGAAAAATCTCCGTAAAGGATTTTGCCCGTATGTTGCCCATGACGTGGTGGGGCATATAAACGCAGGGCGTGACATCGCCGTTGGGTTGAAAACACGCGTAGGTCCTGCCTGCCCCGCAGCCCCCCAGATATTTGGCCGCCACCCGCGCCTGAGTCCCTGCGGCGCTGCCCGCATGGGAACAGGATACCATACTGTCTTCATCCGGGTGCATCATGCATAATCGCGCCAATTGGGGAGCCGTGCTGATAACTCCCAGCCGCCGGGAATTCATCCACTCTCGCAGCAACTCCAGCAGTTCTTCCCGCTGCCGGGGCGAGATGTCTTGTTCGATCATGTCGGCCCCGCGCCCCACCGGTATAAAGTTAAAATGCGCAAAGCAGCTAACGCCCATATTGTAGGCGAAATGCAGCATACGTTCGACTTCGTGCAGGTTTTCCTTGGTGATGCACATGGCCAGCCCCGCCCGCAGACCCTCCGTGGCCACCACGTTTTTGATACCCTCCACGCCCCGCTGCCACGCGCCGGCAATCCCCCGGAAACGGTCGTGTTTTTCCGGATCGATCGAATCGAGCGAAATCTCCACATATCGCAAACCCAAACGGGCCAATCGTCGGCAACGCTCCCGGCTCAATAAACCCCCATGCGTTGCCAGGCTCGTGTGCATGCCGTACTCGCTGCAGCGCGCCAAACAAGGCTCCAGATCGGCACTGAGGGTGGGCTCTCCCCCCGCAAACGACACCATCGCGACATATTGACTCCCTAACTGATCGATCACGCTGAGCTTTTCCGATAAGGTTAGCTCTTGATGGGCCAACTGAAACGTGGAGCTCTGATAACAGTGTCGGCACTTAAGATTACAGCGATTGGTGAAGTTCCAGACCACAAACAAGGGATGCAGCCAGCGCTGCGGAATCGTTAATCCGAATTCGGCGATGCTGCGGGCCGTGGCGATGATGCCCCGCAAAGTGGGCGGGTGGCCGCCAAGCCTTGCCCGCAACTGCTGGCGGGATGCCGAACCCCGGAGGCGGTCGATAATTTTGTGTATAGGCCAATACGCCAATCTATCATGCAAATTGACCCGGGGATCGCCGTAGCTGGCCAGCGCCCCGTAAAGGTACGGCCGCGCCGTCCCCGGCCGTTCCGCCGTTATCTTCCGCAAAATATACCGCACCCAGTCTCGACCCACCCACCGCTCCAGAGGATGCTCATATCTCCGCAATGCCGCCGGGTAATCGGCAGCCGATTGTCTATCTTTAGATTGATCCATTAATATTAGATTGTAGCATAGCCGCCCCCACCTGTGCAATCCCAAATTGTAATCGTGAAACTTATGCCCCCCCGCCCCTTTGGCAGTGCATAACCGGTTGCCTCGTTATACAAAAAGTTCCCTTCTGGTCTGGTGGCCTGCCTTTGGCCCGGCGGGATGGTCCCGCTTGCTCGCCTCAGCTTCCTTGGCGCACTCGTCACCGATTCGGATTTCGGACTTCGTCATTCAAAATTGATTGAAAATTAAAAATTACCTCCCCCACAGCCAGTTACCAATAAATATATACGCATCCCGCACCCCCATCGATCCGTCGCGATCCAGATCCGCCGCTAATAATACCTTTTCCCACTTCCACTTCTCGCTAAACAATCCCCAATCTTTCAAATCCACCGCCCCGTCATGATTCAAATCGCAAATATTGCCCACCTCATTTATCGACATACTCGCCTCGGCCGTCCCCCGGCATCTCTTTTTCCTGTACGGCGGTCTGATCGAAAGCGGCAGCGGCAAAAAACAAAAGCGGCAAAATGGTAAGGTTTATCAGCCTGGCACTTACTTTCATCAATTTACACCCATAACGATTGAATATTCCCATATCACCGCAACTTAAGTTTTTGACGGATAATAACTTCGATGTGGCCCTGCCGGGATTTTCCGTGCCCGATGGGTATAAATCATAGATTGTTAAGAACTTGAGCTACGCGATTATATAACTTTTGCCCTGACAGGAATATGGACCTCCTTAATGGCGCCGGTTTCATCTTCGAGGTAAACAATAATATCTCCCTGGACGGAGCGTTCGGCAGGCACTTTTAATGGATTAAGATTTAAAATGACTTTTTTACGATCTTCGGCAACTTTCACCTGAACGTCGAGCCAATGTGCGAATGGATTATCGATTTTATGATATATGAATGTTCCATGGTTCGCATGGTAGAGTTCGATTTTTCTGCTTGCGAAATTTTCATGTTGTGCCGAAGAAAGGATAAATATCGCTTTCTGAGGGCTATGGGTGAATTCCGGAACAATATGGGCGGCTACCGGGATTTCTACATCAGGCACCTCTTGGCTTGAGGTAAATGTCATTCTCAGTTTTCCGCCTATTTCACCCGGTTTTTCCGCCTGGACGGTGACATCGAAATAAAAAGAGGTAAAAAGATAGCCGACCTGATTTCTGAATATGGATTTTGTTGACCTGTTTAACTTTGCCTCGATCGATTTATGTGTGCTGTAAATATTGTCAACGGTTACTTCAAGTGGGTCCATGTGAAATATATTTATTGTTAATGTTTTTGTAATATTATCCCCTATTTTAATTTTGTTGAATCGAACCTGATGGGATTCAGGTCGTGTGGTTATTGTGGGCTCAAACGATGCGGCGATCCAAATGACATCGGGAGAGGTGGCGGCATTAGATTGTATTAAGATATTAGAGCGACGCCGCCCCAAAGTTATTAAATCCAAATCAACATCGATGATCCCCTTTTCCCCCGGTGCATAGATATTCTTATCTGCTTCTGCCGCGGAGCAGCCGCAATCCGTTTTGATTTTATCGATGATCAAAGGTTCATTTCCATTATTCTCGAAATGAAAACGATAGTGAAACGATCCGGTAGTGGCGGCCTTTATGGACCCGGCGTCGTAGCCGGTGCTTTGAAAGAGAATCCCCGGACCATTAACTCGAGGAGTATGCAAGCCGCCAAACGTATAGGCCAGATATCCAAAATAGATCAAAATAGCTACCACAAACAGCAATAACAGTTTATTGTGTCTTAGGGTCGATTTAATGTTCACTGGTTTTACCTCGTGAATGTTTTTTAATTAGATATAAAACCGCAATTAAACAACATATACTGCCCAGACCAATGATAATGAATTTGTTCAGGGGCGATAACCGGGCTGCGCTGGTTTGCTCCGGTATTTCCGGCTCTTCTTCACCCGTATTTTCCCGCTCTGCGGCTTGCCTGGGGGCCGGAATAATCTCCGCGTCATCGGGAATTTTTTCCAGCTCGAACGCCTCCCGGGGTTCGGATATATTCCATTTTTCAAAATCGACATCAACCTTATTATCAAATACGTCCCTGAGGGGCATCCCTACGCCGATGGTATATGCGATTTCAAGAAATCGATCAAAGACCAGAGTGCCGCTGGGATATTGGATTTCAAAGAGGGATTCATCCATTTCGGGGTTTACCTGGTATTCTTCGACTTGAAATTTATAATAACAATCCGGATTTTCATACTTTTTTAAGGCCTCCGGCTTATTATAATCAAAGTAACACACGGCCTCGACAATTACCCAAACGCCGTCTCGTTGTTCCAGCTTTATCTCACTTAACTCGTAAACCGCCGGGAAAGGAATTAGCGATGAAGGTTCCGGAATACTGTGTTTGATTTTAACCGGCGCAAAATCACGAACCGGATCGATCCAGATCTCCATCACATCCGAATCGCCCTCGGCGAAGAACTGGCGGCCTTCCAGTTTGTACACGTTATCATGTTCCCCTAATTTCTCCGGCCCCCAAAGCCGCCACTGCCCCGTCTCCAACAATTGGACCACCGTTTTTTTGGTTTCAAACACATCGCCTTCGATGGGTGTCTGCCAATAATAAAATTTATAACTGGGACTTTTCGTCGGACCAATTACTCCGCTTGGTTTTATTTCAGGATTGGTAGGTTGAGACCCCAGTGTCGTTTCTTTGGTCCCATTCCAGGCGATTGTTTCATCCACTCGAGGTATATCATAGCTCTTGGCGGCTTCATAAGTTTTTTTCCTGAATCTTATCTTGTCATCCAACCTGTGCACTTCAAAATCATAAGAGAATAAACAGCCGATTCCATGAAATTGATTGTTCAGATCGACCGCCACTTCGGCCGCCCCGGAAAAACACTCATAGTTAAATTTGATATGAACCGCATTGAGCATCTCCTGACGCATCTTGATTCCTTCGATTACATCTGTAAGGCTAAGATCGCCGGTAATTGAGGATTTCTCCGTCTGCCCTGTCATCACGTCAGAGATACCTAGAGTAATCATTAATACCAAAAACCAGATTGATTTCGCAGGCATCGTACTCTCCTTAAATCTTAATTTCAATCGACTAAAAGGGCTCAATAGCAAAACAATAATTAATTAGTTTCTGTTGCGGAAAAGTATTTTACAAAAATGATCGAGTTTAAATTCCCAAAAAAGTCTGTTCCTTGTAATATGTTTCCAAAAACAAACTACGAAAGGAAC